>Ga0129333_10002046_pt1 | contig 18653 bp, 22 predicted proteins | sample CPB6_08_DNA_FD_94474 | JGI IMG/M metagenome (GOLD analysis project Ga0129333, IMG submission 94474) | Freshwater to marine salinity gradient microbial communities from Chesapeake Bay, USA - CPBay_Sum_0.6_0.8_DNA | ecosystem: Environmental > Aquatic > Marine > Coastal | place: USA: Chesapeake... | reverse complement strand
TTGGCCTCGCTCACGAAGGGCTTCACGATGGCGGCGGCGATCGCCGGGTGGTTGTAGGGCGACAGGGTGTCGCCGATGTCGTGGATCAACGCGCAGGCGACGTACTCGTCGCTCTCGCCGCCGCGCATCGCACGCGTAGCGGTCTGCAGACAGTGCTCGAGACGCGAGATCGGAAATCCACCGTCGTCGGACGACAGGTGACGCAGTTGCTCCATGATGCGATCGGGAACCATGGATTGGGTGACCTTCAGGCACTCCATGATCGAGGCCCATTCCTCGCGGGTGGAGTCCTCGAACTTGGTGAAGGTGGCCTTGGTTCGCCCGCTGGCGTCGATGGTCATGTGGTCTCCTCGTCTCCCGGTGCCGACATCTTGGCACCCGCGGTGCCCCGGTGGGCGAAGGATGGCAATGGACGAGTCGAGACGTCCGACGTGGGCGGGTGCTCGTGACTTCCCGACGGGCGGTTCCCGTGTCCGCGAAGTGGCAACATGGGCGGGTGATCGCTGGTCGGCGTCGATTCTTGGGAGGGACCCCGGGGTTCGCCGAACCGGTGTCGATGGTTGCGAGCGGAACCCACGTCGACCATCCGGAGTACGCGCGGTGGGTCGACGCTCTCGAGCAACCCCACGGACGCCATCGAAAGGTGTGGGAGTGGTGTTTCATCATGAACGCGCTCGAAAGGAATGGCCTTCTGACCAGAGGGAAGAGAGCCCTTGGATTCGGTGTGGGTACCGAGCCGGTGGTTGCTCTCCTGGCGGCTCGTGGGGTCGACGTCACGGCGACTGATCAGTCTCCTGATGCGGCGGGAGCCTGGGCGACGTCGGGTCAACACGCCGCTGCCCTCGATGTGTTGAGGCGACCATCGATCTGCCCCGACGTCGAACTCGACGAGAGGGTCCAGTTTCGGGCCGTGGACATGCGTCGAATTCCCGACGACTTGCGGGACTACGACGCGACCTGGTCCTCGTGTTGTTTCGAGCACCTCGGTTCGAAACAAGCCGGGTTCGAGTTCGTCCTGAACTCGCTTCGGACCCTGAAGCCGGGAGGCATCGCGATCCACACCACCGAGATCGACTGCTCTCGTGGTCGACGATCATTGTTGGAATCGGGTTCTCTGGAGGCAGGTGATTACTGCTGCTTCTACAGGCGGAGCGACATTCTGGAACTCGTCGAGATGGTTCGCGACTCGGGGTACGTGGTGAACGCAGATTTGGCGATCGGCCGGCGTCATCGGTTGGATCGAACCGTGGATCACCCTCCGTACAAGGGCGATCCGCACATCAGACTCCGTGTGCAGGACCGTGTGGTGACCTCGGTCGGTCTGTTGATCTCACGTCCCGCGGGTGCCGGAAGCACCTGACGTGTTTCGTCGAACCCGAACAGATGGGACGGTTTCCGAACGGTCGGCTCGATCCCGAATCCGTCAGCACTCGCTCGAGATGTCGGTCGCGGCGAGTCGCCCCTCCGGGCCCACCGGTGGGAGCGCGGTTCCGTGGCCGGCCCACACCTGAACGTCGTCCCCGGTTCTTCCGTCGGGGCCCTCGGCCAGCAGGTCGACGAGCACGGCGGCCACGTCGTCGCTCTGCATGGTTCCCGGTGGCAGGGGTCGGTCACCGAGCATCCCGAGGAACATCGGAGTCACCGTGGCGCCCATGCCGAACGAGTTCACCCGGATGCGATGCGGTGCGAGCGCGCGCGCCCAGGTCGACGTGATGCCTTTGATGCCCCATTTCGAGGCGTCGTAGACGTCGAAGTTCTTGCCTCCGAGAGCCGGACGTCGTACGTCGTGCCACGGGCACTCGGGATGATCGGAATGGTCGAGATGCTCGGGCCAACCACAGGTGTGGATGTGATCGGTGGTGATGTTCACGATGTCGCCACCGGTGGCGAGCATGTGGGGGATGGCCGCGCGCCCGGTGAGAAAGACGCCGCGCAAGTTCACTCCCACCACCTCGTCGAAGTCGGCGATGGCCGAGGAGTACGGGTCCTTCCATGGACGCGTCACCCTCACGACGCCCGCGTTGGCGACGACGATGTCGATCCCGCCCATGGAACGAGCCGCTCGTTCGACGAAGCCGTGCACTTGCTCGTCATGAGCCACGTCGGCGACCTCGAGTGGCCCCCAGGCCTCGGAGTCGGCTGGGAACGGGCACTCGCCGGCGAGGAGGGCGATGGAGGTGTCCTTGTCGCAGGCCGCCACTCTCGCCCCCTCTCGGACGAGGGCGAACGCGATGGAACGTCCGAGGCCCCGGGCGGCTCCGGTGACGATGGCTCGGCGGCCGAGGAGGCGTCGCTTCACGGGACGAGTCTCCCAGATGAAGTGTCAACCTGGTCGAGACCATGTCGATCCCCCGCACGGCCTCGGCATCGTCGGTATGTTGTCGCCGTGCGGCGTATCTGCGAGAGACCGGGTTGTGGGCGTCCGGTCGTCGTCGTTTACGGAATGGGCACCGATTCGGATTCCTCGGCGGCCGTGCTGTGGCTGGAAGCGTGGAGCCCGGAATCCGGTCGACCGGTTCCGCCGTCGGCGCGCGGTGCGGTGTGCCAACGGCACGGTGACGCCATGGCCCCGCCGCAGGGTTGGACGTTGGACGACCGACGCGAAGCCGTGCCGCGACTCTTCAAACCGAAGTTGGTGAAGACCGAGAGTCCGAAGGCGGGCGAGGACAAGAAGCCGCGTCGTCCGCGGGGTTCCGATCTTCCGCGTCCCCGCCTCTTCGGCGAGAGCAAGGAAGCGGTATCGGGTCGAGCGGCTCCGAAGTCCGATCCGAAGTCCGACGCGAAGTCCGACGTGAAGTCCGACCCGATCTCTCCCGTCGAGTCTCCGCGAGTCGATCGTTCGAATCCTCTTCCCGAGACTCCACGCGAGGTGGTTGCCGAGCGCTCCGTCGCCCCGTCGGTCGAGCCGGCCAGCGTCGATTCGGCGCCCGCCGACGGAATCGTCGACGATCCGGCCGGCACGGGCGACGGACTGCCGGCCGACTCCACGAAGCCGTGGGTTCCCTTCTTCGATCCCGACGACGACCTCGGTGGTGCGCTCGACGCCACCGGTCCGTTGCTGCGCGAGGCCTTTCGGCCTCGCGGCTCGAATCGTCGTCGCGACGATTCGGTCGGCTGAAAGGTCGACCAGTGGATCTGCGCATCGAAGTCGACGTGCCCCATGACGTTGTCGCGGTGGCCGAGGTGGTGGAGGATCTCGGGCATTACTCGTCGTGGATGACGCTCGTTCACTCGGTGGTGGCCGACGGCGACGAGGCATGGTCGGTCGAGTTGCGTGGCCGGGTGGGTCCGCTCACCCGTTCGAAACGCTTGCGCATGGTGCGCACGGTCCACGAGACGGGTCGCGTGCGTTTCGAGCGGCACGAGGTCGGCTCGCGTCGACACTCCGACTGGACGCTGGAGACGCGCTGGTCGGGGAGCGAGGGAGGCACGCGAGTCAGCACCGATCTGCACTACGGCGGTCGACTCTGGTCGTCGATGATCGAGCGAGTGCTCAACGACGAGGTCGAGAAGAGCAAGCGGCGACTCGACGAGTACCTGGCGACCCGGCGCGGCTGAACCCGCGCGGATTCAGCGAACCGACCAGGCCGACAATCGACCGTCGGGTCGGCGCACGATCCGCAAGCGGAGCCCGAAACACTCGGACAATGCGTCGTCGTCGAGAGTCGTCGTGATGGGGCCGGATCGGAGCACCGATCCGTCGCGAAGCAGGATCACGTGCGTCATGCCCGGCGGCACCTCGTCGAGGTGATGGGTGACGAGCACGAGCGGAGGCGACGACGCGCCTTCCACCAACTCGGTGAGTGCGGCCACCAGTTGCTCGCGTCCTCCGAGATCGAGGCGCGCGCTCGGCTCGTCGAGAATCAACACGCCCGGCTCGTTCATGAGTGAACGAGCCAGCAGGACCCGTTGTTGTTCACCGGAGGACAAACTCCCGAACGGACGGTCGGCCAGATCACCCACGCCGCGAGCATCGAGGCAGCGCCGAGCGCGTCGTCGATCCTCGGCGTCGTACTGATGCCACCAGGGTTCGAGGGCGGCGTTCTTCGCCGTCATCACCACGTCGAGGCACTGCAATGCCGGGCGCAACTGCTCGGCGAACGACGCCGACACCCACCCGATTCGGCGACGCAACGTTCGCACGTCGGTTTCACCCAAGGTCTCGCCCATCACCCGCACCGCGCCCCGGGTGGGGTGATCGTGCAGTGCCGCGATGCGCACGAGCGTCGTCTTTCCCGACCCGTTCGGACCGAGCACCAACCATCTCTGCTCGGGTTCGACGCGCAACGAGACACCGTTCAGGATGATTCGGCCGTCGCGCACCACGGTGATGTCGAGCAGGTCGAGGGCGGGAATGACCGAGGTTCGGCTCATGGTAGCGATGGGATGATTCGGAAAAGCATGGGTCTGAGCAGGTGATTCGGGTTGACCGTAACACAATCGCAACAACGGATACCCTTGGGCGAATGTCCCGTCGACTCGCGTCGCTGCTGCGTTCGTCCCTCGTGGCGGGCGCACTCGTGGCTTCCGGGGTCGTCGCGCTGCCTTCCTCCTCGCTCGCCTCTCCGATGGACTCGTCCGACGCCGCGGCCGAGCGGGCGGCCGCCGAGATCCAGGCGGCGCGCGACCGAGCCAATGCCGCCGCCGAGGCGATGTTCGACGCCGAATCGGCGCTCGACACGCTCACCCTCGACGAACAGGCCACCGCTCTCGAGGTGGCCGAACTCGAGTCGAAGGCCTCGCAGTTGCAGGTCGACGTTCAAGAGGTCGCCGTCCAGCGGTTCATCTCCGGACGCCCCGGTATTCCGTTGCTCGGCGGGCTCGATGGCCCCACCGAACAGGCTCAGGTCGACGTGTTGCTGTCGATCATCACCGACACCTCGCAGGTGTCGCTCGACGAGTACGCGGCAGTGGCCGACGATCTCGAGGACAAGCGTCGTCAACTCGTCAAGGCCAAGGAACGCACCGCCAAGGCGATCGAGGACTACGCGGCGCTGAAGGCGAAGGCCGAAGCCGAGGTGAAGAAGTTGAAGGAGATCGAGGCCAAACGGCTCGCCGACGAGAAGGTTCGCAAGATCCTCGAAGCCCAGCGTGCGGCCCAGCAGGCGGCGGCCGCGGCGGCCGCGGCGGCTCGAGCCGGATCGTCGGGCTCGTTCAGCGTGAACACCGGAGCGGGCAACACCGGCGCCCGTCGTGCCGGTTCGGCGGGATTCGACGAGAACGGTTTCTACTTCGACGGGTCGATCGTCTGCCCGGTGTCGGGCTCCACCGGATTCAGCGACACCTGGGGTGCGCCGCGCAGCGGAGGTCGTCGTCACGAGGGAGTCGACATGATGGCGTCCACCGGAACCCCGCTCGTCGCGGTGGTCTCGGGTCGGGTGAGTTTCTCGGTCACCAGTCTCGGCGGGCTCTCGGCCTACGTGTACGGCTCGAACGGCAACATGTATTTCTACGCCCATCTCAACGCGTGGGAGGGCTCGAGTCGCGGGGTCACCCAGGGCGACGTCATCGGATACGTGGGTGATTCGGGCAACGCCACGGGCACGCCCCATCTGCACTTCCAGTTGCATCCGGGTGGCGGTCGACCCATCAATCCGTATCCGTCGGTCCGCGCCGCTTGCTGATCGGCCCTCCGCGTCTGCGAACCTTGCGTCCGTGACGTCCGACCGTCTGGGCTCCGCTCTCGCCACTCTGCTCGGCGTTCCGTCGGTGGAGAATCTGGCTCGCCTGAGCGGCGGAGCGTCGCGTGAAACCTGGCGACTCGAGGCCGCGGGACGCCCCTTCATCCTGCAGCGTCAACGCGAGGGCGACGTGCGCGACATGGGAGTCGAGGCACGTGTTTTGCGGGCCGCCCACTCGGCTGGCGTGCCGGTGGCCGAACTCGTGGCGTCGGGATCTCCTCACGACGGTGGAGCAGCAGCCGACATCGGCGGCGCATTCATGCTGCTGTCGTTCGTCGAGGGCGAGACCATCGCGCGCAAGATTCTGCGCGACGACCTTTTCGCCGCCGCCCGACCACGACTGGTGGGAGACATGGCCGCGGCCCTCGCGAAGCTGCACCGCATCGACCCGGCCGATGTTCCCGGTCTGCCGAGCACCGACCAGGTGATGCAGTACCGGGCGTCGCTCGACTCGTTGAACGGGGTGCTCGAACAGTCGCACCCGGCCTTCGAACTCGCGTTCCGGTGGCTGGACGCCAACCGCCCGCCGGCCTCCGCTCAACGAGTGGTGCACGGCGATTTCCGACTGGGCAACCTCATGATCGGACCCGACGGCTTGCGGGCGGTGCTCGACTGGGAACTCGCCCACGTCGGTGACCCGATGGAGGATCTCGGATGGTTGTGCGTCCGGGCCTGGCGGTTCGGCTCCCAGCATCCGGTGGCCGGAGTCGGCGGGTACGACGATTTGATCGATGCCTACTCCAGGGCGAGCGGCATCGATGTCGATCCCGAGGTGGTTCGGTGGTGGGAGGTGCTCGGAACCCTGAAGTGGGGAATCATGTGCATGTTGCAGGCCAGTGCGCACCTCACGGGCGTCACTCGGAGCCACGAACTGGCGGCCATCGGTCGCCGTGTGTGCGAGAACGAGTACGACCTCTTCCTCGCCATCGGCGACCGATTCGCGAGCATCGTGGAAGGTGGTCGGGGATGAGCGACGACCGGACACCCAACATGCCGCACGACGTTCCGTCGGTGGAGCAGATCGTCCAGGCGGTTCGGGAGTGGATCGAGCGCGATCTCGTCCCGGCCACCACGGGGCGCATCCAGTTCCACGGCCGGGTGGCGGCCAACATGCTCGGCATCGTCGAACGTGAACTGGAGATGGGTCCGGCTCAACGCGAAGCTCATCGACAGCGGTTGGCGTCGCTCGGCGTCGACTCCGACGCGGCACTCGCCGAGGCCATTCGTTCCGGCGCCCTCGACGCACGTCTGGGCGACGTGGTGTCGGCCGTGCGCGCGGCCGTGGAGGACAAGTTGCGCGTGGCTAATCCGTCGTACTTCGCGACGTGATACGAACCGGCTGGCCGGCCGCCAACTGACCGCACGCCGCGGCGATGTCGGTGCCCCGATTGCGCCGCACGGTGGCGTTCACACCGAGCGCCTCCAGTTGATCGCGGAATCCCTCGACCTTGGCTCGCGTGCTGCCTCGGACGGCGTAGCCCGGGGTGGGGTTGAGCGGGATGAGATTCACGTGCGCCGGCAGCGGCAGGGAATGGCACAGTCGCGACAGTTGTACGGCGTCCTCCGGACGATCGTTCACGTCGGCGATCATCGCCCACTCGAAACTGAGTCGACGACCCTTGGCGTTCAGGTAGTCGGAACAGGCGTCCATCAGTTTGGCGATGGGGTAGCGGCGGTTGATCGGAACGAGAGCGTCGCGCAGATCGTCGTTGGCGGCGTGCAGGCTCACCGCCAGATTCACGGGCAGGGGACGTTCGGCGAGTCGCTCGATCCCGGGGATGATCCCCACCGTGCTCACGGTGAGGTGCCGGGCCGACATGCCGACGTCGTCGTGCAGGCGAACCAGCGAGTTCCAGACCGCCTCCTCGTTGGCGAGCGGTTCGCCCATGCCCATGTAGACGACGTTGCTCACGCGTCGATTCAGGGCTCGGGCGCGACGAGCGGCGCGGATCACCTGCTCGACGATCTCGCCGGTGGTGAGATGCCGAGTGAAGCCGGCCTGACCGGTGGCACAGAACCCGCACGCCATCGCGCAACCGGCTTGTGTGCTAGCACACACCGTGGCCCGGTCCGGGTAGAGCATGAGCACCGTCTCGATGCGGGCGCCGCCGTCGAGCGCCCAGAGGAACTTCACCGTGTCGCCGTTGTCCGACACCACCTCGTCGACCGGTTCGAGGGCGACGGGGAGCGCGGTCGCGAGACGGGTGCGCACCGATTTCGGGAGCGACGTCACCTCCGATGGCTCGGCGAGTTCCGAATAGAGGCCGTGCCAGATCTGGTCGATGCGATAGCGCGGTTCACCGTCGAGAAGACCGGCGAGTTCGTCGCGCGTGGCGTCGTAAAGCGTGGTCACGCGTCCGCCGCGAGCGATGCGTAATCGTCCATACGACGTCGCAGTACGTCGATGCTCGCGTTCCAGAAGTCGACCGAGGCCACGTCGAGTCCGAAGGCGGCTCCCAGTTCCTCGGCGGTGTCCATGCCGGCGCGCGAGAGCAGGGTGTCGTACCCCGCCCGGAAACGATCGGGGTCGTCGCGGTAGCACGAGAACAACCCCAAGCCGAACAGCAGTCCGTAGGTGTAGGGCCAGTTGTAGAAGTGGCTCCCGTAGTAGTGGGGCTTCACGATCCACATGTACGGGTGGGCGGTGGATTGGTCGAGGCCGTCGCCGTAGGCGGCGGCTTGCGCCTCGCGCATCATCTCGTCGAGCTCGCCGGCACCGAGCGTGCGTCGCTGCCGACGGGCGAACACCTCGGTCTCGAACAAGAATCGACTGTGGATGTCGACGACCACCTGATTGGAGCCCACCAGGTCGATGTCGAGCAGTGCGAGACGTTCCCGTCCCTGCAGGCGCGCGAGACCGGCTTCCACCACCAAGGTTTCGCAGAAGATCGACGCGGTCTCGGCGAGGGCCATCGGCAGGCGTTTCTGGAGAGCCGTGCGGGCGGCCAACTGGGTGTTGTGGTACGCGTGCCCGAGTTCGTGCGCCGTGGTCTGGGTGGACTCCAGCGACCCGCTCCAGTTGAGCAGGATGAGTGACCGGTCGCCGACGAACGGCATGCAGAACGCTCCACCCACCTTGCCCTCGCGCGGCGGCGCATCGAGCCACGACTCCTCGATCGCGCGATCGACGAGCCGGGCGAGCGACGGACTGAAGTCGGCGAAGGCGCGGCGCACCAAATCGATGGAGTCGGTCCAGTCGATGTCGCTCGCCGAGTCGGGCAGCGGTGCCATGAGATCCCACCAGGGGAGTCCCCGCGCCTCGCTGTTCGCATCGACGTGTCCGTGCAGACGGGCCTTGGTGCGCATCCACGACCGGAAGTCGGGCAGTGACGAGACGATCGCGGTCTGCATGGCCTCGAAGACCGCCGGGCTGACGCTGTTGGCGAACATCGAGGCATCGAGAGGCGAACGCCACTGCCGACGACGGTTCACCGTGTTGGCCTCACCCTTGATGGAGTTCATGGCGGCGGCGCACGGTGTGGAGATCTCGGGCCAGGCCGCGATCTCGGCGTCGTAGGCGGCGCGGCGCACCTGCGGGTCGGAGTGCGTGGCAAGCCCGCGCACGGCCGGCATGGGAAGACGCTTCGGTCCGTCGGGCAGTGCCACCTCGGCCGACAGTTGCGACGTGACGTCGGCGTGCAGCCGACCCCATGCCGACGAACCGGTCGTCGAAAGTTCGGCGAAGAGTCCCTCCTCGGCCTCGGACATCTGATGCTCGGCTCGCTCGGCCAGTCGCGTCAACGGGCCGGCGTGATCGCGGCAGACCTCGTTGGTGGCCGAGAGCGCCTCCACTCCCTGATCGGCGGCGAACTCGGCGAGACGGGCGAGCAACGGAGTGACCCTCGAGCCGAGGACCTCGATCTCCGAGAGCAACGACTGCGCGCGTTCGTCGCGGGTGTTGGTGGCCACCGTCGCGTACACGTAGGCCTCGAGCACCTCGAGTTCGGCCACGACCCGGTTGAACCCGGCGATGGCCTCCTCGGCGCGCTGGCCGGCCACTTCGGCGGGGAGGGGATCGCGGTCGCCGCGCCCTCGGACGTCGTTGTCATCGAAGAGGCGCTCGAGACGACCCACTTCGGCCGAGATTCGCTCCATCGAGTCGACGAAGGTCCGGCTCTCCAGCGATTCGTGAACGTCGGACACGCTCCAGGTGGGCAACGATTCGTTGGCGGTGTCGGTCATGTCGCTCCCTTTCCGGCGTTGCTCGGCTTCACGTCGCCGACGTAGGCGCGATCGACGCGGTGCAACCGGAAGCCCAGCGCCTCGTACATCGTGACGGCTCGAGTGTTGGAGGCGTCGACGTAGAGCATCGCCATCTTGATTCCGCGTTCGGCGATGTTGCGCAAGGCCGACACGGTGATGCCGCGACCGAGACCGCGACCATGGAAGTCGGGATCGACTCCGATCACGTAGATCTCGCCGAGCACCGGATCGGTGTCGTCGTGCACCTTCGTCCAGCAGAAGGCCGCCATCCGACCGTCGATCTCATGAATGACGAATCCGGCCGGATCGAACCAGGGCTGCGACATGCGCGACGACAACGTGGCGGCGTCCCAGCCTCCTTGTTCGGGATGATCGGCGAACGCGCGGTTGTTCACGCGCAACCATTCCTCTTCGTCGCGACCCTTCACGAAGGTTCTGACGGTGACCGAACTCGACAGATCGGCGGCCGACAAGGGCAACGAACGGCGCATCTGGTGGAGCAGGCGACCGGGTGCCATTCCGATGGCCGCCGCCACGGCGTCGTGGGCGATCGTGGGCTCGAACACCCACCAGTGCACGTGCCCACCGCCACTGGAGGCGACCACATCGAGGGCGGTACCCAGCAGTTCGGGTCCGATGACGTTCATCTCGTACCGATGGTGCGGATGCACCACCAGTTCGAGTGACCACGAGTCGTGGCCACGGCTCACCTGCGCGTAGGCCACCGGATGCTCGTGGCCGGGTTCCCAGGCCACCAGACCCGCGAAGCCCTCGCGGCCACCGTCGACCAGATCGAGCCACAGGTGGTCAGACATCGGGCGGTGGCCGTCGGCCCGCTCGGCGTCGCGCAGAAGTTCGCGCACCACCGCGATGTCGTCGGGGTTCATCTGATGCTTGATGTCGAGAACCCGCATGGTTCCACGCTACCCGTGGGTCGCGACGGCACTAGGTTCGCCCGAATGGTCTCCGCACCTCGCTCGAAGAAGGCCCGGGCCGAACGCACGGTCGAGATCGAACGTCGTCTCGTGGAGGCGTATCCGGTCGCGGTGTGCGAACTCGAGCACCGCAACCCGTTCGAGTTGCTGGCCGCCACGATCTTGTCGGCACAATGCACGGACGTCCGCGTGAACATGGTGACGCCCGCGCTCTTCGCTCGTTATCCCGACGCCGCCTCGCTCGCGGTGGCCGAGCCCGCCGAACTCGAGCGAATCATTCGGTCGACGGGGTTCTACCAGAGCAAGGCGCGCAACCTCATCGGCATGGCCCGGGGCCTCGTCGACCGTTTCCACGGCGAGGTGCCCACCGAACTCTCCGACCTCACCACGCTGCCGGGTGTCGGACGAAAGACGGGCAACGTGGTGCGCAGCGTGGTGTTCGACCTGCCGGGTCTGCCGGTCGACACGCACGTCGGACGACTCTCGCGGCGGCTCGGCATCACCAAGAACGTCGATCCGGTGAAAGTGGAACTCGAGCTGAACGAGTACCTGCCCGGTGAGAAGTGGGGGACGTTCAGTTTGCGCTTGATCCTGCACGGAAGGCGGGTGTGCGACGCCCGCAAGCCCCGTTGTGGTGAGTGCACGCTCGCCGACATCTGCCCGTCGGCCGGTCGCGCCTAGGGGTGCCCTCAACCGGCGATGCGGGCCGCTCGCGCCAAGGCCCGTTGGGCGGTGCGCAGGCTGCGTTCGGCCTCGTGGATGGCAGCCAGGAGATCGGCGAGATCCTCTCCGAGCGTCGCGGCTCCCATCTCCCGCACCCGTTCGTAGTAGCGGTCGGTTCCGTCGGCCATCACCGAGAGTTCGGCGGCCAGCGTGGAGAGTCGCGATCGATCGGTCACGTCGCGACCCTACCCGTGGGTCGACGGTGACCCGTTCGATCCATCCTCGGTGCGTCCGGGCTCTCGCAAACCGTCCCGAGCGGTCGGGTACCCCTCGGTAGCCTCGCTTCGTGGCCCGCGTCGAAGTTCGCGACGATCTCTCCGCTCTCGAGGGCTACCACTCGCCCCAGGTCGACGTCGCCGTGCGCCTGAACACCAACGACTCGCCCTTCGCACCTCCGGAGGCCTTCCGGCTGGCTCTCGCCGAATTGACGCGCGACATCGACTGGAACCGTTACCCCGATCGAGGGGCCGCGCGGCTACGGGAAGCGATCGCCTCGCTGCACGGTGTCGACGCCGCCAACGTGTTCGCGGCGAACGGAAGCAACGAGGTGTTGCAGACCCTTCTTCTCACTTTCGCCGGTCCGGGTCGTCGGGTGGTCTCTTTCGAGCCCACTTACCAGTTGCACGGACACATCGCCCGACTAACGGGAGCGACCGTGGTGGAGGTCGAAAGAGCCGACGACTTCGCGCTCGACGTGGAGGCCGCCGTGGGCGCCGTGACCACCCACCAACCGCACGTCACCTTCCTGTGCTCGCCGAACAACCCCACCGGTCTGGTGGAGACGCCCGACACCGTCCGGCGACTCGCCGGAGTGGTGCCCGGACTGTTGGTGGTCGACGAGGCGTACGGACAGTTCGCCGACTGGTCGGCCGACGAACTCGTGAACGAGGACGGCAACGTGGTCGTCGTGCGCACCTTCTCGAAGACCTGGAGCATGGCCGCGGCGCGTCTCGGCTACCTGATCGGTCCGCGCTGGTTGGTGAGCGAACTCGACAAGGTCGTGTTGCCCTACCACCTCGACGCCTTCAAGCAGGCGGCCGGAGTTCTCGCGGTGGGCTTCCGCGCCGAGATGGAGGAGCGTGTCGCGGCCGTGGTGAGCGAGCGCGAACGGGTGTCGTCTCGCCTGCGCGGCCTCCCGGTGCGCGCGTACCCGAGCGGAGCGAACTTCGTTCTTTTCCGGCCGACCGATCGATCGGGTCACGACACCTGGCGCGGACTCCTCGACCTCGGAGTGCTCGTGAGGGATTGCTCGGGTTGGCCGCGCCTCGCCGACTGCCTGCGGGTCACCATCGGAACGAACGACGAGAACGACGCCTTCCTGAGGGCGCTCGAGGAGGTCCTGACATGAGCCAGCGGCGAGTCGCCACCAGATCGCGCACCACCAAGGAGACCTCGATCGAGATCTCGATCGACCTCGACGGCACCGGTGGTGGCGAGGTGTCCACCGGTCTGCCCTTCTACGACCACATGCTCTCGCAGGTTGGAAAGCACGGGGGATTCGATCTCGACATCCGGGCTCGCGGCGACCTCCACATCGACTCGCATCACACTGTCGAGGACGTCGCCATCGCGCTCGGCGAGGCGTTCCGCGAGGCCCTGGGCGACAAGTCCGGTGTGCGCCGATTCGCGAGCGGATTCTTTCCGCTCGACGAAGCCCTTTGCGAGATCGCCGTCGATCTGTCGGGGCGACCCTTCGTGGTGTGGAACGTGCCGATCCCGGAGTGTCTGCCGCTCGGCGACCCGCCCTTCGACCCGCAGTTGGCCGAGCACGCGGTGTCATCGTTCGCCACCGCGGCGGGCATCACGCTGCACGTCGGTCTGAAGCACGGCCGCAACGTGCACCACATCGTCGAGTGCGTGTTCAAGGGACTCGGGCGGTGCCTGCGCGACGCCGTGCGGATCGAGGGTGGAGGCGTTCCGTCCACCAAGGGCGTTCTGTGACCGCAAGTTCGGGCGCGCCCCTCGTCGCGGTCCTCGACTACGGCATCGGCAATCTGCGCTCGGCCGAGAAAGCGTTGCGGCGCGCCGGTGCCGACGCGCGTCTCGTCACCGAGGCCGCCGATGCGCGCCGAGCCGACGGCGTGGTGCTGCCGGGAGTGGGTGCTTTCGGGGCCTGCATGGACGCGTTGCGCGGTTCGGGACTCGAGTCGGCGGCTCGCGAGGGAGTCGAATCAGGTCGACCTTTCCTCGGAATCTGCGTCGGCATGCAGATGCTGTTCGACGCGAGCGACGAGAGCCCGGACTCGCGCGGGCTCGGTGTGATTCCGGGGCGGGTTCGCTGGATCGAGGGTGACGTGAAGCGTCCGCAGATGCAATGGAACCGCTTGTTGCCGTGCTCGGACGATCCGATGTTCGCCGGCCTCGGTGACGAGCCGTGGGTGTACTTCGTGCACTCCCTGCACGGGGTTCCGGCCGACGAGTCGATGGTGGTGGCGAGGTGCGATTACGGCGGCGCGGTGAACGCCGCGTTCCGCAACGGCAACGTCTTCGCGACCCAGTTCCATCCCGAGAAGTCCGGGAAGTCCGGGCTCGCTCTGCTCGGAAACTTCGTGAAAGCGATCGCCGATGCCCGTTGATCTCTATCCGGCCATCGATCTACGAGGTGGACGAGTGGTGCGCCTTCGTCAGGGTGACTACTCGGACGAGACCGTGTACGGCGACGATCCGGTGGCCGTGGCCGAGTCCTTCGCCGTGGCCGGGGCTCCCTGGATCCACATGGTCGACCTCGACGCGGCCCGAACGGGCGAAGCCACCAACCGGGCGGTGATCGCCGAGGTGGCGGCGAGATTGGTCGGTCGCGCGCGCGTCCAGACCGGTGGAGGAGTTCGTTCCGTCGATGACGCGGTGGCGTTGCGGGAGTCGGGGGTCGCGCGCGTGGTGATGGGTTCGGCGGCCGTGGCCGATCCCTCGCTCGTCGACCGCGTGGCCGACGTCGTCGACGTGGCCGTCGGCCTCGACCATCGCGACGGCGACATCGCCGTGCACGGCTGGACCTCCGGATCGGGGATGACTCTCGGTGAGGCTCTCGATCTCTTCCCGCGCGCCGCGGCTTTCGTGATCACCGACATCGCCCGTGACGGCATGTTGGCCGGCCCCGACGTGAAGGGGCTCGCCTGGGCCGCGGCGAGGACCGATGTTCCCGTGATCGCCTCCGGCGGGGTGTCGTCACTCGACGACATCGTCGCCCTCGCCGCCGTGCCGGGTTTGGCCGGGATCATCACCGGCAAGGCGTTGTACGAGGGTCGGTTCGACGTCGCCCGGGCGGTCGCGGTGCTGGCCGGTGGGGGAACGTCGTGAAGGTCGCTCGCGTGATCCCGTGTCTCGACGTCGATGCCGGTCGGGTGGTGAAGGGCACGAACTTCGTCGACCTTCGCGACGCCGGCGACCCGGTCGAGTTGGCCGCGCGTTACGACGTCGAAGGTGCCGACGAGATCGTCTTCCTCGACATCACCGCGTCGAGCGACCGCCGAGCCACCATGGTCGACGTCGTCGCGCGGACCGCCGAACAGGTTTTCATCCCGCTCACGGTCGGCGGAGGCATCCGTGCGGTCGACGACGCGCGACGAATGCTGAGGGCCGGCGCCGACAAGGTGAGCGTGAACACCGCCGCGGTGCAGGATCGCTCACTGATTCCGGGCATCGCGGCCGAGTTCGGCAACCAATGCGTGGTGTGCGCTATCGACGCCAAGCGGCGCGACGACGGCACCTTCGAGGTTTTCCTGCACGGCGGACGCACGCCCACCGGGATCGACGCCGTGGCGTGGGCGATCGAGGCCACCGGAGCCGGAGCCGGGGAGATTCTTCTCACTTCGATGGATCGCGACGGAACCCGAATCGGTTACGATCTCGAACTCACCCGCGCGGTGGTCGACGCGGTCGGGGTCCCGGTGATCGCCTCCGGCGGAGTCGGCAGTCTCGATCATCTGGTCGACGGCATCATCGAGGGGCGGGCCGACGCCGTGTTGGCCGCATCGATCTTCCATTTCGGCGAGCACACGGTGGCCGAGGCCAAGGCCCGCATGGCCGCGGCGGGCATCGTGGTTCGTCCCGTCTGACGTTGCGCGCTCGATGCGACTGATCGACGCGCTCGGAGTCGGATCCGGCGGTGTCGTCGTGCTGGACGGTGGATTGTCCACCGAACTCGAGCGAGCGGGCGTCGACACCGGTGGCGCGCTCTGGACGGCGGCTCCACTGCTCGTCGGTGACGGATCGGTGGAGAGGGCCCACGAGGCTTTCGCCTCGGCCGGAGCCGAGGTCGTGGTCACCGCGTCGTATCAACTCGGTGTCGATTGGCTCGAGGATCGGGGAATCGACTCGAACGCGGCTCGCGACCTGTTGATCGAGAGCACTCGAGCCGCGCGACGCGGCGTCGCCGGTGCGGCACTGGTGGCGGCTTCGGTGGGTCCCTTCGGTGCCGGTCGGGCCGACGGGAGCGAGTACACGGGTGACTATCGCGATCGGTTCGACGAGGTGCGGCGCCACCACCGGGCCAAGATCGCCGTGCTGCTGGAGTCGGCCCCCGACCTCCTCGCCGTCGAGACGATCCCTCTCGCCGACGAACTGGAGATCGTGATCGAGATTCTCGACGAGTTCGGGTCGCCGCCGGCCTGGTTCTCGGTGGCCTGCCGCGACGACGCGACGACGCACGGCGGGGATCCACTCGAGCGAGTCGGAGCCTTGCTGACCGGACGTCGGGGTCCGACAGCCGTCGGAGTCAATTGCACCGCCCCCGAACACTCGTCGACCGCGCTGCGCCGGATTGCCGACTCGCTCGGCCCGTCCGGGAGAGACCTGGTCGACCTCGTCGCCTATCCCAACATCGGACGTCGATGGGATCCCTCGACGCGGAAGTGGAGGTCGCCGGCCCGGCCGTTCGACGAAACCGTGCTCGAGAATCTCGCGCGGGTCGGAGCGACGTTCGTGGGAGGTTGCTGCGGCACCGACTCCGCGGACGTGGCGAGAGTGCGAGCCTGGCGTGACCGACGAGTAGTTTCGCCGACATGACCAAGCAGACCACGTTCGTTCCCAATCCGAAGATGGAGTACCGGCGCCTCGGTGGCAGTGGGCTGAAACTCTCGGTGCTGTCGTTCGGTAGTTGGGTGACCTTCGACACCCAACTGAAGGACGACACGGCCCTCGAGTGCATGCAGACCGCGTGGGACGCGGGTTGCAACTTCTTCGACAACGCGGAGGCCTACGCCGGTGGTGAGAGCGAAGCGATCATGGGGCGGGTCATCGAGCAACTCGGCTGGAAACGCCACCAGTACGTGTTGTCGACCAAGGTCTACTGGGGGATCGACGGCGCGATCCCGAACCTGCAGAACACGCTCAACCGCAAGTATCTGCACCATTCCATCGAGGGCTGTCTCGAGCGCCTGCGGGTCGACTTCGTCGATCTTCTCTTCTGTCATCGCTCCGACCCGCAGACGCCGATCGAGGAGACCGTGTGGGCCATGAGCGATCTGGTCGATCGGGGCAAGGTTCTCTACTGGGGCACGAGCGAATGGTCGGCCGACGACATCCGGGCCGCGTGGGAGATCGCCGAGCGTCATCATCTCCACAAGCCGGTGATGGAGCAGCCGCAGTACAACATGCTGGAGCGCCGGCGCGTCGACACCGAGTATCGCCGTCTCTATGGCGACATCGGTCTCGGCACCACCATTTGGAGTCCGCTCGCCTCGGGTTTGCTCACCGGCAAGTATCTCGACGGCGTCCCGGCCGATTCGCGCGGCGCGTTGCCCGGCTATGGCTGGTTGGCACAACGTCTCACCGACGAGGCCTCGGTGGCCAAGGTGCGCAGGCTCCTGCCGATCGCCGATTCGCTCGGTTGCTCCATGGCGCAACTCGCCCTGGCGTGGTGTGCGAAGAACCCGCGGGTGTCCACCGTCATCACCGGTGCCAGTCGGGCGTCGCAGGTGCGCGAGAACTTCGGGGCACTCGACGTGATTCCGCTTCTCGACGACGACGTCATGGCTCGCATCGACGAGGCCGTCAAGGGCTGATCGCGAGGATTCTCTCGACGGCGGCCGTCACCAACGCCAGACGACCGTTCAGGAAGTGGTCGGCGCCGGTCAGCACCTCGACGCCCGAGTTCGGCCAGGAACGAGCCCGTTCGGCGCGATCGGGTGGGCAGAACTGGTCGTGCTCGGGCACGAGGAGAGTTTTCGGGCGTGGATCGTCGGCCGCCGGCGGATCCACGTCGACGAGCGGGGGAGCGACGGCCACCCATCTCTCGATCCGGGGGTGCACGACCCCGAGACTCGTGAGTGCTCCGAACGAGTAACCGGCGAGGACGATTCGCCCGGGTCGGTCGACCGAGTCGGCGTGATCGATGACGGCGGTGACATCGAGTCGCTCCTCCGTGCCACCACCGTGCCGCCCGGAACTCTCTCCGACGCCCCGGAAGTCGAATCGTAGGGTCGTCCAGCCGACGTTCGATGCGGCCCGGCACACCGCGTCGACGACCGGGTTCCACATGTCGCCGCCGTACAGGGGGTGAGGGTGGGCCACGACGACGACGCCGGCCTCCGAATCGCTCGCTCGAGCGGGTCGCTGACGAACCCCCACGATCCGCACGTCGTCGGCGGTGACGGCGGTAAATGCCTCGTTGATCATGATCGGAAAGACGGTACCGTGACGCGCCGTGGCCGCCGCCAAGAAGGACGTCGTTCCGACCGAGGAGAGCAAACTCCCGATCAAGATGTTGAACGACCGCGTGTTGGTTCGCATCCCGGACAAAGAAGGCGAGCGTCGCAGCAGCGGTGGCATCTTGATCCCCGCCACCGCTCAGCTGTCGAAGCGACTGGTGTGGGCCGAGGTCGTCGCTCTCGGACAGAACGTTCGCAGCGCAGAGATCGGCGACCGGGTGCTCTTCAGCCCCGAGGATCGCTACGAGGTCGAGGTCGGTGGCAACGACTACATCATGTTGCGCGAACGCGACATCCACGCGGTGGCGGCCAGCCGCATCGAGTCGCACACCGGGCTGTACCTCTGAGGCGCGGGACGTCCCGGTGAAACGCATCGCGCCGACCGAGGCCCAATTGGCGGCCGTGAAGTTCAACGCCGACGGTTTGGTGCCCGTGATCGCGCAGGACGCCGCCGATGGCGAGGT
>Ga0129333_10002045_pt1 | contig 18657 bp, 17 predicted proteins | sample CPB6_08_DNA_FD_94474 | JGI IMG/M metagenome (GOLD analysis project Ga0129333, IMG submission 94474) | Freshwater to marine salinity gradient microbial communities from Chesapeake Bay, USA - CPBay_Sum_0.6_0.8_DNA | ecosystem: Environmental > Aquatic > Marine > Coastal | place: USA: Chesapeake... | reverse complement strand
TCCCCGGGCTCCCCGCGAGTCGATGTGGGTGACGGTGGCGGTGCAGCGGGTGCCCGATGCGTGGAAGCCGTACCTGTTGCTGCCCCGCGCCTCGTAGGCCACGGATCGGACATGGAGTCGATCGATCGCGGAAGTGACTCTGTGATCGTTCGGGAGTTGGTGGGAACCGCGGCCGAGTTCCATGCGCTCGTGCCCGGCGAGGATGATCACCCGGTCACCAGCCCGATGGTGTGGTGGAGCCGAACCACCGATCTCGCCGTCGTTCTCGGGTCGACTCAGCCGGCCGATGTCGTCGACGTCGACGCGTGTCGAGCGGAGGGTCGCGACATCGTGCGCCGCCGGAGTGGCGGAGGCGTGGTGTTGGTCGGTGGTGGCGCCACCTTGTGGGTCGACGTCGTCGTTCCGCGTCGGCACTCGTTGTGGAGCGACGACATCGATCGCTCGGCACTGTGGCTGGGTCATTGTTGGCGACGAGCGCTCGAGGAACACGGAGTCGGCGATCTCGAGGTCCACGAGGGCGCGATGGCGCGGCCTCGGTGGGCGCGCGAGGTGTGCTTTCTCGGACGAGCCGCGGGTGAGGTTCTGGCGGGAGCGAGCAAGGCCGTGGGAATCAGCCAACGTCGAACCCGTGAGTGGTGTCGACTGCAGAGTTCGCTCTCGTTGCGTTGGGAGTCCGATGTTCTCCGGCGACTGTTGTCCGAACCCCGTCCACCCGCCGAGGTGCTCGCGGAAGCCGGAACGACTCTCGAACTCGACGCGGATTCGGTCGCGGCCTCCTTGTTCGAGGAGATTCGTCGAGTGGTGTGACGCCCCGGTGGTGCCTCAGGTGGGGGCGACCGTGGTGGTGGAGGAGGTGCTTGGTGCGCCGCCGCCCACCGGGGGCAGCGGCGTGGTGACGCGGCATCCGTTGATGGCTCTCACCAGCGGGAAGGGATTCACGGCGGCGCCGCCCCCCGGGTGGTACTCGAAGTGCAGGTGCGGTGTCGAGCTGCTTCCGGTGTTTCCGACGTAGCCGATGACCTGTCCGGCCACCACCGTCGAACCGACACCGATGCCCTTGGCGAAGGCCGAGAGGTGCGCGTAGTGGAAGTAGGTGCCGTCGGCTGCGGTGAGGCGCAGGGCATTGCCACCGAGTGAGCCCGGTCGATCGAAGAACTGACGCGTGATCGTGCCGTCGGTGACCGCGTAGAGAAGGTTCCCGGTCTTGGCGATGATGTCGACCCCTTCGTGGCGGCGACCGCCCGACCGGGGTGCCATCCAGGTGTCGGTGAACCAGCAAGGACCCTGCACCGGGAACACGGTCATCGTGGCGGGCGGCAACGTGTTGCCCGGTGTCGTGTTGCCCGGTGTCGTTGTGCCCGGTGTCGTGTTGTTGGGTGTCGTGTTGCCCGGTGTCGTGTTGTTGGGTGTCGTTGTGCCCGGTGTCGTGGTGATTGGTGTCGAGGTTCCGGGAGCCGCCGGATCACCCAGTCCGAGCAGTGCGGCGGTGTGCAGGTCGACGCCTCCAGTGACGTTCAGGCCACGACGTTGTTGGAAGGTGCGCAGAGCCGTCGCCGTGGCATTGCCGAAGATTCCGTCGGCACCGCCGGGAAGCACGATCCCGGCCGAGACGAGAGCGCGCTGCAATGCGCGAACGTCGTCGGATCGTGAACCCTGGGACGGCCACACGGGCGATGGGGCGAGCCCGAGGAGCCGGGCCGTCCAGAGGTCGACGGCACCCGTGATGCGCAGCTGCATCGAACGCTGATACTGCGACACCGAGCGTTCGGTGGCTCCACCGAAGATCCCGTCGGCGCCACCGGTGACCGGAACACCGGCGGCGATCAGGGCGCTTTGGAGAGCGCGCACCGCATCGCCGCGTTGACCGCGAGCCGGCCAGGTCCCGGCTGGTGTCGTTGTTGGTGTCGTTGTTGGTGTCGTTGTTGGTGTCGGTGTCGCGGGTGTCGTTGTTGGTGTCGGTGTTGTGGGTGTCGTTGCTGGTGTCGTTGTGGGTGTCGCTCCGGGAGCGATCCCGAGGGCGATCGCTGTCGTGATGTCAACGACCCCGGTGGCCGACGACCCGCGGCCGGTCTGGAATGCGGCCACCGCTGCGGCGGTTCCGGCTCCGAAGATCCCGTCGGCTCCACCGTTGACCGTGATGCCGCGGGCGATCAACGCGTTCTGTAGTGCCCGCACCGCGTCCCCTCGTTGTCCGCGAGCGGGAAGCGCGGGGGCGGGAGCCAGACCGAGCAGATGGGCGGTGGTCACATCGACCACTCCCGTGGGGGTGATTCCCATCCGGGTCTGGAACGACTGCACTCCGGTTCGGGTTCCGTTGCCGAAGATCCCGTCGGCTCCACCGTTGACCGTGATGCCGCGGGCGATCAACGCGTTCTGTAGTGCCCGCACCGCCGGACCTCGATCACCGAAGACCGGTAGGCGTGCCGACGAGGCGCTGGAGGGGTGTTCGCTCGTCGGCTGGGCCAGGGCGATGCCCGGTCGTCCGAGGGGCTCGGGAATCAACAGCAGTGAACCGCTCAACACGACGCCGGTGGTGAGTGCGGTCACGAGCCGGGGCCCTCGGTGTCGACGCGACGAGCCACCTGGTCGAGCGGCGCCGGGTCGGCACGGGTTCGAGGGGTCGGGCATGGCCACGGGGAGGTATCGGCCGCCCGGAGTCGGGTCTTGAGGCGGGTCTTGGGTCGGGTCGTCCGCTGCCGGGCCGGGAATCTTCCGGTTTCTGATCCCCTCGGGTCCCCACCCATCCGGCGGGAGGGTCGGAGGGCCTTTGGGCTGGGGTGATCTCGAGCCAAGGAGGGAGCCGAGCCCCGTCCGTGACGTTCCGCCCCTCGTTTTCGGCCCGATTCCATGGTCCGCTCGGACCAAAGTGGGTGAAAGAGGGGGAAGATGGTTGACTGTGGGGAGAAGTGGGACAATAATCGCCGGGAACCGCGGGAGACCACGGGGCAGGTAGCAGTCGGACGGTCACCGTCCTCGGGCAGGCAGGAGGGAATCGAGTGTTCGTAGGACGCCATGAGCGCCAGCTCGACCCCAAGGGTCGGCTCGCCTTGCCGGCGAACTTCCGTGATCGACTCGAACCGCGCTGTTACCTGGTCCTCGGATCCGACAAGTGCATCGGGGTGGTGACGCGAGAGGTGTCGGAACGCATCGCCGAGGAGATCGGCGACGCGGTCAAGCGCGGAGAGCGCAGCGACACCGAGCGGCGTGCCCTCGCCGCCAGCATGCTGGACGTCACGATCGACGCACAGGGTCGCATCACCCTCGACGAGTCGCTCCGTCGCTTCGCCGGGCTCACGCCGGGTAGTCCGGTGGTCGTCGCTGGAGCCTTCGACCGGGTGGAGATCTGGGAACCCACGCGCTTCAACCGGATCCTCGAAGAGGGAACCGTCGCCATCGCCGGGAGAGGGGCATGAGCACGATGTCCCCGGCGAAGTTCGTTCATGTTCCGGTGATGCTGGACGAGGTGTCCGCGTTGTTCGACTCGGTTCCCCCCGGAGTGGTGGTCGATGCCACCGCGGGCGGAGCCGGTCATTCCGCATCGATTCTCGAGGCGCATCCCGACCTGACGTTGGTGGCGATCGACCAGGACCCGGCCGCCGTCGCGGTGGCCGAGGAGCGGCTCGGACGTTTCGGTGACCGCGCCCTCGTGCGGCGCTCCCGGTTCGATCGGATCGACGAGGTTCTCGACGAACTCGGTGTCGACCGAATCAGCGGTGCGCTGTTCGACCTCGGCGTGTCGTCGCATCAGTTCGACACCCCGGAGAGAGGTTTCTCGTACCGGTCGGACGCACCTCTCGACATGCGCATGGACACCGACGCTCCGCGTTCGGCGCATCATGTCGTGAACGAGACTCCCGTCGACGAACTCGCGTCCATCCTGAGGAATCTGGCCGACGAACGCTTCGCCGCGAGGATCGCGCGCGCAATCGTGTCGTCCCGGCCGATCGAATCGACCGGGCAACTGGCCGAGATCATCGCCGCCGCCATTCCCGCCCCCGCCCGTCGCCGCGGGGGTCACCCGGCCAAGCGCACCTTCCAGGCGATCCGGATCGCCGTGAACTCGGAACTGGATCTGCTCGCCGGCAGCCTTCGCGCCGCGGTCGGGCGTTGTCGTTCGGGTGGACGAGTCGCCGTTCTCTCGTACCACTCCGGCGAGGACCGCATCGTCAAGGCCGAGTTCCGAGCCCTCGCCACCGGTGGTTGCGAGTGCCCGGTCGGCCTGCCCTGTGGATGCGGTGCGATTCCTCTCGTGCGCTCGGTGAGGTGTGCCTCCTCGCCGTCGTCGGCCGAAGTCGAGCGCAATCCCCGCAGTGCGTCGGCGCGACTTCGCGTGGTGGAGGTTCTCTGATGGCCGCCACCCAACGCAGTGCGGCCGCTGGTTCGCGCGTCGTGGCACCCCGCGCCGCGCGTCCCGTTCGCAAGAAGGTCGTCGCGCCGAAGCGACGCCCGACTCCGCCGTCGCGACTCGCGGCGGTGGTGTCGCAGAAAGAGGTCTCGCGGACCGGGCGTCGCGTGGTGTACCTCGTGGTGTTCGTCGTCGGCCTCGTGATGGTGTGCATGTTCCTGGCCGTGGTCGCCCAGACCCGCATCGCCGAGAACCAAATGCGTCTCGATCAAATCGATCAGCAGATCGCCGCCGAGCGCGATCGGTACAACGAACTTCGTCTGGAGCGCTCGTCGTTGCGTGAGCCGGCTCGTTTGGTGGTGGAGGCCCGCAACCTCGGCATGGCGCCCGGTCTCGGCACCGACTTCACCTCGGTCGATCCGTCGACCGTCGCCGAGGTTCTGGTGTCGACCGGAGGCGTCGACCCGGAGTTCCTGTCGGTCGATCGTGATCCGTTCGCGACCTACGGTCGCGTGAAGTCGCTCATCGGAGACCGGGGATGACCCGCGAACGTCGTCCCGTGTCCTCGAAGGGCCGGTCGGTCGGGGCTTCGACGCGCAATCGTTCGCGTTCGACGGGCCGGACCTCGACCCGTTCGACGACTGCTCGTTCGGCGACTGCTCGTTCGGCGACTGCTCGTTCGACGACTGCTCGTACGACGACCGCCCGATCGACGAAGCGATCGACCTCCCGTGCAGCCTCGGGTCGGCGTGACACGAGCCGGTCAGTCAACACCGCGACGATCGCCCGGGTCGACCGCGCTGGTCGATCGTCCCAGCCGTCCCGGCGCTCGTCGCCCGCCGGTTCTCGTCGTCGTCGAACCTCGGCACCCGAGCAGCGCATCTGGCGGCTCGGTGCGGTGCGTCGTCGCGCACAGATCGCCTTCCTCGTCTTTCTCCTCGCATTCGGGTGGATCGTGTACCGGGCCGTCGATGTGCAGGTTCTCGACAACGACTCGCTGCGCGCCGACGGTGTCGCCCAGCGCACCGACTACCGGACCATTGCCGCTCCGCGCGGAACGATCTTCGACCGTGACGGAAACGAGATGGCGATCACCGTCCCGTCGACCTCCATCTACGCCGACCCGCGCGCGGTGCTCGACCCGGCGGCGACCGCCCACGTTCTCGGGCAGATGTTGGGCCTCGACCCGACCTCGGAGGCCGATCTGACGACCAAACTCTCCGACCGCTCGACCTCGTTCGTGTACGTCCAGCGATTCGTGGACGACGACGTCGCCGACGCCATTCTGTCGTTGCGCCTCGCGGGAGTGAACGGAGTGTCGGAGCCCGAACGAGTTCAGGTCGCCGGGGGATTGGCGCGCAACGTCATCGGTCGCACGGATCCTTTCGGAACCGGGGCCGCCGGCCTCGAGTTGCAGTACGAGAAGGTGCTGCGTGGTCAGGACGGCACCGAGGTGCGCGAGATCAACAACAACGGGCGAACACTGCCGGGTGGAACGCGCACCGTCGACGGCGCTCGTCCCGGAACCGATCTCGTGTTGACGATCGATCGTTCCATGCAGTTCCAGGTCGAGCAGGCCCTGATCCAGCGAGTCACCGAAGTGGGCGCCCTCGGAGGCAACGCGATCGTTCTCGACACCGTCACCGGTGACGTTCTGGCCATCTCCAGCGTGCGACTCGACGAGAACGGCGTGCCGACGGTGAGCACCGGCAACATGGCCGCCGTCGAGGCTCACGAACCGGGTTCGGTGGCCAAGATCTTCAGCGTCGCGGCGGCCATCGACAGCGGTCTCGCCAACGAGAGCAGCGTGTACGAAGTGCCCGGCGTCTACGTGTTCGACGAGGGAACCGAGTTCGAGTACACGATCAAGGACGCCTATCCGCACGAGACCGAGCCGATGACACTGCACCAGATCCTCGTGAAGTCGTCGAACATCGGCACCATGCTCGCCTCCATGCCGGTGGGGACGGAGGGTCTGCACGACTATCTCGTCGACTTCGGCTTCGGAAGCCCCACCAACCTCGACTTCCCCGGCGAGAGCCCCGGCTCACTACGGGCCGCATCCGAGTTGCGCGGCTCGGAGAAGGCCACCATCACCTACGGTTACGGCTTCTCGGCGACGTCTCTCCAACTCGCCGCGGCGGTGAACGTCGTGGCCAACGGCGGCAACTACGTTCCGCCGCGACTGGTGATGTCGACCATCGACGACCGCGGAATCGAGTGGGACGCGCCGCTCGGTGAGGGTCGACGCGTGATCAGCGAGTCGACCGCCGACACACTCGCGACCATGCTCACCGATGTGGTGTGCTCGGGCACCGGCACCCGGGCCGCGGTGCCCGGAATCTCGGTCGCCGGAAAGACCGGGACGGGTTACAAGACCCAGGACAACGGCACCTACGTGAAGGACGACGGTTCCCGCGCCTACTTCGCGACCTTCGCCGGGTTCCTGCCGGCCGACCAACCGCGGGTCACGATTCTGGTGTCGATCGACGAACCGAATCCGCAGAGTCGCGACCGTTTCGGCGGCACGGCGGCGGCTCCGGTCTTCGCCGCGATCGCCCGTGTGGCGATCCAGGAGCTCTCGATCGAGCCGACCCCGGGTGACACCGGGTGTCCGGCGGGGGCATGAGGTGCCGGGAACTCTCGTGACGAACGGCCGGCGAGTCTCGGATCTCCTGCCCGTCGGGGGGCGGTTGATCGGCGACGGTGACGTACTGGTCGACGACGTCGTGCAGGACTCGGGCTCGGTTCGTTCCGGCTCGCTCTTTTGCTGCGTGCGCGGTTCGCGCTTCGACGGTCACGACTTCGCCAATGCGGCCGTGACCGATGGTGCCGCGGCCCTGCTGGTCGAGCGCCACGTGCCCGGTGTGAACGTGCCGCAGTTGCTGGTGCCCGACGTCCGTGAGGCCATCGGGCGGGTCGCCGCGATGGTTCACGGCACCCCGTCGGACGAACTCACGATGGTCGGCATCACCGGCACCAACGGCAAGACGACCACCGCCCAGATGATCGCATCGATTCTTCGCGCATCGGGTCGCACCACCGAGGTCGTGGGCACGCTGTCGGGCGGGTTCACCACCCCGGAGGCCAGCGAACTGCAACGCACGCTCCGGCGCTTCGTCGACCGGGGAACGCGCGCGGTCGCCATGGAAGTGTCGTCGCACGCGCTCGAACTCGGTCGTGTGAATGGAACCCACTTCGATGCCGCGGTGTTCACCAACCTCGGACGCGATCACCTCGATTTCCACGGAGACATGGAGGCGTACTTCTCCGCCAAGGCCCGACTGTTCGAGCCGGATTTCTGCGAGCGCTCGATCGTGAACGCCGACGACCCGTGGGGGAGAAGGATCCTGGGGTCCTCCCGCGTCCCGTGCACCACGTTCTCGATCGACGACGTCGAGGACCTCGAGGTCTCGGCGCTCGGACATTCCTACCGGTGGCGCGGTCTGCGAATCGGTGCGCCGATCGGCGGTTCGGTGAACGTGATGAACTCGCTCGCCGCCGCCACCACCGCGGCCGAGATCGGCATCGAATCCTCGGCCATCGTCGGCGGACTCGCCGAGATGGGTCCGGTGTCGGGGCGCTTCCAACGAGTGGAGGCCGGGCAGGACTTCGTGATTCTCGTCGACTACGCCCACACGCCCGACGGACTCGCGGCGGTTCTCCGCTCGATTCGCGACGCCTCGTCGGGGGCCCGGATCTTCACGGTCTTCGGCTGCGGTGGCGACCGCGACAAAGCCAAGCGCCCGTTGATGGGAGAGGTCGCCGTGGCACTCTCGGATTCGGTGATCGTCACCTCCGACAACCCTCGCTCGGAGGATCCGGCGGCGATCGCCGCTTCGGTGGTGGCCGGCGTTCCCGACCATCTGCGTCATCGGTTGGTCGGGGTCGTCCTCGACCGTCGCGAAGCGATCGAGCGGGCCGTCCGCTCGGCCCGGACCGGTGACGTCGTTCTGATCGCGGGCAAGGGACACGAGACGACGCAGGTGACCGGAACCACCGTCGTCGAATTCGACGACCGGGTCGTGGCCGCCCGATGCGTGGAGGCTCTCTCATGATCGCCGTGATGATCTCGGGCGCCGTGGCCATGATCTGTTCGCTTCTCGCGACGCGCTTTCTGATCTCTTTCTTCCGCAACCGCGGCAAGGGACAGCCGATCCTCGGAAAGGAGGACCACGGTCCCGAACATCACCAGAAGAAGAGCGGGACGCCCACCATGGGCGGGCTGGCGATCGTCGGATCGGCGTTCATCGGTTGGGTGGTGGCCCATGTCCGGGATTTGGCCTTCTCGAATCAGGCCCTGATCGTCTGGGCGGGCATCGTCGTGATGGCGGCGATGGGTCTGCTCGACGACGTCATCAAGGTCAACAAGGGTCACAACCGGGGAATCTTTTGGAAGAAGAAGGGGTTCATCACCTTCGGAATGGCGGCCGTCGTCACCTGGCTGTTGGTCGTGCTCACCGACGTCTCCGAGACCGTGTCGTTCACCCGATTCGACTTCCCGGGTTGGGAGTTGCCGTGGTGGGTCTGGGTGGTGTGGACCGCGGCCATGATGTGGGCCACCACCAACGCCGTGAACGTCACCGACGGTCTGGACGGACTCGCGGCCGGTTCGGCCTTGTTCGGATTCCTCGCGTTCACCATCATCGGTTACTGGTCGTTCCGCAACCCGGAGGTGTACGGGGTTCTGGCGGGTGGCACCGTGAACCCTCTCGACCTCGCCGTGCTCGCCGCCGCGTTCGCCGGAGCCTGTGGAGGCTTCCTGTGGTGGAACGCGGCACCGGCGCGCATCTTCATGGGTGACGTCGGAGCACTCGGAATCGGTGCCGCACTCGGTCTCTTGGCGGTGACCACCAACACCCATTTCCTGCTCCCTCTCATCTGCGGCGTCAACGTGATGGAAGCCGGCTCGGTGGCGGTGCAGATGACGATCTTCAAGGCTTCGGGTCGCAAGCGCCGTTTCTTCAAGATGACGCCGATCCACCACCACTTCGAGTTGAGTGGTTGGCCCGAGACCACGGTGATCATCCGATTCTGGATCATCGGCGGAATCTGCGTGGCCGCGTCACTGGCCATGTTCATCGGCGACTTCACCCGCATCACCGACACCGCTGGACGGCTGTTGCCGTGACCGAGCGCGTCCTGGTGTACGGGCTCGGCGTGGCCGGTCGCTCGATGGTGCGCGCCTGGATCGCGCGCGGTGGCGACGTGGTTGCCGCCGACGACTCCGCGTCGGATTCCGCGTTGGCCGAGATGAAGGCGCTCGGTGTCGAGTTCGTCGCCGCCCCGGACGACAAACGGCTCGCCGAACTGGTGGGCTGGTCGACCCTTGTCGCGCCGGCTCCGGGGATTCCCGAGCGCCACGCTCTCTTCGAACGGGCCGCCCGTGCCGATCGGCGAGTGGCCACCGAGCTCGACATCGCCTACGAATGGGAACAGGAGCGTGCCGGAGGCCCGCGGCCGATGGTGGCGGTCACGGGAACCGACGGCAAGACGACCACCACCCTGCTCGCCGCGGCGATGATCGGTGCCGGCGGAAGGTCGACCGTCGCCTGTGGAAACACCGACGTTCCCCTCGTGGATGCCCTCGAACTCGACGTCGATTGCTTCGTGGTCGAGGCCACGAGTTTCCGTCTGGCATTCGATCGTTCCTTCCGCGCCGAGGCTTCGGCGTGGTTGAACCTCGCCGAGGATCATCTCGATTGGCACTCGTCGATGGCCACCTACGAGGCGTCCAAGGCGCGGATCTGGACCGCGGTGCGTCCAGCGGACGTGGCGATCGGCTGGACGGGTGATCCGGTGGTCATGCGGCACCTCGGTCGGGTGCCGTGTCGTCGTGTCACCTTCGGTGCCGAGCACGGCGATTATCACGTCCGGAACGGTTCGCTCGTGTCGCCCGACGAGGAGATCGTTGAGGTCGCCGCACTGCGCCGTTCCTTGCCGCACGATCTGACCAACGCGCTGTGCGCGTCGGCACTCGTGATGGAGTCCGGCCTGGCCGACCGTCGGGCGGTCGCCGAGGCTCTCTCCGACTTCGTGGCACCCAAGCATCGGATCGAATTGGTGGGCGTCGCCGACGGAATCTCGTGGTTCGACGACTCCAAGGCCACCACACCGCACGCGGTGGTCACCGCGCTGCGGGGTTTCGACGACGTCGTGTTGATCGCCGGTGGACGCAACAAGGGTCTCGACCTGTCGGAGATCGCGTCGGAGTCCGCGCGCATACGCGCGGTCGTCGCCATCGGCGATTCCGCGACCGACGTGGCGGCCGTGTTCTCCGGGCTGCGCCCGGTGGAGATCGCCGATTCCATGGCCGATGCGGTGGCCCGGGCTCGTCGGTTGGCCACTTCGGTGGTCCTGCTGTCGCCGGGCTGCACGAGTTACGACTGGTACGACGGTTACACGCGTCGGGGTGACGATTTCACCCGTTGCGTGACCGAATTGATCGGAGGAACACCATGACCGTCGCGATCGATCGTCGCCGTCCCTCGGCTCTCGCCGACCGTCGTCGCGCGGCGCTGCAGCGTGCCGAGCGTCGTCGCTCGGGAGGCTCGCGTTTTCGCTCGCGCTACCAGGAGAGCGTCTCGCGCGATCCCAAGCCGATCGGTCTGTACGTCGTCGGTGGGGTGACCGCCGTCCTCGTGATGTTCGGTCTCGTGATGGTGCTGTCCTCGTCGTCGATCGTGTCGTTCCACCGTGGTCGTTCGCCCTGGTATCAGTTCCTGCGCCAGACCAGCTACGCGGCGATCGGTGCAGTGGCGATGTTCGTCGCGTACCGCTTCCGCCTCTCGATCGTGAATCAGCTCGGTCGGCTCTTCTTCGTGCTCGGAGCGTTGTTCATGCTCGCTCCTCTCGCCCCGGGCATCGGAACCACGGTGAACGGAGCGCGGGCGTGGGTCGAGTTCGGTTCGTGGAGTCTGCAACCGGCCGAGTTCGTGAAGTTGATGTTGATCGTGTGGGGAGCCGACTTTCTCACCCGACGCGAGGACGAACTCGGAAACCTGCGGCGTGGCGTCTGGCCGTACCTCATTTTCACCGGAATGGCGGCGGGCATCGCCGCGTATCAGAGCGACATCGGTACCTGTCTCGTCATCGGCATGATCGGAATCACGATGTTGCTGCTCGCCGGGGCGCCGTTCCGCCCCGTTCTCGGAGTCGCTTCACTGGCCGGTTTCGCGGGGTATCTCTTCGTGCGCAGCGACCCGAACAAGTACGCGCGCCTGACGGCGTTCCTCGACATCCACGGAACCCGCGATCACGAGGGTTACCAGGTGTACCAGGCTCTCATCTCGCTCTCGAACGGGGGGCTCACCGGGACGGGGATTGGTGCCGGGACGGGAAAGTGGGGATACGTGCCACTCGCCCACAGCGACTTCATCTTCGCCATCGTGGCCGAAGAGATGGGTTTGCTCGGTGTGCTCGGGTTGCTCACCTTGTTCGGCTTTCTCGTGTACTTCGCCTTCCAGCTGGCCTTGTCGTGCGCCCACCGGTTCGGGTTCCTTCTCGCGGCCGGTATCGCGTGCTGGTTGACCGTGCAGACGACCATCAACATCGGCGGTGTGGTAGGCATCCTGCCGGTGACTGGTCTGACGCTTCCGTTCATCTCGTCCGGCGGCAGTTCGCTCATCGCATCGATGACCGCCGCCGGACTCCTGATGAACGTGGCCAGACAGCCGCGATGACGACGCGCGTGCTGGTGGCCGGGGGCGGCACCTCGGGCCATGTTCTGCCGGCCCTGGCGATCTTCGAGGCCCTCCAGGACGCCGGTTGTGAGACCCACGACCTCTATTACTGCGGAGCTCGTCGCGGAGTGGAGACGCGGCTGGTGCCACCCACCGGTGTCGCCCACTCCTTCTTCGACGTGTCGGGTTTCCAGCGTTCCTTGCGGCGGATCGGAGAGAATCTCGCCTTCGTGCCGCGTCTCGTGTCGGCCACGCGTCAGGCACGGGTGGTGCTGAACAACTTCCGGCCCGCGGTCGTGGTGTCGGTCGGCGGCTACGCGAGCCTTCCGGCGGTGCGCGCGGCTCGACGGGCCCGGATTCCCGTGGTCGTGGTGAGTTACGACCGCCGTCCCGGTCGCGCGAGTGCGTACGCCGCTCGACGGGCGGCGGCGAGTCTCGTTGCCTTCGACGATTCGACTCTCCCGAGAGCCGAACAGGTCGGGGCTCCGGTTCGACGCGAGATCAGGCGAGTCGATCGCGAGCGCGATCGTGCGGCGGCGAGACAGCGGCTCGAGATCCCCGACGATCGGTTCCTGGTGTCGGTGATCGGCGGTTCGCTCGGGTCGGGGGTGCTGAACGATGCCGTGCTGTCGATGGTGCGCGACCACGCCGACGACGGAACCCTCGCGGTGCATCACGTGGTCGGGACGCGATTCGTCTCCGAGGTGGAGGCGGCGCGCCCCGCGCTCGCGGCCACCGGTCTGTTGTATCGACGAGTCGGTTACGAGGAGCGAATGGCCGATGTCTACGCCGCCTCCGATCTCGTCGTCGGTCGGGGAGGTGCCGGAACCGTTGCCGAGGTGGCGACGGTTGGAGTGCCGGCGATCCTCGTCCCGTGGTCGGGTGCCGCCGACGACCATCAAACCGGCAACGTCCGCTGGTTGAGTGACGCCGAGGCGGCCGTCATGATGTCGGAGGACGCCGTCGAGTACGGACTCGGTGCGATGGTGTCGACTCTCCGTGCCGACCCGGCCCGTTTGGATCGCTTGGCCCGCAACGCTCGTCGTCTCGGCGATCTGAATCGGCGAGCGGCGGTCGCCGACGCGATTCTGCGAGTCGCGAAGAAGGTGGACGACGAGGGGAGTGCCGCGGGATGAGCACGCCCTCCTTCGACTTGTCCTTCCCGCGTCGCGTCCACGTGGTGGGAGCCGGTGGTCCCGGCATGAGTGCCGTCGCCATCGTTCTGGCCCAGATGGGTCACCACGTGACGGCGAGTGATCAACGCGAGACTCCGGTTCTCGAGCGGGTTCGGGCGGCCGGAGTCGGAGTGTCGATCGGCCACCGCGCCGAGGTTGTGCGTGGGTGCGAAGCGGTGACCTGGTCGCCGGCGGTGCCGGCCGACAACGTGGAACGCTCGGCCGCGACCGAGGAGGGTGCCGCACTGCTCGATCGGGCCGACATGCTGGCGGCGATCTGCGCTCGGGTCCGTTCGGTCGGTGTCGCCGGCACCCACGGCAAGACCACCACCTCGTCGCTCGTCAGGGCCATGCTCGACACCACGGGAACTCCGACGTCGTTCCTGATCGGGGGCGATCTCCTCGACCTCGGAACCGGGGCCCGTTGGACCGGTTCCGAACTGTTCGTGGTGGAAGCCGACGAGAGCGACGGAACCCACGTGCGTTTGCCGCTCGTCGCCGGGATCGTCACCAACGTCGATGTCGACCATCTCGATCACTTCGGAACCTTCGAGGCCGTCGTCGAGAGCTTCGTCGACTTCCTGCTCGGCATCGGTGAGACACGGGTGCTGAACCTCGACGATCCGGTGTCGGCTTCCTTGTCGTCTCGGCTGCCCTCGGAGGGAACGGTCACCTACGGTTCCGACGCGCGCGCCGACTGGTGTTGGTCGAGGGTGGAGGCGGACGGCGCGCGGACGCGCTTCGATCTTCGTTCTCCCGATGGCACCACGCGCCGCGTCGATCTGCCGCTTCGAGGAGAGCACAACGTGTCGAACTGCACCGGAGCGATCGCTCTGGCCGTCGCTCTCGGGGCCGATGTCGAACGGGCGGTGACCGCCGTGAAAACCTTCGGAGGAGTTGGACGCCGATTCGAGGTGGTGGGAGCCGACGGAGGAGCGACCTTCGTCGACGACTACGCGCACCTTCCGGGCGAGATCGCCGCTGTTCTGCGCGCGGCACGGTCGAGCGGTGAATGGCGCCGCATCGTCGCGGTGTTCCAACCGAACCGCTTTCATCGGATCGCGTCGATGGCCGAGGAGTACGGAGGATGTTTCGTCGACGCCGACGAGGTGGTGGTGATGGACGTCTACGCCTCCGGCACCGAACGCATCGATGGGGTCTCCGGTCGATTGGTGGCCGAGGCGGTGCGCTCGACCGACCCCGGACGGCCGGTGCGGTTCATCGCCGATCGGGACGAGGTCGTCGAGCATCTGGCCCGCAACATCGGGGCCGAAACCCTGTGCATCTCGATGGGATGCGGTGACGTGGAGCATCTGCCTTCGGAGGTTCTCGCCATGCGGCGGAGGAAGCCGGCGTGACGGTCGAGAGCATCCGCGACTTCGCCGACGAGATGGGTCGCCTCGGCATCGAGGTCGCGTTCGACGCACCATTCGGGGCCTTGACCACGTATCGGGTGGGCGGAACGGCCGCGGCAATGCTGGGGTTGTCCGACGAGGAGACCCTGTGCCGGGCCGCGGTCGCCGCGAGCCGTCGGGGGATTCGGGTCGTCGTGCTCGGTCGCGGCAGCAACATGCTCGTGTCGGATGACGGGTTCGACGGGGTGGTTCTGCGACTGTCCGGTTCGTTCGAGGAACTCGACGTCGACGAGGGGTCGGGGAGCGTGGTGGCCGGCTCGGCGGCACTGTTGCCGGTCGTCGCGCGGCGCACGGCGGCGGCCGGTCTCGTCGGTTTCGAATGGGCGGTGGGAGTGCCGGGCACCATCGGCGGGGCCGTGCGCATGAACGCCGGTGGGCACGGTTCCGACATGGCCGCCGCGGTCGAATCGGTGACGGTGCTCGATCCCCGAACGGGCGTGTTCGAGGAGCGGAACTCCGGTCGACTCGGTTTCCATTTTCGCGGGTCGGCGTTGCTGCCCGACGAGGTGGTGATTCGGGTGCGGCTCGGACTCGAGCGGGGATCATCCGCCGAGGCCCTGGCACGCATCGACGAGATCGTGAGGTGGCGACGCGAGAACCAGCCGGGCGGACAGAACGCCGGCTCGGTCTTCGTGAATCCAGTGCCCGGCGAGGTGACGGCCGGTCGACTCATCGACGAGGCCGGGCTACGAGGCTTTCGGATCGGCTCGGCCGAGGTCTCTTCCAAGCATGCCAACTTCATTCAGGCCGACGAGCACGGACGAGCGAGCGACGTGCTCGACGTGATGAGGTATGTGCACGAGGTGGTGTTGGCCCGCTCCGGTCATTCCATGCGCAGCGAGATCCGACTGGTGGGATTCGTCGATGACGAGCGATCGGGGGTGGAGAAGTGACCGATGACGACGTGATGATCGACGATGACGGCGACGATTTCGACTCCGAGGTGATGGCCGAATTGCTGGGCGATCCGTCGGCCGAGGCGACTCGGAAGTCGGTCTCCTTGGTCGAGTCGGATGATGAGACATCCGCTGACTCATCGAATGTCTCATCGAATGTCTCATCGAATGTTTCGTCGAATGACGCGAGTGATGACACGAGTGATGGCACGACCCACGCACCGGCCACCGACGGCGTCGACGAACGCCCGGGCTGGCGCCGGTTCGTTCCCGGAGGTCGAAAGCGGACCGCGACGGCGCCGCCCATCGTCGGCGTCGTGGAGCGCGGTCGGCCGAAGGCGGCCGTGCGGCACGGCGAGAAACAGCCTGCGCCGTCCAAGGAACCCCGCCCGCGGGTCCGCATCGATGACGAGACCGACGCCCCACCCCCGGTGGGAGCCCAGCGCTTCCGTCAGCGCCGCATCGCACTTCGGAGGGCCGCCGGTCGTCGGCGCCTGCGCTGGTTCTCGGTGGTGGGTTTGGGAGTGGCCGCGGTGCTGCTCTTGTTGTTGCTGCTGGCGAGCCCGCTCCTGTCGATTCGTTCGGTCGACATCGAAGGGGTCGTGTACGCCGATCCCGACGACGTGGCCGAGGTGGTCGAGTCGTTGCGCGGCGAACCGATCCTCACCGCCGATCTCGATCGCGCCGAGAGACGCCTGGAAGCCATCGCATGGGTCGACCGCGCCCGGGTGTCGATGCGGTTGCCGTCGCGGGTGGTGATCGAGGTCGTCGAGCGTCGGCCGGTCGCCTTCTTTCGGGCGGTCGACGGTTTCAATCGGGTGATCGACCGCGAGGGGCGCGTGCTCGACGTGCTGGAGGGCGACCCCACCGACTACATCCCGATCTCCGGTCAGGGTCCGAACCTGCCGGCCGGGGCGACCGTCGGGCAACCCTTCGTCGGGGCCGCCCAGCTCATCAACGCCCTACCCGCCGACCTGCGATCGGCTCTCGACTCGATGGCCGTCACACCCGAGGGCGACGTTTCCCTGCGTTTGGAGGGCATCGGACCGGGCTCGATAACGGTGGAATTCGGCGCTCCGAGTGACTTCCAGGCCAAGTTGGTGGGAGTCGTGAACGAGATCAAGCGTCAGGGTGCCAACAACTACTCGGTCATCGACGTCTCATCGGGTGACCCCAGCGTGCGTTGACCCTCTGCGGGGTCCATCCACCCCGACCCCGCCCGTCCGGGTATCCAACCATTGCGGGCTTCTAGGTGCGAGAATGTCGGGAAATTCGCCCTGCGGACTCGCCGGGCGGCCATTTGGAGGATCCGCATGGTTGGTGGACACAACAATTACATCTGCCAGATCAAGGTGGTTGGCGTCGGAGGCGGTGGCGTCAACGCCGTGAACCGCATGATCGAACGCAACCTGCGCGGCGTCGAGTTCATCGCGATCAACACCGACATTCAGGCCCTGATGACGTCCGACGCCGAACTGAAGCTCGACATCGGACGCGAACTCACCCGAGGCCTCGGTGCCGGCAGCGATCCGGAAGTCGGACGGCAGGCCGCCGAGGCGCACCGTGACGAGATCGAGGACGCCCTGAAAGGTGCCGACATGGTGTTCGTCACCGCGGGCGAGGGTGGAGGAACCGGCACGGGAGGCGCTCCCGTCGTGGCCGAGATCGCCAAGGGTCTCGGTGCGCTGACCATCGGTGTGGTCACCAGGCCGTTCTCGTTCGAGGGTCGACGTCGCGCCGTTCAGGCCGACGCCGGCATCGCCAAGTTGAAAGAGAAGGTCGACACCCTCATCGTGGTCCCCAACGATCGCTTGTTGTCGATCGTCGACTCGCGCGACACGGTGATGGAGGCTTTCAGCCGGGCCGACGACGTCTTGTTCAGCGGCGTGTCGGGTATCAGCGATCTGATCACCAACCCCGGTCTGATCAACACCGACTTCGCCGACGTGAAGATGACCCTGCAGAACGCCGGCTCGGCGCTCATGGGCATCGGTTCGGCGAGCGGTGACAGTCGTGCCCGTGACGCGGCCCAGAAGGCTCTGTCCAGCAGCCTGCTCGAGGCGTCCATCGAAGGGGCTCGCGGTGTGCTTCTCAACGTCACTGGTCCGTCCACGATGACGCTCATGGAGATGAACGAGGCCGCCGAGATCATCCACGGCATCGCCCACCAGGACGCGAACATCATCTTCGGTACCGTGATCAACGACGAGATGGGCGACGAAGTCAAGGTCACCGTGATCGCCGCCGGTTTCGATCGCTGGGACGCCGCCCCGCAGGTGAAGCCGACCGGTCGCCCGGCTGGTCGCTCGGCCTCGCCGAGCTCGCCCACCCCGCGTCCGCAGGCTCCTTCGCGCGACGTCTTCTCGCCCGACCCGTTGTCACCCGACGACGGTGACGACGACTTCGACGTTCCTTCGTTCCTGAAGTAACCCGTGCCCTCGGTCGCCGACGCGTGGCGCCGGATCGACACCGAGGTGTCAGAACGCAGTGGTGGTCGCTCCCGTGTCGTCGCGGTGTCGAAATCGCAGCCGCTGGAGTCGATCATCGAGGTGACCGCGGCCGGATGTCGCCGTATCGGCGAGAACTACGCCCAGGAGCTGGCCGGCAAACGACCGGGATTGCCCGACGGCGTCGAGATCCACTTCATCGGCCAATTGCAGACCAACAAGGTGCGGTTGGTGGCCGGGATGGTGTCGCTGTGGCACACCGTCGATCGACCGAGCCTCGTGCTCGAGATCGCCAAACGTGCTCCCGGTGCCGAGGTCCTGCTGCAGGTCGATCTCACCGGCGAACCGGGGAAGGGTGGATGTTCGGAGTCCGAGTTGGATCCGTTGCTCGAGATGGCCGGGGCGAACGGTCTCGCGGTCCGTGGCCTCATGACGGTCGGGCCCACCTCGGCTGACATCGACGAAACGAGGCGCGTGTTCGCCGCCACCCGACGACTGGCGGAGTCCCGGGGTCTGCCGGAGCTGTCGATGGGAATGAGTGCCGACTGGCCGATCGGAGTCGACGAGGGGTCGACACTGGTTCGAATCGGCACCGCGATCTTCGGACACCGTCCACCCGCGCCCTGAGGCGGCGTACTAGCCTCGTGTCGCCATGGGCTTTTTCCGACGCGCAATGGATTATCTCGGTCTCGGCGAG
>Ga0129333_10002044_pt1 | contig 18659 bp, 16 predicted proteins | sample CPB6_08_DNA_FD_94474 | JGI IMG/M metagenome (GOLD analysis project Ga0129333, IMG submission 94474) | Freshwater to marine salinity gradient microbial communities from Chesapeake Bay, USA - CPBay_Sum_0.6_0.8_DNA | ecosystem: Environmental > Aquatic > Marine > Coastal | place: USA: Chesapeake... | reverse complement strand
TCATCCTGGCCGTCGTGGCGGTCAGCGGACTGCTGGGGTTCGTCCAGGAGAGCGGGGCTGTTCGTGCGGTCGACGCTCTACTCGACTCGGTGCGGGTGCACGCCGACGTGTTGCGCGACGGCCGGGAGGTGGAGGTGGATCTGGCCGACGTCCGGGTCGGTGACGTGGTCGTGCTGCGACCGGGTGACGTGGTTCCCGGTGACGGACGAGTGCTCGAGGCGAACAATCTCACCATCGACGAGGCGGCCCTGACCGGGGAGACCTGGCCGAGTCGCAAGCGGCCGGGACGAGACGGTGACACCGATCCATCCGGCCGCGCCTTCCTCGGCACGCACGTCTCGAGTGGCGCAGGGACCATGCTCGTGGAGTCGATCGCGGAGGCCACCCGATTCGGCAGCGTGGTCGAACGAGTGGTGAAGCAGCACGTGCCCACCGCTTTCGAGCGGGGCATCACGGCGTTCGGACTCCTGTTGGTTCGCGCCACCACCGTGCTGGTCGCCGGGGTCTTCGTGGTGAACCTCTCGTTGGGGCGTGCCCTCGACGAGTCCCTGATGTTCTCGTTGGCTCTGGCCGTTGGTCTGACTCCGCAGTTGCTCCCGGCGATCGTGACGCTCAGTCTCTCGCGCGGTGCGACACTCATGGCCCGCGACCGGGTGATCGTCAAACGTCTCGACTCCATCGAGGACATCGGGAGTCTCGACGTCCTCTGCACCGACAAGACGGGCACGGTGACCATCGGAGACGTGGGTCTCGACTCGGCGATCGACATCCGGGGTGTGCCGAACGAGAGGGTGCGCGAACTCGCGTGGTGGAACGCGCGGCTCCAGCACGGTGCACCCAACCCGATCGACCGGGCGATCGTGGCAACCGAGCCGCCCCGGAACGATGGAGTCGAGTGGAGCGGGGAGATTCCCTTCGACTTCTCGAGACGTCGAGTCTCGGTCGCGTTCAGTCGGGACGGTGAGTGGACGATCGTGACCAAGGGGGCCGTCGAGTCGGTGATGGCTTGCTGCGCGCGGGCACGCCTCGACGACGGCTCCACGACTCTCATCGACGGGGTCCGGACGGAGATCCTCGAGGTGCTCGACGATGTCTCGTCGTCGGGACGTCGAATGTTGGCCGTCGCGAGTCGACCATGGTCGAGATCGGTCGCGTTCGTGCCGGAGAACGAGCGCGATCTGGTGCTGGAAGGATTCCTCACCTTCGATGACCCACCGAAAGAAGGTGCCGCCGAGGCGATTCGAAGTCTCGTCGCGCTCGGAGTTCGGGTGAAGATGATCACCGGAGACAACCGTCGGGTGGCCACCCACACGGCGAATCTCATCGGACTCGACGCCGGCGTGGTGCTCACTGGCGAGATGATCGATGCCTCATCCGACGTCGAGTTGGAGATGCTCGCCGAGGACGTCGACGTCGTGGCCGAGGTCGATCCGATCCAGAAGGAGAGGGTGCTCCGAGCATTGTCCCGACGTGGTCACACGGTCGGTTTCGTGGGGGACGGAATCAACGACGCGCCGGCACTACACGCGGCCGACGTCGGCTTCTCGGTGGAGGGTGCCGTCGACGTGGCCAAGGCCACCGCCGACATCGTCCTGCTCGAGAAGGATCTGTCGGTGCTGGTCGACGGGGTTCGCATCGGCCGACGGGTGTTCGCGAACACCCTGAAGTACGTGCACGTCACGACGAGCGCGAACTTCGGCAACATGCTCTCGTTGGCCGCCGCCACGCTCGTGTTGCCGTTCCTGCCCCTCTTGCCACTCCAGATTCTCGTGCTGAACTTCCTGAGTGACGTGCCGGGAATGACCATCGCCACCGATCGGGTCGACGACGAGATGCTCGCGGTCCCGCACCGCTGGAACATTCGACGGGTGCGCGACTTCATGATCGTGTTCGGCTTGCTGAGTTCGGCATTCGATCTCCTCACCTTCGCGGTCCTTCGCCTCGGCTTCGACGGCTCTTCGGGGTTGGTGCGAAGTGGTTGGTTCGTCGAATCGACGCTCACCGAGCTCACGGTCATGCTCGTTCTCCGCAGCCGACGCCCCTTCTTCCGGAGCCGCCCGGGCACCCCGCTGCTGGTCAGTTCCGTCCTCGTGGCTCTGGTCACCATCGTGTTGCCGTTCTCTCCGGTCGCCGATCGCCTCGGACTGCAATCGATGTCGTCGGGTGTGTTGGTGGCGCTGGCCACCGTGACCGGTGGTTATCTGTTCGCCACCGAAGTCCTGAAGCATTGGTTCGGGCATCTGCTCGTCGCCGACGGAACGGAGACCGACGGGGAGCGCGGGTAGCGTGACGAGCCGTTGCCCGAGGAGCAGGATCGATCGTGAGCGAGAAAATCGACGTCGTCGCCGAGGCCGCCCGCCGTCGCACCATCGCGATCATCAGCCACCCCGACGCCGGCAAGACCACGCTCACCGAGAAGTTCCTCCTGTACGCGGGAGCCATTCAGGAGGCGGGAGCCGTTCACGCCCGCGGCGACCGTCGCGGTGCCACGTCCGACTGGATGGAACTCGAACGCCAGCGCGGCATCTCCATCTCGTCGGCGGTGATGCAGTTTCCTCACCGCGGTCACGTGATCAATCTGCTCGACACGCCGGGACACCGTGATTTCTCGGAGGACACCTACCGCGTTCTCGCCGCCGTCGACGCGGTGATCATGGTGCTCGACACCGCCAAGGGAATCGAAGCGCAGACCCTGAAGCTCTTCCAGGTGTGCCGGGTTCGCCGACTGCCGGTGATCACTTTCTTCAACAAGTTCGACCGCCCGGGTCGCGATCCGCTCGAGTTGCTCGACGAGGTCGAGGAGCAGATCGGCCTGCGTCCGACACCGGTCACGTGGCCGGTGGGATTCCCGGGCGACTTCCGCGGTGTCATCGACCGTCGCACCGGCGACTACATCCGCTTCGTTCGCACCTCGCACGGCGCCTCGTTGGCGCCGGAGGAGTTGGTGGACCGCGCGCGCGCCGAGTCCGAGGAGGGCGACGCGTGGAAGACGGCGCTCGACGGATGCGGTCTGCTCGAAGCGATCGGAGCCGACGTCGATCTACCGTCCTTCCGTGCCGGCGAGTCGACCCCGGTGTACGTCGGATCGGCGCTCACCAACTTCGGAGTGCGGATGTTGCTCGACGCCGTCGTCGACTACGCGCCGGCCCCCTCGCCGCGACTCGACGTTCGCGGTGAACCCCGTTCGCTGGCCTCCGGTTTCTCGGCGTTCGTGTTCAAGGTGCAGGCCAACATGGACCCGAACCACCGCGACCGACTCGCATTCGCGCGCGTGTGCTCGGGAGAGTTCGTGCGGTCGATGGACGCGCTGAACACGCGAACCGGCAAGCCGGTCGGCACCAAGTACGCCACCACGGCGTTCGGGTCGGAGCGCGAGACGATCGAGACCGCCTACCCGGGCGACATCGTCGGACTCATCAACGCTTCCGGTCTCCAGATCGGCGACACGTTGTTCGCCGGGTCGCCGGTGGAGTTCCCCGGAGTGCCCCGATTCGAGCCGGAAGTGTTCGCGACCGCGCGTCCGATCGACACCGGCAAGTACAAGCAGTTCCGAAAGGGGCTCGCCCAGCTCGACGAGGAGGGTGTGGTGCAGGTGTTGCGCGACCCCGACATGGGTGACGCCGACCCGGTGTTGGCCGCGGTGGGCCAACTGCAGTTCGAGGTGTTCGCGCATCGGCTCGAGAACGAGTTCAACGCCCCGAGTCGCATCGAGCCGGCCGGATACCAAGCCATCCGGATCACCGACGAAGGTTCGGTCGAGCGTCTGCGTCGGATCGGTGGCATCCGGATCCTGCGTCGCGGCGACGGAAGTCTCGTGGCGCTGTTCGAGAACCGCTACCGACTGCAGCGACTGATGAGCGACGAGCCAGAACTCACCCTGAAACCGATCCTCGCCGGAGTCGTGGAGTGACGATGGCGGTCGGTCGGTTGTCGGAGGTCGTGATCGACTGTCACGACTGCGACCGTCTGGCCGAGTTCTGGTCGCGCGTTCTGGGTGGCGCACCGGTCCGCGAGTCGGCCGAGTGGGTGGCCGTCGTGATGCCCGACGGATCCACCACGGTGTCGTTCCAGCAGGTGCCCGAGGCGAAGTCGGTCAAGAATCGGGTGCATCTCGACGTGCGGGTGGACGATCTGGAGGAGGCCGCGCGACGTTGCGTCGAACTCGGGGCCGTCCGACTCACCGAGCGCCGTGTCGATCCTCTCGCCGACTTCATCGTGCTCGCCGATCCCGAGGGCAACGAGTTCTGCGTCGTGACCAGTTGAGGGCCCCTCTCCCCACCTCGACCTGAAGCGGAGAATCAGTTCAGATCGTCGAGAAAGCGGGCCGCCGCTTCGGCCGAACGCAGCCGCCAGCGCACCACGAGATCGTCGGGGTTCTCGGCGAGCGTCGACTCCAGTCCGTGTCGGATCTTCTGCACGACTCGACGCTGTTCGCGGATCAGATCGGTCGGGTCGACACCGTTCGCTCGCGAGAGCACGAGTTTGAGGAGAAGCTCGTATCGAAGATCCCGCAGATGCGACGACGGTTCGACGAGCCAGCGTCGCAGGGCGGCTCTCCCGCGCCGCGTGGGACGCAGGATCGTGCGCGATCCGCCGGCGGTACCTGGTTCGCTTCCGACCGACTCCACGAATCCCCGCTCGACGAGTTGGTCGATCGCCCGGTAGGTGAGTGGTCGGCTGCACGACCACACGCGACCGATGTCGCCGCTCGGTGCGAGGCGACCGGCCACCGCGAATCCGTGACTCGGACCCTCGGCGAGCACCCCGAGACACGCCCATTCACCCGGCAACAACTCGTCGTCGTCGCGAGGTGGTCGACTCATCGCGCACCCCCGAAGAGTTCGGCGATCCACTCGTTGGCCGGGTGTGTGGCCACCTCGTCGACGGAGCCACTCTGCACCACGGAACCGCGATCGAGCACCACCACGCGGTCGGCGATCTCCCTCGCATCGACGGGATCGTGAGTGACGAGCACCGTGGATGTTCCGAACGATTCGATGTCGTGGGCGATCTCGCGACGAACCCGCCGACGGGTGCCGACGTCGAGCGAGGCGAGGGGCTCGTCGAGCAGCAGCAGTTTCGGTTCGTTCACGAGGGCCCGAGCGAGGGCGACCCGTTGCGACTGGCCGCCACTCAACCGGGATGGTCGCGCGTCGGCGTGCTCGGCGAGGTCGAGTCTCCGGAGCATGTCGAGGGCCAATGCTCGGGCGTGGGTCTTGCCCCGACCTCGGGCCCTCGGTCCGAAGGCCACGTTGTCGAGCGCGGAGAGGTGTTCGAAGAGGAGATGATCCTGGAACACGAGCCCGATGTTCCGTGCGGAGGCGGTGACGAAAGTCTTGGTCGCCGGCTCGTCCCACGCCGTTCGATCGACGGTGATTCGTCCGTCGTCGATGGCACGAAGACCGGCCAGTGTGCGCAGCAACGTCGTCTTCCCGGCTCCGTTGGGACCCATGACGGCCACGGTCTCCCCATCGTCGACCCGCAACTCGACGTCGAGACGGAACTCGGGCCATTCCACGATCACCCGGGCGTCGAGGCTCATCGGTCGACCTCCAGCCATCGGTCGCGCAGTCCGAGAAGCATCGTGAAGGAAATGCCGATGGTGAGAAGGCTGATGACGAGTGCCTCGGTGGGCTCGGTCTCGAGCGCCACGTAGGTGGCGAGGGGGAGCGTCTGGGTTCGCCCCGGGAGGTTGCCGGCGAACGTGATGGTGGCACCGAACTCGCCGAGGGCCCTCGCCCAGGCGAGCAGGAGACCCGACGCGAGCGCCGGACGCACCGCCGGCAGCGAGACTCTCGTGAACACGAACCACGACGAGCCACCGAGACTGCGGGCGGCATCCTCGTAGCGGGGATCGGATTGACGGAAAGCCGGCTCGACCGCGAGAACGAGAAACGGCATCGCCACGAACAACTGAGCGACGATCACGCCGGCGGTGGAGAAGGGCAGGGTGATTCCGAACCACTCGTGGAGCCACTGACCGAAGAGTCCGCGACGGCCGAAAGAGAAGAACAAGGCGACCCCGCCCACCACCGGAGGCAGGACCATCGACAAGGTGGCGACCGCTCGCAGAAACCTTCGACCCGGAAATCTCGTGCGGGCGAGAGCCCATGCGAGTGGAACCCCCAGCAGAGCGGCGAGGATCGCCGCGACGATCGACGTGCGGAGAGAGAGCGAGAGCGCACGAATCACGTCCTCGTCACCGAGGACGTCGAAGAGGTTCGACCACGGCACGCGCCACATGAGTCCGGCGAAGGGCAGAACGAAGAAGAGAGCGGCGACCGACGCGAGCACGACGATCACGACCGGCGTACGACCGGTCACTCGAACGTCGCGGCTCACTCGGGTGCTCCGAAACCGAAATCGGCGAGGATGTCGCGGGCGACCTCCGAGTCGGAGACGAACTCGACGAATCGACGGGCGGCACCGGAGTCGCGCGTGGCCGCGATGGGATAGGTGGCGACCACGTCGTACTCGTCCGGAACAGCGACACCCGTGACCGAGTCGCCGGCGGCCAGAACGTCGGTGACGTAGACGATGCCGACGTCGGCCTCGCCGAGTGCCACCTTGTTGACGATTCCCTTCACGTTCTCCTCGTACGAGTCGGGTGACACGACCACGCCGGCTCGTCCGAGCATCTCGGCGGTGTAGCGGCCGATCGGAACCGATTCGTCGCAGGTGACCAACACCAGATCCGGGTCGGTGAGGTCGTCCACCGTGGAGATTCCGAGCGGATTCCCGGGGGCCACCACGATCGCGAGAGAGTTGGTGGCGAACACCCGCGGTTCGTCGACCAAGAGACCCGACTCGGCAACGATGTTCATGTTCGCGTTGTCGGCCGAGGCGAAGACGTCGGCCGGTGCACCTTCGACGATCTGTTTGGCCAGATCCGACGAGGAGGCGAAACTCGACTCCACGGCGATCCCGGTCTCGGATTCGAAGGCCTGGGCGAGACGTTCGAAGGCCTCGGTGAGTGAGGACGTGGCGAACACGGTGAGAGTGTCGGTTCCCGAACCCGAAGGTCCGCAGGCGACCATCGATGCGGACGTGGCCAGAACGAGGAGCGCGGACCTGATTCGACGCACCGGGTCAGGATAGTCAACGAATGACTATTCGACTCCGGTCACTCGTCGATCGAGTCGGGCGGCGGTCGCAGCGGAGCGCCCTCGAACAAGGGAGCCAGCGCAACGGAGTCGAGACCGAGAGCATCCATCTGGGCGAACGAACGGCGACCCCCCAACATCCGCAACAGGTCGAATCGCGACACTCCGCAGCCGGCCAGTCGGGTCCCGAGACCGGGCCTGGCGTTCTCCGCACGGTCGAGGAGCCATCCCGCCCCAACCCGAACGGCGAGCGAATCGCGAGAGCCGGGTCGACCCACGGCGTGGCGAACGTCGTGCAGGTGCGTCACCGCGTCCATCACGAGTTGCGAATTCACCGGTGCCGGGATCGCCGGCAAAACCTCGGCGAAGGTCTCCATCGTTCGATCCGAAGAGTCGGCCAGTTCGCGGAGCGACTCGCCGACATGGCGCCGAACCTGAGCATCGGTCCAAGCGTCGGTGGTGACCCCTTCCATGCGTCCGGCGAGGATGTCCTCTGGCACTCCGACGAGATGCGAACAGGTCTGAGCCACCGTCCACGCCGGGCAGTGAGGCACCGGCAGTTCGCCGGCCGACGGATCGATGGTTCGGAGCAGGTCGACGAACTCGATCTGGAGAAGGCGGTAGGCCTCGACGGCCTCGGCGTCGGAGAGCAGGTAGCCGGTCATGGCGCCACTTTGGCAGGCGGAAACGAGACGAGGGTTGACGAGAGACGACCCGACAGATACCCTAGGGGGTATGTGTCGCAAGGTGATGTGTTCGAGGTGCGGAAAGCCCGGATGGGCGGGGTGCGGTGCTCACGTCGAGCAGGTGCTCGGCGACGTGCCGAAGAACGAAAGGTGTCGTTGCGACGAATCACCGTCGCCGGCCAAACCCGCAAAGCGCGGTTTCCTCGCCGGTTTGCGCGGACGCTGAGTCGGCTCGCGTCTCGCGCGTCGTCGACCGATCGATCAGGCGCCGCGCAGTCGATCCGACGGGGCCCAGCAGGCGTGGGTACCACTGCTCACGCGCTCGGGGAGCGCGATGCGGCAGAGCGGTCCGTCGCCCACTCGTCGTGCGTCGAACACCAGGCACTCCGAGCGGTCGTTCGGAACATCGGTCGTGATGGTGATCAGGTATCCGTCGTCCTCGTCGACGGCGCCATCGCGCGGCGCCATCACGGTCTCGCTCCCGAACACTCCGTCGCCGAACATCCACACGTCGCGTGCTCCGGTGTGCAGATCGTTGCGCACTATTCCGTCGAACTCGAATCGTCCGTGGGTCGGCACCACCGAGTAGTAGTAGCGATAGTCGCGACCGCCGTGACGACCGTTGATCATGCCGAATTCGGACACGTTGTCGTCGAGCGGGGCCTCGTGGGTTCGGCCAGTGTCGAGATTGAAACGCCAGCGATGCGGGCGGGCGTCCATCGCCCACAGGTCGAGGAACCTGAAGAGTCGTGTGTTGAGGTCGGCGTCGGGAGGAACAGGCGGCGAGGGTTGGTGCTGGAAGAAACCGTCGAGCACCACCCAGCGACCCTCGTGGTCGGTCTCCTCGTGGGCGTTGATCCAGTGCAACACGTAGGTGGGATCGGCCTCGAACCAACGAATCTGGTCGGGTCGACCACGGCGCGGCACGAGCGCGAAGCGAGTGGGCATCTCGGGGTGCCACTTGGTGGCGTGAACACCGCGCTTCAACAGTTCGGGATCCCAGAAGAGGGGGCAGTCGTTGAGGATCGCCCAGTTCTCGGTGAAGGCCATGTCGTGCGGTAGTCGGGGACCGGGCAATTCGATCGGGATCGAGTGCACGAGTCGGTGCCCGGAATCGACGACGCCGTAGTTCATGTACGGGGCGTTGGTCGAGTAGTTGAAGAACAACAACTCGTCGGTGTTCTCATCGACCTTGGTGTGCGCCGACACTCCCTCGCGCGGGAACCGACCCTCCCACGTTTCGCGTCCCAGGTCATCGAGAGTCCGCGGATCGAGTCGGTAGAGGTCGCCGCACTGGTAGAAGCTGGTCAGCGCGACGCCTCCGTGAACCACGACGTCGGTGCTCGAGGCGTCCTTCATCCTGCCGCGCGCACCCCATCCGTCGTGGCGCGGCGAACGAGACGGAGACTCGGCGAGACCCGACCACTGGGCTCCGCCGGCCGCCGCCTCGACGAGCAGGCCCTCGGTGCGCACGAACCGGTTCCGGTACTCCACTTCTCCGTTGTCGAAGAACAACGAGTGGAGCATTCCGTCGCCGTCGAACGGGTGGTAGCGCTCGATGTTGGGATGGAGGGGGTTCTCCGTGTTGCGGAGGTAGGCACCCGACAGATCGTCCGGAAGGTCGCCGACCACCTTCAGCCCGACGGCGGTCCATTCGCTGGTCTGCGGACGCCACGCACCGGTGCGGTACGGATGGTCGTCGTCGTCCGGGAGAGTCGCCACGAACGGCGTGCGCTTTTCGCTCCTCACTGGGTCCGACTGTACCTTCGCTCCCGTCCCATGCTTTCCGCCCTGATTCTCAGTTTCGGAGTCATCTTCGTCGCCGAACTCGGCGACAAGAGCCAGTTGATGGCACTCGCGTTCGCCGCTCGTTACAAGGCGTGGCCGGTGCTGCTCGGCATCTCGATCGCCACCGCGGTCACGCACGCGATCAGCGTGGGAATCGGTGCGGCTTTGGGAGCCAACCTGCCCACCGACACCATCGCCGTCGTGGCCGGTGTCGCCTTCTTGTTGTTCGCCGCGTGGACCTGGCGTGGGGATTCCCTCGATGACGACGAAGTGGAGTCGGCCGACCGGAGCAATCGCAACGCGGTGGTGGCGGCCAGCGTGGCGTTCTTCCTCGCCGAACTCGGCGACAAGACGATGCTCGCGACGATCACCTTGGCGTCGAAGGAGGGAGTTCTCGGAACGTGGATCGGTTCGACCCTGGGCATGGTGGCGGCCGATGCGTTGGCGATCCTCGTCGGCCAGCAACTCGGTCGGCGGTTGCCCGAGCGAGCGATACGTGTCGGTGCGACGATCTCGTTCGTCGTGTTCGGTGTGCTGCTCGTCCTCGAAGGCGTTCGTTGAAGTTCTCGATGTCGCTGTGGTCGTGTCAGCCGAGGAGATCCTCGGCGGCCTGACGAACCTGCCAGTCGCGGTCCTCCTTCGCCCGCGACAGTGCGGCCCGCACCTCGGGACCGTCGAAAGGAGCCAGCGCGAGCACGGCGCGTCGGCGCACGGTGGACTTGTCGGCGCACGCGGCGAGGATCGTCGGCAAGGCGCGCTCGTCACCGATCGCACCGAGCGCCGCCACGGCGATCTCGCGGATCAACGCGTCGTCGTGCGACGAGGCGAGCTCGATCAGTCGATCGATGATGGCGGTCGGCGGCTCCGAGCGCTCGCCGGCCGACCACGCCGCCATCTCGAGGACACCTCGGTCGGGATCGTGGAGAAAGGGCATCAAGTCGCTGCCTCGAACCGTGGCCGCCAGTTCTGCTGCCCGCCGTCGCACGTCGGGCGAGTCGTCGCGCGACGCGCGAGCGATTCGGTCGGCGTCGAGCAGGCCCAGGCGGTCCAGTGCGCCGAGAACGACCACCCTCACGCCCGCGTCCTCGTGATCGACATTGGCTCGAACGAACGCGTGGTCGCCGTGGTGGCCGGCGATCACGATGCGCCGTCTGGTCTCGTTGGTTGGATCGTCGCTCACGATGATCAGAGCCGATCGACGACGTTGGTGACGACGGTCGACACCGCGAGAGCGATCACGATGGCCAACAGGATCCCGCTCACGAGCGAGATCGCCCCCAACCCGAAGACGTCGAGGACCCGACGAGCCCAGCGTTCGCCGCCCGTCATCGGTGTTTCGTCCACCGTTCCCGGCCGGTGACCGGAATCGTTCTCGGCCCCGCGTGGTGATGAACGGCGGGCTCTGGCAGGCTGTCTCCACCCGATCACGATCAGGGCCACGAGCGCGAGCCCGGCCACGACCGACACTCGGATCGTGAAATCGGTGAGCGAACCGGATGCGAGAACGACGAACACGATGACCGACACCGTACCGACCCCCGACGAGGTCTCGCCCGACGGCCCACCGAGCATCTCGACCTTCGAGCCTTCGGCGCCCGACCGGGAGTCATCGGGAACCCATCGTCCGGTGTGGGGCATTCCGCTCGTCACCTTGTCGTTCCTGCTGCTCGCCCTCGTGATCGGCGCCATGTTCTGGCCCATCGAGCGGTACGAAACGGCCCCGGGGCGGGCCGACCGCGTGTCGGGGTTGTTGTCGGTCGATGTCGGCGACACCGATGCCACGGTGTACGAACCCGAGGAGGGCGTTCGATTCGTCACCGCCCTCGGCAACGAACTCACGGCTTTGCAGGCCTTCATGGGTTGGCTCGATCCGGTGGTCGACGTTCAGACCTGCGAGGAACGTTTCGGAACCTGCGAACCGGAGGTGAACCGCGAGATCCAACTCGGCAACATGGCCACGGCGAAGGAGATCGCGGCGTACGTGGCACTGGCCCGACTCGGATTCGATGCCGAGTTGGTCGAGGGTCCCGCTCAGGTGGCCGGATTCGATCCCGAGATCTGCCCGGCCGACGCCCCGGAGACGCGAGCGTGCCGACAACTGGAGGTGGGCGACACCATCATCGGTATCGAGGCGCCGGACGCCGAGGATCGAATCGTCGACTTCCCGATCGAAGTGGTGTCGGACATCTCGACCGCACTCGAACACAGTTCGTCGGGCGACGTGGTGCGCATCACCGTGCGAGGAATCGATGCACCCACCGACGAGGTGCGCGTGGTCGAGGTCGAACTCATCGCCAGCCCGTCCGATCCCGGTCGCACGATCGTCGGTTTCAACGCCCGCGACACGCGCACGGTCGCGTTGCCGATCGCGATCGACTTCGACACCGACGCGATCGGCGGACCCTCGGCCGGACTCTCGTTCGCTCTGGCGCTCATCGACGAGTTGACCCCCGGTGAATTGGTGCCGGCCGGGGGAGCCGCGGTCACCGGAACGATCGCTGAGGACGGGTCGGTCGGGGCGATCGGTGCCCTGGTGCAGAAGGCGGTCGCCGTGGAGCGATCGGGAGCCGAGTTGTTCATCGTGCCGGCGGCTCAGGGTGAGGTCGACATCGCCGACGCCCGGGCCGCCGTCGGCGACTCGTTGGAGATCGTGGCCGTGGCGACCCTCGACGAAGCCCTCGCGGCTCTCGCCGAACGAGGCGGAAGCCCGGTGCCGGCCGTCTCCTAGAGTCGCCGCAGGTCACCGGCGATTGCCACCCACTCTCACCAGCCATTTCGTACCCTTCCGACGTGGCAGTTTCGTTTTCTCGTCCCGATCCCTCGTCGCCCTCGGCCGTGGCCGGGGCCGCTTTCCCCACGGTTCGTCGCGGCTTCGATCCCGCCGAGGTGCGCGACTTCTTGCGCATGGTGTCGGCCGAACTGGCCCGTCTGCAGGAACGCGAGGCCGAACTCGAGCGGGCTCTGATCGATCTCGAGCAACGTCCGACGGTGATGTCGGACGGCCTCGACGACGAACAACTGGCCGAGGCACTGGGCGCCGAGACCGCCGCCATCATCCAGGCGGCCCGCGATGCGGCCATGAAGATCAGGGCCCGAGGCGAGGAGACCGCGAACCGACTGGTCCGCGACGCCACCGACGAGGCACTGCGGATTCGCGAGGAGGCCGAACTCGAGGCCGCCCGCCGCCGTCAGGATGCGGCCGCCGACGCCGAGGCCGAGATCGAGTTGGCCAAGCAGCAAGGTCGCGACATGGTGAACGAGGCGCGCGCGTACCGCGAGCGGGTGCTCGCCGACGTCGCCCGTCGGCGTGAATTGGCTCGCGAGCAGCTGGAGGATCTGGTGCACGGTCGTGACCGACTGATCCAGGCCTTCGAACGAGCGCGCATCGCCACCGACGATGTGTTGCGCGATCTGGTCGACGTGGGCGATCAACCGGGCGCGTACGTGAACCTCACCAACACCACCGGCCCGGTGCCCATTCTTCTGCCGGTCGAGAACGGGCCGGCCGACTCGGACGACGATGACGAGCCCGAGATCATCGAGTTCCCGACGCGCGGGGAAAACCCGGCCGCTGCTCGAGTCGACGTCACCGCGCCCGAGACGATCGACGTCGCCGACGAGGTGGAGACCGACGCCGACGTCGACGTTGCCGACGAGTCCGTCCCGGACGATCACTCACCGGTCGAGACGATCTCCGAGACGACCCTTGAGGTGAGCGTCGTCGACACCCCCATCGCCGACGGGCGACAGGATCATCCGGCCATGACCGGGCCGATCGGGCACGACGGGCCGATCGCGCACGACGAGCCCAAGTCGAATGTCGTTCCCCTCTTCGGCAAGAGCGAACCGGTTCCCCCTGCGAATCCGGTGACGCGTCCGCGCTCGGGATCGGCCGACGACATCTTCGCCAAGTTGCGCAAGGCCGGTGCCGAGGTGGTGGCCCAGCAGGCGAGTGAGGCGGCCCAGAAGAATCGCCCGACGACCACCGACTCTCCGAAGACCAGCGTGGTCGATCTCGATGCGCCGCTCGACGAGATCGACGACTCGCCGTTCGGGGTTCGCGACGAGATCCTCGTGCCGTTGATTCTCACCATGGGCCGCAAACTGAAGCGGACCCTCGCCGATGAGCAGAACCAGGTGCTCGACACCCTGCGTGGCAAGACGGCGGTGAAGACACTCGACGCGATCGTGGGCACCAAATCCCAGCACTCGCGTCGCTACTGCGACGGTGTGTCGGCTTCCGTCAAGTCGGCCGCGGTTGCCGGTGCTCGTTCGATGCACGCCTCGGGAAAGTTGCCGAGCGATCGCGCGCTCAACGACATGGTCGCCAACCAGATGGCTGCCATCGACGAGTACATCACCGACAACATCGTGGGTCCGTTGCGCGAGCGCCTGAGCCGCTGCATTTCGCAGGCCGAGGGCAACAACGTCGAACTCTCGTCGCTCGTGCGTGTCGTATACCGCGAGTGGAAGAACCAGTACATCGACGAGCACGTCGACGACATCGCCCACACCGCGTACGGTCGCGGTGCGCTCTCGGCGCTCGTGCCCGGTGGCATGGTCTGCTGGCAGTTCGATCCCGCGGGGCCGGCTTGTCCCGATGCCGAGGACAATTCACTCGCCGGCCCGACGGCGGCCGGCGAACCCTTCCCCACGGGTCACACGCATGCCCCCGCACATCGCGGTTGCCGATGTGTGCTCGTTCCGGCCGACAACTAGTCTTGGTTCGTGCGAATCCCCTCGGACCTCCCCGGAGGCCCGCGTCGCCGCGGTCCTCGTCGTAGCCGTCAGTCGAACAAGTTGGTGTCGCGGGGTCGCCTCGCCCTCATCATCCTCTTCGTCGTCCTCGTGGTTCTCTTTCTCTCGGGAAGAGGACTGGCCAACTTCTACGTCGACCTGCTGTGGTTCGATTCGGTGGGTCAGTCCGATGTGTTCTGGACCTCGCTCACCACGAAGATCTTCCTGGCGGCGGTGTTCTCGGTGGGGTTCGCCCTCGTCACCTTCTTCAGTCTCACCATCGCCCAGCGCCTGGCGCCGGCCGATCTGCCCACCGGACCCGAACGTGAGATGGTCGAGCGCTATCGCGCGATCGTCGGTACGCGGGGTCGACTCGTCCGCATGGCGGCGGCGATCTTGTTCGGACTGTTCATCGGTTTGCCGGCCGCTGCTCAGTGGCAGGAATGGTTGTTGTTCCGCAACGCCCAGTCGTTCAACGTCGAGGATGCGCAGTTCGGCGTCGACGTCAGCTTCTACGTGTTCCGACTGCCGTTCCTCACCTTCGTGGTCGACTGGGCCTTCGCCGCCCTCGTGATGGTGGTGATCCTCACCGCGGCGGTCCACGTGCTGAACGGAGCGATTCGTTTCCAGACCAACTCCGATCGTGTGGCTCGGGGAGCGCGGGTGCAGTTGAGCGTGATGTTCGCGTTTCTCGCGCTCATCAAGGCCGTCGACTACTACCTGCAGCGTTTCGAACTCACGTCGTCGAACCGTGGTGTGGTGCAAGGTGCCACCTACACCGACGTCAACGCCCAACTGCCCGCCATCAATCTTCTCATCCTCGTCAGTCTTCTGGTGGCGGCGCTTTTCCTCGCCGGTCTGCGGTGGGGTGGTTGGCGCCTTCCGTTGCTGTCGATGGCGTTGTGGGCGGTGGTCGCGGTGGTGGCCGGCGCCATCTACCCGGCGATCATCCAGCGCTTCGTGGTGCAGCCGAACGTCACGACTCGCGAGCGTCCGTTCATAGCCCGCAACATCGAGGCCACGCAGCGCGCCATGGGGCTCGACATGGTGAACGTGGTCCCCGTCACCACCGGCGAGACCTCGATCGACGAACTCGAGGCCGAACTCGAGGAGTTCACCGATGTGCGCCTGCTCGACGTGAGCGAAATGCGCGACCGGTTCTCGCTCGACGAGGGTCAGTTCGCCTTCTACTCCATCAACGATCTCGACGTCGATCGTTACGAAATCAACGGACGCAGCCGTCAGGCATTGGTGGCGGCACGCGAACTCAACGTCGAGGGGATCCCCAACAAGACGTGGGTGTCGAGGCACCTCATCTACACGCACGGTTGCGGAGTGGTGGCGGCCTCGGCCAGTCAGGTGACCGCCGACGGCCGACCCATCTACGAGGCTTTCGACATCGACCAGCCGCAGTTGTACGTGGGCACTCAGCAGCCGGGTTACTCGATCGTTCGTACCGAGCAGGTGGAGCAGGCTTGCCCGGGCGTCGAGAACGAGACCTACACCGCCGACGGCGGCGTGCAGCTGAACTCGTCGTTGCGCCGCCTGGCCTTTGCGATCCACTTCGGTGAGTTCAACCTCTTTGGCTCGGGTCTGGTCACCGAGGATTCGCGTCTCATCCACGTGCGCGACGTGCGCGATCGGGTGAGCAAGTTGGCGCCGTTCCTGCATCTGGACGCCGATCCGTACCCGGTGGTGTTCGAGGGACGGGTGCAGTGGATCGTCGACGCCTTCACCACGACGTCGCGGTATCCGTACGCCCAACGAGCCAACACCGACAATCTCACCCAGGGCTCGGGTCTCGATCACAACTTCAACTACGTGCGCAACAGCGTGAAGGCGGTGGTCGACGCCTACTCGGGCGACGTGACCCTCTACGTGATCGATCCCACCGATCCGATCGTGCGCGCGTGGTCGCAGTCGTTCCCCGGACTCCTGACGCCCGCCGACGAGATCCCGGACGGACTGCGCGACCACTTCCGCTATCCGGAGGATCTGTTCCGGGTACAGACGAATCTCTACGGTCGCTATCAGTTCGAGGATGCCGACCAGTTCTTCAATCGTGACGCCGCGTGGAGCGTTGCCCAGGCGGCTCCGCGCGAACCGGAGACGAGCACCGCGGTGGTCGAGACGGCCATCACCGACACCGCCGCCGAGGCCAACACGGGCGAGGTGGCCGACGCCAACGTCGATCGGTTCGAGCCGTACTACACCTATTTCCACGCGCCCGATGCGGCGCCCGGCGCCGAGCCGGTCTTTTCGTTGGTGCGTCCGTTCGTTCCGTTCTCGTCCGACGACACCCGCAAGGAGTTGCGAGCCTTCATGGTGGTGTCGAGCGACCCCGACTCGTACGGACGCATCACCGTGTACCGCATCGAGGGCCCCTTGCCGGAGGGTCCGGCCACCGTGGCCGCCGAACTGAACAGCGATACCTCCATCGCACCGGCCATCACGCTGCTCGATCAACGCGGTTCGCGCGTGGTGTTCGGTCAGTTGCAATTCTTCACCGTCGGCGACGGAGTCGTGTGGGTGCGCCCGCTCTACCTGCGTCCCGACGACGCCGGCTCGAAGCAGGTGTTCGTGCGCCGAATGCTGGCGTGGTACGACGGCCGTTCGGTGATCGGTGACACGCTGTCCGATGCCCTGAACCGGTTGTTCCCGGAGGCCGACGTCGATCTCGGTGAGTTCGTCGACGACGGCGAAACGGAGTCGGGTACCGAGGCCGACACCGGGACCGAGAGCGATTCGGGAACCGACACGGGTTCCGAAACGGACACCGAGACCGACACCGGTGCGACTTCGGATGATCCGGTGGTGCTGCTGGAGGAAGCCGAGGCTCTCTTCGACGAGGCCGATGCTGCTTTGCGCGATGGCGATCTGGGGCTCTACCAGGAGAAGGTGGGCGAGGCCGAGGTTCTCATCGCCCGCGCGCTCGAACTCCTGTCGGCCTGATCGAACGATTCGAATCGATCAGCCGGCGGCGCGTCGTTTGCTGATGATGTCGGCGAGTTCGGCCAGATCCTGCCGGAACGCGATCTCGTAGCGGGCCTGCTCGTGGGCGAGTCGCGCTTGGTCGCTACGCACGCCCTCCACGAGCTGGGGCACCTCGGCCAGGTGCACGATGTCGGCCACGATCTTGTTGGTGCGCTCGTCGACCCGGTCGAGGTCGCCCGAGAGTTCCTCGAGTTGCCGCACGACCTCGCGTCCGACCTGCTCGACCCGAACGTCGATGGACGCGATGCGCGCCGACACCTGATCGGTGGCTTGTTCCTGCGAGGCGATGAACGAATCGATGCGCTGCACGATCTCGTCGACACGTTGCTGAACCAGAGCGAGGTCGGCGTGGCTGGCGCGCGGAATGCGTCGGAAGATTCCCACTGCCGGCAACGGTAGTCGTGGGGTCCGGTCGGCTGGTGGGATTCCGCGGGCGTCGCCCGGCTCGTACGATCGACGCGTGAAGCGAATCGCCGTCGTGATGGCCATGGCCGCCGAGGCCTCACCGATTCTGAGTGTGCTCGGGGCCCGAGCGTTGGCGGCGTCGAATCCCTTGCCGTTCCGGTGGTTCGATGCGACCCACAACGGCTGCGAGATCTTGGTGGCGGTGAACGGCCGCGACCCGCGACACGGAGTCGATTCGATCGGCACCGAACCGGCCGTTCTCAACACGCATCTTGTGATCGAACGGTGGAAGCCCGATTTGGTGGTGTCGGCCGGGACGGCGGGCGGTTGGCGCCGCAGTGGGGGAGAGATCGGCGACGTGTACGTGAGTGATGGTCGCGCCGTGCACCACGACCGACGCATCGCGATGGAGGGTTTCGACGAGTACGGCATCGGCTCGTATCCGGTGGTCGTGGTGCGCGAGATGGCGGCGGCGCTGGGATTGAAGACCGGAGTGGTGACCACCGGCAACTCACTCGACGAGAGCGACGACGACCGACGCATGATCGTGGCGTCGGGTGCGGCGGTGAAGGATATGGAGGCCGCGGCGGTGGCCTACGTGTGCGACCTCCACCGGGTGCCGTTCATGGCGCTGAAGGCGGTCACCGATCTGGTGGATCATCACGAGGCCACGGCATCGCAGTTCACGGCGAACCTGATGATCGCCTCGCGTCGTCTGGCCGAGACGGTGATTCGGGTGGTCGACTGGTGCGCGGCCCGCGAGGTGAGCGATCTGCGTTGATGTGCAGGTTGGGCTGGGGTTGGTCGTCCCGTAGGCTTGTCTCCACGACGCGGGGTGGAGCAGCCAGGTAGCTCGTCGGGCTCATAACCCGAAGGTCAGGGGTTCAAATCCCCTCCCCGCCACCATCTCAATCGACCGGCCTTCGGGCCGGTCGATTTGTTTGTG
>Ga0129333_10002043_pt1 | contig 18662 bp, 8 predicted proteins | sample CPB6_08_DNA_FD_94474 | JGI IMG/M metagenome (GOLD analysis project Ga0129333, IMG submission 94474) | Freshwater to marine salinity gradient microbial communities from Chesapeake Bay, USA - CPBay_Sum_0.6_0.8_DNA | ecosystem: Environmental > Aquatic > Marine > Coastal | place: USA: Chesapeake Bay... | reverse complement strand
GGGAAGTTTCCGCCATCCTGAGGATATGCGTCGTGCTTGCCGTATATTGCAGCGTAGCCTTTGTAACATACTTGATTATCAAGACTTTTTAAGCATACAGAGTAAGTTAAGCAATGATGAAATACAGCCATTAGGCATTGGTGTAACTAACTTGGCCTACTGGCATGCCAAACGTAGTCTTAAGTATGGTGACAAAGATGCCTTGGCAGAAGTTAAAAGTTGGATGGAGCATCAGGCATATTATCTAACAGAAGCCACAGTGGAGTTGGCCAAGGAACGTGGTGCTTGTAAAGACAGCTGCCTAACTTACTATGGCAAAGGAATATTTCCTTGGGAACGTAGAGCAAAAGGCGTTAATGAACTCACTGACTTTACTCCTGAACTTGACTGGGAACCACTTAGACAGAATATGAAACAGTATGGAGTGCGTAATGCTACCTTAATGGCCATAGCTCCTGTAGAATCAAGCAGTGTAGTGATCAATAGCACAAATGGTATTGAAATGCCAATGAGCCTTATTAGCACAAAGGAATCAAAAGCTGGATCATTTACACAAGTAGTCCCAGAATATCACAAGCTGAAAAACAAGTATCAACTTATGTGGGAACAAACTGATTGCATAGGCTATATCAAAACAGCAGCAGTATTGGCGGCTTATGTTGATCAAAGTATAAGCACTAATACATTTTATAGCCCTAAACATTTTCCTGACCGTAAAATCCCCAGTACCCTAATAGCTAAAAATCTCATGCAGGCACACGTATGGGGTATTAAGACCTTTTACTATAGTTTGATAGATAAACAAGGTGCAAAGGCAGAAATAAAATATACCAATGGTCATGAGGTAGAAAGTAAAATGACCTACACAGAGATAGAAATAGAGGAGAGCTGCGATAGCTGTATATTATGAGCAAACAACAATACAATTTACACACAAAGACAGACTACCTACATCGTAAAATGTTCCTTGACCCACAAGGCCCGGTAACCATACAAAGATTTGAGGAAGTTAAGTATAACAAAATAGCAGACTATGAAAAGACAGCACGAGGTTTCTTTTGGGTACCTGAAGAAATTAGTTTAGTCAAAGACGCACAGGATTTTAAAGAGGCCAGTCAAGCTATTAAACATATTTTTACCAGTAACCTATTAAGACAAACAGCATTGGATAGTCTGCAAGGTCGTGGCCCCAGTCAAATATTCACCCCAGTGATCAGTTTACCTGAATTAGAAGCTCTTGTATATAATTGGACATTTTTTGAAACTAATATCCACAGTCGTAGTTATAGCCATATCATTCGTAACATATATAATGTGCCCAAGGAAGTGTTCAATACTATACACGATACAGAAGAGATTGTAAGTATGGCATCAAGTGTAGGCAAATATTATGATGATCTACACAAGTTTAATTGTATTAAAGAAACAGACAGTGACCCAAATAACTGTCCAGAAGATGGCCACATCCGAGCAATTTGGATGGCGCTCAATGCCAGTTATGCTCTAGAAGCCCTACGCTTTATGGTAAGTTTTGCTACAAGTTTGGCTATGGTAGAGAACAAGATCTTTATTGGTAATGGTAATATTATCAGTCTTATTCTACAGGATGAACTATTACACAAAGGATGGACAGGTTGGTTGATTAACCAAGTAGTCAAAGAAGATCCAAGATTTGCACAGGTTAAAGCTGAATGTGAACACGAAGTATATGCTCTATATATGGATGTGATACGTGAGGAAAAGACATGGGCTGACTATTTGTTCAAGAGAGGCCCTGTGATTGGACTTAATGCTAATATTTTAAAAGATTTTGTAGACTATACAGCAGCGTCTGCATTAAAGGAAATTGGATTAAAATATATTACTACACAAAAAACAAATCCTATACCCTGGTTCAACAAGCATAGTGATACAAGTAAGAAGCAAACAGCATTACAGGAAAACGAATCAACTAATTATGTAATAGGGGTCATGAGCGATAGTATTAATTACGATGAATTACCAGCAATGTGAGGAGAATATGAAAGCTATTATTTGGACCAAATATCACTGCACTTATTGTGATATGGCAAAGAAATTATTAGAACAACAGGGAATAAAATTTGAAGAACGTAAAATTGGTGACGGCTATACTAAGGAAGAATTGTTAGAAGTTGTACCCAATGCTAGGTCTGTTCCACAGATATTTTTAAATGAAGACTATATTGGCGGTTATAATGAATTACAAAAACACTTAACAAAGGCACAACATGTTAATAACTAAGAACTTACAAGAAAATGATGTAGTTAGTATGAAATTAAGTAGTGGGGAAGAAATTATAGGAAGATATCAACGGGAGGATGACAATAGTATTTTTGTCACTAAACCTGTAGTTCTTATCATGAATAATCAAGGGATCAGTATGGCTCCTTATATGTTTACTGTTAATCCTGATGCAGATTATTGTTTCAATAAGAAAAATGTTACAACTCAAGCAGCTACAGACGCAGAAATCAGCAAACAATACCTTACACAAACGTCTGGAATAGCCATGCGCTAAAATCCTTTAAAGGCCATTCATAAATAAATAGTTAAACTGGGAGGCTTTTGTCCATTTAGAGCTTGCCCTGGAGATAAGAATGGCCAAAAGGATACAATTAAGAAGAGATATAAAGGCGAATTGGGAAGCAATAGATCCAATTCTCGCACAAGGTGAAATAGGTCTTGACCTTGTAACTAAAAATTTCAAAATAGGAGACGGTGTAACACGCTGGAACAACCTAACCTATGCTGTGGCATTAGGTAGATTGGATTCAGAGTTTGACCCAAATACCTTTTTGGCTATAGGACCAGTGAGTAGAACTGGAGCAATAGTCTTAAAAAATGAAGGCATAGAAACTTTAGTAGCTGAACCTAATATAATTACAATCAGCGTTCAAACTCTATTCACTGCTAATATACCAAGCACAGACCCTTATACTGGCACTGTCATTGTACAAGGCGGGGTTGGTATTTCAGGAGACCTCAATGTTGATGGAGATATCGTTGCTGATAGTTTAACTATAAGTAGTGCTTTACAAGCCAATGTACAAGGTAATGTTACAGGTAATGTGTTTGGTGATCTTGTTGGCGATGTATATAGCAGTGCTGGAGTTAAAATATTAGAAAATGGCACTGATGGAACTGATGCTATCTTTACTGGTCGCCTAATTGGTACTGTTACTCAGGCCACAGGTACAAGTGAATTAAATAGGGCTATTGTATCGGGCGGATTTATCGATAATACAGTAATAGGAAATACTAATCCTACAGTAATTACTGGCACACAAATCACAGCTACAAATCAGTTTGTAGGAAAATTAAATGGTACACTTGTAGGTGATGTATTTGCCAACGATGGAACAACTAAGATATTAGAAAACGGTACTGGTGGTCCAACAAATTTACCTACATATCAGCCTCCTGTATTTTACGGTAATGTACAGGGTAGTATTAGTGGTAATTTTAGCGGAGATATATATGCCGCAGATGGAACTACAAAAATATTAGAAAATGGTACAGGCGGTACTCCTACTGATCCAGGATATAAACGTGCCGAATTTATTGGTGACTTTAGTGGTGATATTACAAGTTTTGGTCTAAGTCGTTTAGATGATGTAGATATAAATGGTGGTAATATTGATAACACGTTTATAGGTGCAGCACAACCAAGAACTATAACAGGTACAGTAATTACTGCCACAGAACGTTTTGTAGGTGAATTTGAAGGAAGTATTAGTGGTCCAAGCACTGGTGATATATTCGCAGAAAATGAAGTAAAAGTTTTTGAAAATGGCACTGATGGATATGATAGTAAAGTATATTCAGATTTAATTTTATACAAGCCAAATGTAATACCAGGTGGGCCACCAACTGAACATGTTATTCTTGACAGAGGTACAACAGGCACAGATGCTATGTACACTGGTAATGTTACAGGAAATTTAACAGGTAACGTAACTTCTACAACTATTAATACAACTGATCTTACAGTTACTAATGATGCTACTATACAAGATTCTTTAACAGTGGTAGGCACAAGCCAATTTACTGGTGACATGACTGCTGTTAATATTGATGCAGCAACATTAGATACCACAGGCAATGTTAGTGTACAAGGCAATGTATCTATAACAGGCACATTAGGAGTCACAGCTCAAAGTACATTTACCGGTACTGTTACAACTAATAATATAACTGCTGCTGATATTAATGCAGTAAATCTAACATCAAGTAATGATACCACTGTACAGGGTGATTTAACTGTAGTAGGAACAGCTAATCTATCTAATCTTACTTTAGATAATATTACGGTAGATAATATCAATGTCAACGAGGATGTTAACATTGCTGATCAACTTAATGTATCAGGATTGAGTACATTACAAAATGTAGATATTAAAAATGGTTTTATTAATAATACAGTAATTGGTAATAACGTACCAAGAGAAATTACAACCACGCAATTACAAGCTGATGATATTACTATATTAAATCAAGGTGAAATACGTTTAAAAGAGCTTGCTCCTAATGGTAATAATTATGTAGGACTGCGTGCTCCTGAGGAATTTATAAACAGTTACACACTAACATTCCCAAGAGTATTGGGTGTAGATGGTGCTGTTTTATCATTAAACAAAAATGGCAATAAATTAGAATTCGTAAGTGCAGATTTATTTGGTGGTGGACAAGTAACTGTTAGTGCTACTAATGGTGATGACAATTTTGATGGTATAAACAAGCCTGTTAAAACTATAAAACGTGCTTTGCAAATTGCCAGTGGTCTGGTATATGAACCAAAAAATAATTTCAATGTAGAAACCTGTAATAGAGATGTAGGTTTAATGATAGAAGCAGTAGCTTGGGATACTGTTTATGGTAGTAATTGGCAAAGTATTAAATCAGGTATAACTTATAGTAATGCTACTGCGACTGCTGTTATAACTTCTCAGAAGGATATTACATTACGTGCTCTAAATCAGCTTAAGATTAAAATTAATGCAACTCAGACTGGCACTGAAGCTACTACAATGTCAGCAAAGATGCAGACCATTATTGATATCTTCACAGCAGCAACCCCAGGAACTATACTGATTCCAGGCTCAGGTGCAGTGCCGGCTGTGGTAATGCCTGATCCTTCTGGCACTGATAGCGGTATTTCAAATGCTAAAGAACTTTTATTAGATAATGTGGATTTTATTGCAGCTGAAATAATTGCTTACATTAACACAAATTTTGTAGGATTTAGCTACACAGGAACAACTGTAACCAAATGTGAAAGAGATATTGGTTACATAATTGATGCAGCCTTATTTGATGCGGTGCTGGGCACTAACTATAACAGCGTATTAGCAGGACAATTCTATTATCAATCAAGTAGTGCTTATGTATTATCTAACCAAAAACTTCAAACTAAATTAGCTATTAGAAAAAGCATAGACTATACTACTGAAAGAATGAACAGTGCTACTTTTGCATTGGGATATCGTACAGCAGTTGAAAATTTAATAACAGTATTTGAAAACAATGGCGTTTATGGCAGTTCATTAGTATATCCTACATATGCTGGTATTGATCCAAATAGGACTTACGCCAGAGATAATTTGTTAAACAATATTGACTTTATCAGAGAAGAAATAATTGCTTGGATAGATTATCAAAAAACTAATAATGTTGCACCATTTACTTCAGCTTTCGTTTATGATTCTACAGCTTGTTCAAATGATGTAAAGCGTATAGTAGAAGCATTGATTTATGATATAATGTATGGTGGTAATCAAGCGACTTATCGTGCTGCTGAAGCATACTTTTTAGGAGGTACTCTACAGTTAGGTGCAGGAGAAGAGCAGGAAACCATCGCAGCTCTAAATAGGCTTAAAGTTGTAGTCAATGACGTTATATCCAATCAAGCAGTTATAACCACTGGCATATTAGTTAACAGCCAAAATACATCAGGCTCAGTCAGTAATAAGGGAACTACCGCACAGGCTTTAATAGATATTATTAGAGATACAGTGACCGTTGGGGACACCAGTTTACTGAATAATCTTCAATATCCTTCTATACAATGGGCCAATAATGTAGTACAAGGTGATGTTACTACTATACAGGGACAAAAAGCACAGATTAAGACTCAAGTTAGTGCTTACATTACAGCAGAATTTAATAATTTTAGTTATGCAACTACAAAATGTGAACGTGATGTAAAATATATTGTATATAGTGTTGCCTATGATTTATTATATGGTGGTAATAGTCAAACAGTAGATGCTGCTAAAAAGTATTACAGCTATGGATCAGGACCTACGTTAATAGTCGGTGAACAGGCTGTTAGTGCAGAAGCCTATCAATATGCCAAATATATTTGCTCAAGAATAGCCACTAATCAGACTGTAACACCATATCAAAATACAGTAACACAAGTTACAGGTTCTGCAGGTAGTGCCAGTGCTGTGGATAAAATTGAAGATTTATTTGATATTATTAGCACAGTAATAAATTATGGACCTAATCAAGCACCCATAGCAATGGATCCAAATGCCATGTTTACAGGTGCAAGTTCTACTGCTACACTTACCGCTGCAAGAAATAATTTGAGAGATAAAAAAGGTGAGATTCAATCTTATGTAGTGGCCTATATAGCAGATTTTCAACCAAACGAAAATAGAATTGTTATCAGTGTAGCCAGCGGTGACTACTATGAGGACAATCCTATTATCATTCCAGACAATGTAAGTGTGGTAGGAGCAGGATTACGTGCTTGTAATATTAGGCCGCTAAATGCCAATAAAGATATGTTACGTGTTCGTAATGGCTGTTACTTTACAGAGATTACATTTAGAGATGGACTTGATATTAATAAGAAACCCAGTTATACGTTTGATTATGCTGTAGCCTTTGATGATGCTAATGATCCCACTTGTAGTAGAGCAGGGTATAATAGATTACCTATTAGTAAACCTGTTATCAGTATAAGTCCTTATGTGCAAAATTGTAGTATAATCAGCTTTTTAGGTGGTAATGGTGTTCTTGTAGATGGCAGTAAAGTGGCCACTCCTAACGTACCTAAATTTGCTATTGAAGCTGAAAACCCTGTAGAAGGTCCTGTTCCACAACAAGGTAAGTCAATGGTAGGTAATGCCTTCACAATGTTAAGCTTTGGTGGAACTGGTTATCGTGTGATCAACGATGCTTATGCACAGATTGTAAGTTGCTTCCAAATCTTCTGTTTAAATGGTAGTTATGTACAAAGTGGTGGGTATTTAAGTATTACTAACAGTGCAACTAACTTTGGACAATTTGCTTTAAGGGCCAATGGATACAGCCCTAATGCTTTTGACTTTAATAAAGGCTTTGTTGTAACTACTGGTACAAGTGGGGCTCAACAGACTATAACAGCAATCGGTTTTGGAGATTTACCTGTACAGCATTACGTGATTAGATTTAGAGAGCCTGCCTATAGAAAAGCTTATAGTGTTTTAATTGCTAATAAAGAAGAAATAAGAGATACTGTGATAGCTTGGATAACAGCACAAAGCTTAGCCAATGCCTCCCCATTTTATCCTGGATTTGAAACAAGTTATAACATAGATAAATGTAAACGTGATATAATGTTGCTTATTGAAGCAGTTGCATATGATGTTATATCTGGTGGCAATAGTAAGAGCGTAGAAGCTGGTTTAAGTTATGCTAATGCTGTGGTACCTGCTTTAACAGCACAAAAAGCACAAAATTTGGCAGCATTTAATAAAGTAAAACTTGAAGCACTGGCCATAGTTCCTTTTATTACACAAGGTATAGTTGGAGATAGATTTGATTTAATTAATAGTATTATTACAGATGTTATTAATACACCTGAAGTTGTAGACTTTAGCAATGTAGGTGATATAACTAATAGCTTTAAACCTGCTGATCCTGGCAATGAGAAAACCTTTGATCCTAATACAGCAATTAATTTTTCCACCAATATTTTCACTATAACTGCACATGGATATGTGAATGGTGAAAAGCTTGTATATGATAGTAACACTAATACACCTATATTTGGTTTATATTCAGAACAAGTTTATCATGTAGATATAATTGATGTTAACAGTTTCAAATTGTTTACAGATGAAAGTAAAACTCTACCTGTTAATGTTGAAGCTACACCAACACCAGTAGGTATACATAAGTTTATTAAAAATGTAAGAGAATTCTTTATTGACGATCTTATTGAAAGTCATAAAACTTATCAAAAGCTTACATTAGCGGCTGGATCATATAATTTTGTTCAAGGTAGAGAAATAACAGGTACAAGTTTAGGTGTAGCAAACAAGGCATATGTATTAAATTTTGACAATACAACCAATCAATTGATAGTCAGTATTGAAAAAGTTAGTACAGCACAGGGCTTTCTAAGGAATATATTTACTGCTGGTGGAGTAATAACCAATGACCATACAGCAGGTACTCCTATAAGTAGCATTAATATAAGCACAGTAGAAAATTTAAGCAATTATTATACAGCCACATTTAAAATATTGCCCGTTAAGTCTGGATCAGAACTTACAAATCTTGAAGCACTGCCAGAAAAACAAATTTGGTTACATAGACCAAGTATTTGTAATAGCTCAAGCCATACATGGGAATATGCAGGTAGCGGAATAGATTATAATGCTTTACCACAGAACGGTGGTAAAACTAAAGTGGAATATGAACAGGTCAGTGAGTTACCGGGTCGTGTGTACAGTTCAGGTACCAACGAACTTGGTGACTTTAAAGTTGGTGATTTCATCAAAGCAGAAAATAAAACTGGTAATGTACAGTTTACTAATACTGTAACCATTGCAGCCTTAGATGCATTGAAATTAGCTGTAGGTAACATCACTATTGAAGAATTCAGTGCTGATATAGACTTAGGTGATAATGAAATTGGTGGCCCAAGTCATAATAGATTGAGCACACAAAAGGCTGTACGTAGCTTTCTACAAAATAGGTTAGGATTCTTTATTGATAGAGAGGTTGCTACCAGTACGATCCCAGGTGCTATTCCACAATTAAATGCTCTGGGTAAATTAAATGCTGATCTTATACCTCCAATACGTAACTTTCTTGTATATAGAAGCAACGGATATAGAAGTAGATTAGCTCTTGTAGATGCTGTTCCACCTAATAATGTATTGAACGGTGACTTGGCTATCGAAGAGTATAGTAGTGTACAATTGGTACTCAATGGAATACTAACAGCAAATGATGGTGATCTAATAACACAAGCTGGTAGCGGTGCAACTGGTAGGGTAATAGGTAACACTGGTAGTACTAATGTGCTCATAGGCAGTGTGGAAAAACTATTTGGAATACCATTCAACACCACTGGAGTATTAAGTATAAATGGTGTTGCTACAAGTCCTGCATTAACACCAACCAGCGTAGGAGCAGTGGTTACTGATCAAACTGGTAATTACATATTAAGTGAGATAGCCTATAGTCAATTTTTACTATTAGACCCAACACAAACTTATAATTTTACAGGAGTAACCAGTGTAACTGGATCTAATAGTGAAGCTCAAGGAACTATTACAAGCTTAAGATCTGGTGTAGTTAATGCCATTAATATTCTTGCTATTACACCTGGTCAGTATAATGTAAGCAATATTACCTATAGGGATGTACCATTAACAGGTGGCACAGGAACTGGAGCCACTGCTGATATAACCATTAATGCATCAGGCAATGTCAGTGATGTTGATCTAAAGACTGGTGGCAGCGGATATACAAAGAACGATGTCTTAAGTGCAGCAAATGCCAGTTTAGGTGGTGGCACTCCAACTCCTACACCATTTAGTGTTACTGTTACAGAGATACAAAACAGAGTCTATGTTAATATCTTAGGCGGTAAAAAATTCACAGCCAGTACATTACTTAATGAATTTACTGAGGATAGTGCTGTAGTTACTAAAACAATCACTGTAACTAATAAAACAGAAGTTACTTTTAACGCTGCTTCTACAGGCACTGGTGGCAATGTTAATACTGCACAAGGTCGGATAACTATAACAAGTCACCCATTTAGTAATGGAGATGCAGTAAAATATGATAACAATGCAGGAACTCCACTCGCAGGTTTAGCAATAAATGGTGTATACTTTGTTAAGGTAATAGATACAGATACCATTGAATTATGGAATACTTACAATCTTACTACTAAGATGAATATAAGTGGTTCTGGTAGTGGTACACAAAAACTTATACGTAGAGTTGTAGAAGCAGAAAAGAATTTAATTTATCTTGCCAATCACGGTTATAAAAACGGTGATCCAGTAAAAGTAATAGCTGATGTTGGCAGTACTTTGCCTATAAATTTAGAAAATAATACAATATACTTTGTAGGTAGTATTGTAGATCCAGTTATAAGTGGATTTAGCAGTAATGCATTTAGTCTACATACATCACGTACTGATGCGGAAAATAGTAAAGATGGACTGACTATAGATGCAGTTGATCTTTCCGATGATCCTATTAGTGAGATAGGCACAGGAACTGCTAATTTTAGAAAACAAAATGTAAGAATTATAGGCACTGTAGATACAGGATCTGTACAAACTAATAATTGGAGTAGTTTAAGTGCTAATAATGTAGATGCTGCAAATATTATCAGTGGTATTATCAATACCAGTAGAATGGCCACAGGAACTGCAAACAGTGATACATTCCTAAGAGGTGACAGTACATGGCAACGTGCAGTACAAAAGATTAAAACGCCATCTACTAATAATGCACTTACCTTACAAGGCAGTTATTTTGACCCAGGTACAGGTCAAAATGAATATTATAATACAGTGACCATAAGCACTGATGTGGTAGACGGTAATGATGATGAGAGTGGTTTTACAAGATTAGGAGTATCTAAGTTTCTTAAATCTCAATTTGAAGTTGGGACCGGGGCTTCTGTAGGGCGTGTAAGTATTAAAAACGGTGTAGTTGATGCAGGTACCTTAGATGGTGAAGATGGTTTATATTATCTTACACCAAGCAACTTTATTGCTAAAGTCCCTGTAACCAAAGGTGGCACTGACATTAGCAGTTATACAATAGGTGACATGTTATATGCATCTGCATCTTCAACATTGAGTAAATTAGCCACCAGTACTGTGAATAAAGTATTGCATTCAGTCAGTGGAGCAGGTGGCATTATTCCAGCTTGGACAGACACAATTACTCTTAATGGTTTAACGGTAAATGGTAATGTTAATATTACAGGGGCTCAAAGTATTCTCAATGCTTATGACATTGAGATGGACGACAATAATATTAAATTAGGTGCAGTTAGTGCTATTACAAATCGTTCAGGCACAATTAACTTTACAGCAGTTGGAGCTCTTACAACAACAGCTACTGGTGTTGGAATAAGTGCTGGTATGATACCTGGTATGACCTTATCAAGATTAAGTGGAGCAGACTTTGGCAGTAATGCTCGTGTAGTAAGTATTGATAGTCCAGATCAATTTACATTTACAGCTGATACTCCACATACTACAGGCGCAGTAATATTCAATGTAGATGGTGCAACAGATGCTACAGCCAATGGAGGCGGGATCACTATAGTAGGTACAACTAATAAATCCTTAAGTTGGACACAATCTATTAACAGTTGGACCAGCAGTGAAAACTTTAACTTACTGACAGCTAAAACATATAAGATTAATGGAAATGATGTTTTAACTAGTACTACATTAGGCAGTGGGGTATTAAATTCAAGTTTACAAACAGTAGGAACAATAGGTACAGGTGTTTGGCAAGGTACAATTATAAGTCCAACATATGGCGGTACAGGCATAAACAATGGTTCAAAAACAATAACATTATCTGGAAACCTTAGTACCGTAGGTGAAAGCATATTAAGTGGAGTCATTGTTTCTGGTATAGCTGGTCAGTTTAGTTGCACAGCTACACCGTTTACCTTAGCGGTAGGTGATAATATTGTTGTATCAGGCACAATTACTACAGGTACAGGAAGTATAACTGGTTATACTAATCCTAAGACTTATAAGATACAGGCTACTAATGGCAGTACAACATTTACATTAATCAACACTGACAATTCTGCGATTGTTACATCAACAGGTGCAAGTGGAACAACTACTGGCCTAACATTTACTCGTTTGGCATCATATAGCACTACATTAAATCTAAGCAATAATACTAATATCAATGTTCCAAGTACAGGTACTTTGGCCACTCTTGCTGGAGTAGAAGCTCTTACCAATAAAACATTGAATGGAATGACAGTGACCAATAGTACAGGTACATTTACCTTGGCTAATGGTAAGACTTTGACCAATAATAATACAGTTACATTCAATGCTACCGATAATGCTGTGATAAATCTTGCAGGTGGGGGCGATGTTATATATAAAAATAGCCCAATAATAGACAACCCTACCTTTAACATTACCTATACAGGTACAGGAGCATTAACCAGTGTAACATTCCAAAGTGCATATACAACTGATTTTAAATCAAGAATAAGCAGTGTAGGAAATGCTAATAGATTCAGTTGGTTAACAAACCTAAATTATAACGGCACTGCTTTCATTAAAGATAATCTTGCTAAGTCACATTGGGTAATTGACAAAGTTATAACTACTACAGATACTACCAGTTATATAAGTTTTTCATATGGCGGACCCACAGTAGTTACTTCTACTGATAGATTAAGAGTTTTTGGTACAGGAAGAACTGAATTATTAGCAGGTATATCTTCTACTAATATTACAACAGGTACTTTAGTAGTGACAGGTGGTGTTGGCATAAGTGAGAATCTTAATGTTGGAGGCAATTTAGGAGTAACAACTAATCTAAATGTGTCTGGTAATGCTGTTATTAGTGGTAATTTGACAGTTAGTGGCACCACAACAATTATTAATACAGAAACAATAGAATTAGCTGATAATATTATTGTACTTAATAGTAACGAAACTGCTGCTCCCACACAAAATGCAGGAATTGAAATTGAAAGAGGAACAGCCACTAATGTAAGCCTCTTATGGGATGAGGCAGTAGATAAATGGACATTTGGTGCTGGGTCGACTTTAATAGCAGGAACTTTTGAAGGAAATATAACAGGTTCAGTAACAGGTAATGCTGCTTCTGCTACCAAGCTTGAAACAGCGAGAACTATAAGTTTAGGCGGTGATTTATCAGGTAGTTCTAGTTTTGACGGTACAGGTAATATTACAATTAATGCAACAATACAAGGAGATTCTGTAGCATTAGGGGCAGACACCACTGGTAATTATGTGCAAAGTGTAGGTGCAGGCACTCCCTCCACTCAAAGTGGTACATCTGGTCTTAGTATAAGTGGCACAGGAGAAGGAGCAACTGTTACAATATCACATGCTAACACAAGTGATCAAGCTAATATATCCAGTGATAATAGTGGAAATACTTTTATCCAAGATATTTCTTTAACATTTGATAATTTTGGACACGTCACAGCGGCATCAGTAGGCACTGGCACAGTGAGTATAGGTGATGGTACTCTTACCGTACAAGGTAGTAGTGGTCTTACTGGTAGTGGAACTTTTACAGCTAATCAAAGTACAGCAGGTACAATTACACTAAGTCACGCTGATACAAGTAGTGTAGCTGATCTAAGTAGTGATAATAGTGGTAATACATTTATACAAGATATTGGACTAAGCTTTGATGGCTTTGGTCACGTAACAGGAGCCAGTGTAGTTACAGGCACAGTGAGTATAGGTGATGGCACTCTTACTGTACAAGGTAGTAATGGTCTTACCGGTAGCGGAACATTTACTGCTAATCAAAGCACAGCAGGTACTATAACATTATCTGTAGATAGCACTGTAGTAAGAACTAGTGGTGATCAAAGTATTGCAGGAGCAAAAACTTTTACAGGTGGTATCTATGTAGGCACTGCTATGAACTTTGGAACTGCTAACCTACAAGGATCAATATATTTTAATTCAGGAACTAATTCCTACGGATTAACAAAAAATGGGGGCGGTGGCGATATATTCACTGTTCAACCTACAGGGATAAGCATAGATGGTGTAAGTACTTTACCTAAAGCAAATGCTAATACATCACAATTTTTAAGAGGTGATGGTACTTGGCAAACTGTTAGTGCGGGTGTAGTATCAGGATTAGCCAACAGTGCCACAATAACAGCTACCAGTGCCAATACGGCTAACCAAATTGTATTGAGAGATGCAAGTGGTAATTTCAGTGCAGGAACTATTACTGCTACTTTTTCCGGTAATCTAACAGGTAATGTAACAGGTAATGTAACTGGTAGTTCAGGTAGTTGTACAGGTAATGCTGCCACTGCTACTACTGCTGGTAGTATAACAGGCCAAGCCAATAGTGCCACAATTACTGCTACAAGTGCCAATACTGCTAATCAAATTGTATTGAGAGATGCTAACGGAGATTTCAATGCACGTTATATTAATAGTTCCTATTTTAATAGCAGTGATGATGTAAACACTGGTAATATTTCATATATAATGGCCAAGTTTGGTGATAACTATCACCGTAGTGCATCAGCAGCCAAAGTTGCTGCGTTTATTTCTGGTCAAACAATGAACATCAACGGTAGTAGTACTAGTTGTTCAGGTAATGCCGCCAGTATAACAAATCAAGCCAATAGTGCTACAATCACTGCTACAAGTTCTAATGTAGCTAATCAAATTGTATTAAGAGATGCAAGTGGTAATTTCAGTGCAGGAACAATGACTGGTATTGCGACACAGGCCAAATATGCTGACTTGGCAGAAAATTATCTAGCTGATGCAGAATATGACGAAGGCACTGTATTAATGATAGGTGGTGAGTTTGAACTTACTTTAGCAGAAAATGAAACTCCAAAAATTGCAGGTGTGGTCAGTAAAAAACCAGCGCATCTAATGAATAGTGAACTACAAGGTAAACATGTAGTAGCAGTAGCTCTACAAGGTCGTGTACCAATTAAGGTAAAAGGTAAAATACACAAGGGTGATTTGTTAGTAAGTGCTGGAGATGGATATGCAAAAACTTATAGTTTTGAATTTCCTGTAATGGGCACAGTTATAGGAAAAGCATTAGAAAACTTTAGTGGTGAAGTTGGAGTTATAGAGGCAATCGTAGGGAGACTATAATGGGAGTCGTAATAGATGGTTATACACTAATACAGGTAGCACCTCCACCTAATATAGATTTTCCTTTTAAATGGCCATTTGGTAATGAAGGTGTACAGGCCAGTGAAGGACAGCCTGTCCGTAGAGACCCTGTAAACTTTATCCCTAGTACTTTTGAAATGAGTAATATGCCTGATCCCAGTGCAGTAGAGGATGACCCAACAAGGCCCCCCGCTCTTGTATATAATGGAACCTTAACGCCTACCGTAAAAAAATTCCAAAGATTAAAGTTGGATAAAAGATGGCCTGCCCTTCCTACAACCCGTAGTTTTCAATATAGAAATGTTATTAGTTATGATTGTGATCCTGGTAGAGTAGAAATTTATGAGCCTATAAATTTTAAAAATACGGCAACATTAGAAAGACCTTTGGATATACCTAATCCTAACTATGATCCGAATACAGATGAAACTATATCTGATAGCCAGCCTGTGTTTGATGGTAGTGGTAACGTAGTATACGATGAAATAGAAAGTGAAGATCCTGATGGTAATATAGTAATTTCATATGTACCAAGGTTTCAGACAGTCTCCATGATTCAACCTAATCCTCTTTACGACCCCTATGAATTTAATTGGTGGAATAAAGAACGTGATGAATTATTAACCAGTGTCAAATGCACTGATATTACTACTCCAAACAGACCTCGCTTTTTAGATTTTATTACATTGACCAAACAACCCGGTGATAGTTTAGAGCTTTATAATCAATGCACAGGTAAATGGACAATGATCCCTACAGGAGTGATGAAATATGTAGATCATTGGAGCAGTGCTACTGTGGCTGATGCAGCACCACATACCACTGCAATAATCCTTGTAGAATATGACCTTACAGAAACCCCCAGTAGGCCACCTTCAGAAATTTATTATTGGACTAATGAATTAGAATATAATATTACATTTAAATATGAAACGGAAACTACATTAGGTCGTAAAGATAGTAGCCAATTTGTGATGGTAGAATGGCAAAATTGGGATCGTCCCAGAGATTGGTTAATGTATAGGCATAAAAATCTTCCGATTACTTTTCCGCCTTCAAGATATACTGTGGCTCAATTGTTGGAAGGGTCCGGCAAAAACACTAATGATTGGTAAATTATGGCAAATAGTAAAAACGTAACGAGATTAGCTGACATATGTACAGGGCATGGTAATTGTCCACCAAGACCTAACAGCCAAGGAAGTCCTAATGTTTATGTAAACTTTTTAAATGTACATAGAAAGGATGATCGTTGGATAATACATTGTACTCACAGCAGTGTATTAGCCAAAGGTAGTGGAACTGTTAAAGTTAATAATAAAGACATATGCCGTGTTGGAGATCCTGTAGCCTGTGGAAGCACTGTAGCACAGGGTAGTCCTAATGTTTATGCAGGTGACTGACTGACAAAATAGTAAATAACTCTAACTATTAGAGGAATACTATGTACGATAAGCCAGTTGTAAATTGTTCAGTTTATACCGGTGTCAAAGAATTATTAGAGTTAAGAATACGTTATCTATATGATAGATTTGACCTATTCATTATTTCAGAAGCAGACTATACTTTATCTGGTAATGATAAATCATTTACCTTAGAAAATGATATAGCAGAATTGGGTTTACCCACTGATAAAATACAAATAGTGCAGGTTAAGAAGAACGATCTTCCCAGATTTGGACATACAGTGGAAGAACGTCATGACTTTTTGTTTGATACAATGCGTAAGCACATTCCCAATAATTCAATTGTGTTTGTTAATTACGAAGACGAAATTCCTAATTATGGTTTTGTGGATTACTATCGTAGTATAAGCTATAATAGTCCTATACACAATATTAGATTACCTTTAGCACACTTAAGTGGACACTGTGCTTGGCAACTACAAGCAGAAAGTGGTGAAAAGGTACAGAATAGACAAGGATATGTTTGTCGTAGCGAACATTTTACAATATACAGTCTTAGCGACTTTCGAAGAGAAAAAACACGGGATGGACGTTGGACTTGGGTTGATTTTCCTGGAATGTACTTACAGGATAATAACGAAATACAGGATGCTGGTTGGAAGTTTCAATGGATGGGAAAGCGTGAAGATAAGTGGAAAATGTATGAAGATAGCCACTTTTATAGTGAACATAGCACATTAGGTCATGATCTACGCAAAACTCATATAGAAAATTTTGTCCCAGTAGAAAATGGACAGGATCCTGTAGCAGTACGGGGTCATCATTTAATACCATATAATAAAGATAAAATACCTGGAATTATAAAAGAAAATCCAAAATTTGAACAGTTTTTCCTACCTATATTAGAGGGTAATGCACAACCTTTGGTATGGAGTTATCCTCAAATGAGCAATATTACAATGGGTACTAAACAAAAACCTCGGCTTTGGATTATGGAAGATTTTTATGATGATCCCGCCAGTGTACGTGAATTTGCACTAAATCAAAAATACTATGATGATCCTGGTTTTATTGGAAAACGTACAAGACAACAATTTTTCTTTCCAGGCATGAAGGAAAAGTTTGAAAAAATTATGGGTTTGCGTATTACAAATTGGGAAAGTCATGGTATGAATGGACGCTTCCAACATAATGTAGCAGGAGAAAGTATAACTTGGCATACTGATTTTCAAAAATTTGCTGGTTTGATATATCTCACCCCAGATGCTCCATATAGTGCGGGCACAAGAATGGCCGCTTATAAGGCCAATCGTGTACGTCATTGTAGTGATCCAAGAATTATGGACTGCTTTAATCAAATTACCTTTCTTGATGGTACATTATATGAAGATGTTGATGTTGTTGGTAATGTATATAATCGTCTCGTAATCTATGATGGTGGTTTGATACATGCTGCTAATGAATACTTTGGATACAATATAGATAATTGTAGGCTATGGCATATGTTCTTTTTTGATGCAGAATAATCGTTTTTCTTTGACTATAATATAGAATATGCTAAATTATGTACAAGGAGATTTATATGGATCAAAATAGATTTAGTGATTTCAAAAAATTAGTAGAAGGTATGGAAGGCGACTTTGATAAATTTTATGTCAAAGGCAATGGAGCAGCAGGTACACGAGTACGTAAACATTTACAAGAATTAGCCAAACTTTGTAAAGAAGTTAGAAACGACGTTACAGTAGTCAAAAACGCACGTAAAGAAACTAAAGATAAATAATTTTACAACCTTAAGGGGTAGATTATGAAAAAGGCAATTTTTGGTATCGTAGCTTTGTTTGCTTCATCAGCACTGGCAGGTCCTTATCATGGACATAGACATCACCATCATAGACATTGGCATACTCCACCTGCACATCATTGGGTAGCCCCTTTAATTATTGGTGGAATAGCAGGAGCTGTAATAGCCAGTCAACGTACTGAACCTCAGCCAATTATTATAAATGAAACACCCAAACCCAGTGTAGTTTATGACTTAAGCAATGTACCAACTTTAAGCTGTCCTTTAGG
>Ga0129333_10002042_pt1 | contig 18670 bp, 7 predicted proteins | sample CPB6_08_DNA_FD_94474 | JGI IMG/M metagenome (GOLD analysis project Ga0129333, IMG submission 94474) | Freshwater to marine salinity gradient microbial communities from Chesapeake Bay, USA - CPBay_Sum_0.6_0.8_DNA | ecosystem: Environmental > Aquatic > Marine > Coastal | place: USA: Chesapeake Bay... | reverse complement strand
TGACATTCTTGGTAATGTTATTTGAACAGGTTTATTTAAGTTTGGCTCCTGTTCCAATCTTGCCAAAAACTTCTGTGTTGGTCCATATGCCAAAGGAACTTTTACTACAGAAAAAACATCATCGGAATCATTTTTTCTTTTAATTGTAATATCATTGAATAAAGAACCAAATCCTATAATAGTTCTTCTCAATATTTCGTGGTAAAAATATTCAAACATTTTTTATTCTCTTCTAATTTTAAGGATTACCAAATGGATTTAATTCACTGAAATCAATAATCGAATCTGCTTCTTCTTCTATTTCAGAATTTTCCGCAAACTTATCAACAATATTGTTAGTATTTATACCTCGTAACGTGTAATTCGCCCCAGATTTTTGTCCAGTTATTGTTTCTCCTGCCACAAAAGATCCCGTTATTGTTGCTACTTGTAAAACTTGAGTTACTGCATCCCAAGTTCTAACTTTAGCGGTTACACCACTTACACTACCAATAACAGATTCATTTGAAAAATATGTTCCAAATCCTGTTAAGACTGGTGAACTAAAAATTACCTGTGGTGGTGATGTGTAGTTTAGTCCAGCATCAGTTATTGCAATTCCAGTTACTGTTCCATTTTGAATTATTGCTTTACCGTATGCGGGAAGAGAAGATGTGCCGGCAAAAGAAACTGTTGGTGGTGCTGCATATCCAGATCCTCCACTAGTTATAGATACTATTCCAACAATTCCATCACCAATAAAGCAAGTTGCTGCTGCACCAGATCCCTTATTACTTCTAAAAGTAATCTTTGGTGGAGTTGTATAGTTGCTTCCTGGATTTGTGATAGTAACACTTTGCACTCTTAAAAGATTTGGATCAGACTCACAAAAATCTACAATTCCACTGATCATCTGCGCCACACCCGTTGCAGTTGTTCCAGAACCAGGAGCTGCTCCGAATTGCACAGATGGTGCAGATCTGTATCCACTTCCCCTATTTGTAATCTTAACTAATCTGACCCCACCATTAACTATTCCTGCTATTGCTGATGCAGTGGATCCAAATCCAACCATCTGTAAAGTTTGTATATATCCTTCTTCCTCAACATTGTCATCGATATTATCAATTCCAGTATCAATAATTTCATCACCGTAACGGAATAGTTCACAAGTTAATTCATAAACATAATTTTTTTGTAATTGGTAAAAAGGTTTTTCGTGCTCAACATATTTAATTTCAAATAAACGATCACCTAGAGGGAAATAAATCAAATCTCCTTCTTTTGGTCTAGTTGAAAGTTTAGTGTTTGCAGTTCCTGCAATGAATGGTGAAATATAAGACTCGAATCTTTCTCTTGAAATTATTAAAGTTAAATCGTCAAGTTCCTGAATTCCAAACTTTGATAGTATAGTTCCTTGCCCACCATACCCCTCATAGGTATCGACATACGCCTCTATTGGGTATGCTTTGCTAAATTGAGATTCTATTACTTCCTTTATAACAGTTTTTTCTGTTATATATTCTCTAGGCAAATAATATACTTCAACTCCATAGATTTTCAACTGCTCGTTAATAAGGTCTTGGATAAGGTTTTGTTCTCCAATAGAACCTTGTAAAAAAAATGGATTTAGCATATGATTATCCTATCATATCTAATGGTGGTAATTCATAAGTATTAGACATTTTTTCCATTAAATCGTCAATTTCTCTTTGACCATCTTCATATAACTGTCTTCCATTAAATTCAATGCCACCGGGAAGTTTGACTCCATTGAATTTAATTAAATTTTGTCCCCACTGCCTTTTTATCAGTGAAGTTAAATATTTTTTCAAAAACAAATCATTCCAAACTTGATTTGATTCATTTGGATTTATTGCTCTGTGGCAATCTATTACAAAATATTGATTTGTCGATAAAGTAGACCAATCAATATCCAAATATAATCTATCGGATCTTTTATTAAATCTTATCTGTTTCTGCGTGGTTAATAGCCACTCCATATCTTCTAAATATCTTTTAACCATAGAATAGGTCAAAAGTTCCGTTGATCCCCAGTAGTAAATATCATTCAAAAATAACTGATACTTCACACTAAACATATTGTTAGTGATAGAACTTGTGGAATCAAAATGAAATATTCTAGTAACACCTATAACATCGGGTGGAACTTGCAAATAATTACTATTTTCATAATAAGTAAACGTTGTTGCTGTTCCAACTATATTTGCTGTAGCAGAAGTGGATGCTATTCCAGGTCCATTTGGTGGTTTTGCTCTGCCCCTATCAATATCTTGCTGAGTAACTTTATATTTTAGAAAGGTTGGAGTTACACCATCAAAATGCCTATCTTGAAAGAACTGAATAGCGTCATCCACAAGATCTTCAATTTGCTCGTCAGCAACGTTTATTTCTAAAACTGGATATCCCAGTTTTCTTTTACAATAGTCTATTAGTTCTTGTCTTGTGGATGGTTGTGCCATTATAGACCTAAGTTGGAGATTACTTCTTGTTGGCTTAGATATAATTTAATATATGCCTTGGCATAATCTTTCAATATTTCATTGTCATCTATACTATCTATATCTCTAGACAATTTCTCATATTCAAATAATTTAGAAATACTTTCTAATGTAATTTTATTTGGATCCATTTACCAACTCCTTTAGAAGATTTTTAATTTCATTCAAATCACCTTTTAGAGTATCTATTTGGTTTTCCAAATCAGATACTCTTTGTTCTTCTCTTTTTTTAATCTCTTTCATCTTCATATAATTTTTATATGAATCAAAATCAAAATTAAGTATTGCACCCGTTTCAGTATCTCTTGCTAAATTGTCATGACCATCTACTTTTAAATATTTCATAATTTATTTTTATGCAAGTGAAATAACTCTCAGATCCCTTAATCTTGGTGGGAATGCTTGTGATGTTGAAGAAGCAACCAACTTAATAGCAAAGTATTTGAAACTTCCCAAGTTATCTATACTGAATTCATAATCTCTAAAGTAGTCTGGAGTATTTCCTTCGGAGAACAAGGAATTATTAGGAACTTTCTTATCTGGTAGTCCATTACTACTTGAAAGATCAATAATTTCTCCAGATTCTAAACGATTTGTATATCCAGGGAAAGGATAGAAAATAGGTTGATCATTTGGATCTGCCAATGTAGCATATAATGCTCTTAGATCACTATACTGGTTAACATAAGCAGATACGATTAATTTCAATGAAGTTGCTGGAACTTGCAAACCTATTGGTTTAGAAGCATAAACGAATGCAGATGGATCTTCAATAATAGTAGAAACTCTGTTGTCGGAAGCATAATCTACAATCACATTGTTTACTCTTTGTGAAGTTAGGTTTACACCAACTCTATCCAAATCAATTGCAGGACTTAAACGATCATTTGTTGTAACAAGATTTAATTTCAATTCAAAAGACTTATTATATGGCAGTGCATCCAACAATTCATCTTCATTAATTTTGGAGCAGATTAATCTTGGGGAAGAAAGATAATTCATTTCCCTAAGGGCAATTCTTTCAAATCCTTGATCTATGAATGAAACTTCATTTCCAGATACGCTTGTTCCACTAACGCTTCTCATCGAAGAAATTATTGAAGTTCCTGGCAAACTAGTTGTTGATACATTTGGTTCAATAATTTCATACTGGATATTTCTGGATATAGATATTGCATTTCCTCCAATATTCTTACTAGTCGGTAAGTATAGTGATGATAAAGTTCCAAAACCAGTTCTATCAGTCATAGTTCCATTTTGACTGCTCATATCAAGTTTTACAGTAAAATAATCCAATCCTATCGAGTCTTCTACGGTGCTATCCTGTAATAAGTGAACTTTATTAATACGTCTCAGGGATATCCCTTCAATTTCATATTTGAACACTCTTGCGAAATTGGCAACATAGTCTACTGATGGAGTATCATCAATATTTCTGGTTATTCCAGTTAAAGTTAGAGTGTTTGGAACTACTCCAGTGTATCTGATTATTTCATCATTAATTTTAACATATCCGGGATTTGATGTGCTTACACCAACACCTTCAAATGTTAAGAAGTCTGAAATATCAGAAACATTAAATGATCCACTCTCAGATCTTAGGTAGTTTTGTAAAATAACGACAGAAGGCTTGTCTGGTTGTACATTTTTAATCAGAACACGGTTTGTTTCTGCGTGCATACCATGGTTGGATGCATTAACTCTCAGGTGCAAACCATCACTTATAGTTTGTATTCCATTATTCGAAATGAAGATGTTTCCTGAGGTTCCATTCAAGTTTGTTGCAACTCCAACCCCACCAACATCAGTCAAATACTGCAGAGTGTTTCCAACTCCAGTCACAAAATCTCCTTGAACGTTATCTATGATGAGTTGGTTTACTGAAGATATTCCTGCTATTGATAGCAGTAAGTTTCTTCCAGAAGATCCTCCAAGTTGATCGACTCTTACAACTTCACCAACTTCATATCCAGTTCCACCATCAAAAATAGTCGCAGCAATAGCAACACCATCTCCACTACCTCCTCTTCCTATTGTAATATCGGCAGTTGCATCTACTCCATTTCCGGTTATTGATATGAGAGGTACACTTAAGTATGTTAAAGCAGATCCATCTGAAGGAGTATATCCAATTCCAGGATTTACTATTGTCAAATTACCGGAAGCAGATCCAGTTTTTCCAACAAGATTTCCTCTTGCATTTGATCCGTTTTGTAAAATTGTATTTCCAATATTTACATTTGTATCTGATAAGTTAGTTGTTAGTCCGATTCTAATTTTTCTTGAATCAACTTCAATTGGATTAGATACTAATCTTGAAATTTGATTATTATTTTCATTTAACTCTGGGCTAAAGAAGCTCACAGAACCTTCTGGAACAAATATCGCACTGTTTAATGTAAACTTCAAATCTTCAAACTGACTTGCAGTCCAAGTAGAAGCATTCTGCGATTTAAATAGGACTCCAATTCTGCTAATATCTGGCTGAGAAGAAACAACTATTCTTTCAGATTCGGGTCTATTTACGGTTGTGATATCAGTTTCACCTAATTGTGAGATCCAAACGAAATATTCGGTTGAATCTGATCTTATTACGATTGCATGTTCACCAGTTTTAAGATATACTGGAGCATTAAATTCAACTCTCGTTGCTTGGGAAGCATCATCAGAAATTGAAATTTGTTCGGGATCCAGAATAACTTGACTGAATGGGTATATTTCCTCAGTTGGAACTCCCAATCTCATTGGTCTTAATTCAACAATAACGGGAAGAGTTTCATCTTTTGATTGGAAGAACAAATCTAAGGATGTTACAAATCTTCCATTAACATCGGAAATAACAAATGATTGTGCTAATGGATCTATGCCTCCAACACCCTTCTTAGCTGATCCGAGGGCGGTTGACTGTGGTTGTTTCCAGAATAGGACAATGCCACCATTAGCACCAATTCCACCTTTAGCCCCTCTGGCGCCACCGCCACCACCACCACCAAAGTCTCCACCTCTTCCACCTTCTAGAGTATTGCATCCGGGTGATGCATTGCGATCACCACCGCCGCCGGTTATTGCTTTTCCTAATCCACCGAATCCACCACGGGCTCTAGATGTGCCTGGTGGGGATGGTGAGCAATCTGGTGTATCTCCATTACCCCCAGCGCCTTGAGCGGATCCACCTGATCCACCCGTTGCAAAAGAGGTGCTTGCCGCCCGCTTACCTGGTTGTCCGGCACCTCCAAAGTTACCACCATCACTGACGTCACCGCCTTGTCCACCTTTAGCTCTAATATCTACTCCAGATCCAGTAACGGAACTATCTTCTCCATTAGGGGCTCGACCATTACTAGTCGCACCAGCACCACCTTTACCAACTTTAATGGTTAATTTTGATCCGGGTGTGACAGTGAATTGTTGTTCTTTATATGCGCCACCTTGACCGCCACCGCCAGCATCGGATAGACCACCAGTGTCGCATCCGCCGCCGCCGCCACCACCAACAACTTGTGCGCCCATTGATGTGACTCCATCTGGAACTGTAAAGGAGAAAGTTCCAACAGCAAAAAATTGTTGAAATACGTCTACTAAAGGTACGGGTGTAGGTGTTGGTGTAGGAGTTGGAGTTGGTCTTGGTGTTGGTCTTGGTGTAGGAGTTGGTGTTGGGGTTGGTGTAGGAGTTGGGTTTGGTGGTCTTGGTACGGGTGGTACGGGTATGGGTGTTGGGGTTGGTGTAGGAGTTGGTGTTGGAACTGGTCCTGGAACCGGTATCGGTGTGGGTGTTGGTGTTGGGACTGGATCTGGTGGTGGTGGTGGGATTGGAATTGGTACAGGTACAGGTATTGGTGATGGTGCTGGACCTAAAGGTATTCTCTGTGGTGGATTTGTTATTGTCTCCGATGCTGGCTTTGTTTCCGTAATTAATGCATTTTCTTTTTTGAAATTTCTTATAGTTCCTACAGTCTCTTGAGTTGTGTTTATAGTGCCCTGAGAGAAGAAAGAATCTTCTGCTAAAGAAGTTAAATCTCCGGGAATTACAATATTGGATGCATCAGTGGTTAGTCTGAATATTTTTTCTCCAGTTTCAAACCTTGGATTTGTTGCTATATTTGGATTTGGAACCCACAATAATCCTTTAACATTTCCGGCAGAATCTGTTACCAATCTTATATTAGTTACAGTAGCCACAGCACCACTAGACTTTCCAACCAATCTCATGCCAACATTTATATATCCATAAAAGTTTCCTATGGTTAAATCGGAGAGACTAAATGTATCTACATTAAGTATTGTTGATGATGCACTATATTGTTCTTGAAGAGGTTCTCTAGTATAAACATTTGTTCTATAAACAGATGATGGATTGTCAAATGGACCTTTAAAATGGTTCTGTTTTGCTGCTCTGAATCTAATAAATGGTGCTTGTGATTGTCCAGGAAGTGGTGGAATTTGTCCCTGTCTATCAGTTTCTATAACCTCTCCAGTAATAAAAGAACCACTGACCATTGATATTTCAATTAGTTTTGGTATTATAAAACTAGAAACATCTCTGTTATCAAAGAATGGATATACTCTAGCCGATGGTTTTAATTTTTTAGATATAAATTCAATATTTCTAGATCTTAAATAAGTTGCAATTTCAATCTTAACCGTAGTTGAATTAAATGAAGTGGGAGTATCAGTGAATGTTATTCTATTACTTGTTCCAATTCTTGTAGAAGTTCCAACTCTATCCGTTGCAGTAACTACATCTTGGAACCATTGTCCATTTTCTTGGAATATTGGACTTCTAGAAACTTCTCTAGTTGTTTGTGAAGTCCAATTAAATACGGGTGCTCCAAACACAGTTGGGGCCCATCCAGTGTTTGGATCTGGTTCAAAAGTTAACTGCACAGAAACATTATCTGTCCTACCTTCAATTACACCAATATCTTTTTTATCTAGTGATACTTGATCTAACCAAATATCAGAAGATGGATTTAAATCCAAAATTCCCTTGAAGAAAGTAACAAGGTATGGTGTTACATTTTCAACACGAGTAGCAAATGATTGCCTAATTTCTTCAGTCTCAATAAAATCTAAAGTTAATAATCCTCTTCCAGTAGATTCTGGATTCTGAGATCTTCTAACATTATTTCCTATGATATTGCCACTAAATTGAGAGTCTTCACCTTCAGATAAATTTATAAAACTTCCACTATTATTCAATAAACCTAAACTTAAGTCTAAAGATGTTTGGTAAACTGAGGTTCTTAGTTCTGATGTATCCTTTTTAATAGAATTTTTGAATATTGATGATCTATATCTTTCATTACTATATTGAAGATCTATTGTTGTAAAATCATCAACAAAAAATCCTGATTTGAACCTATCAAGTCCCAAATTATCTTTGATTTGCAGAGATGATGTGCTAGTTTCCAACAATGAGAGGGAGGTATAAAACTCTAGATTTTTAATTCTATCCTCCAACAACTTAATGTCGCTCATCCTATATCTCTTGTTCTCAGTAAGCTTTATAGAAGCTGACTGAGTATCGCACATATATGCGGGCAAAGTTATTGTGGCAATTTCAATTGCACCATCAATTGGAACTGGTGGTAATGGATTATCCGCAGCATCACCTAACTTAACTTTTATTTCCCCATCTTTAGATAAGAAAATTTTATCTATTCTTGACAGATAATATGAATAATCTACTAAAATAGTTTCATCTGGGGCAAGTAAAGATAAACTATCATTTGAAGAATTTGTTAGACCTCTTCCAAAAAATTCAAAAGGAGATCTTGAATTTTCTGATGGAGTATAATTTGAAACTCTTGGTCTAGAGTCTAGGAGATTTATGTTGGAAATCTTATTAACTGTTGGGATTTCACAATAGTCAAAGAATTCGTATGAATTTTTTGTGACAATATTTCCACTATCAGAATCATTAAAGTATGCTCTTTCAAATACGATTTTTATTTTGCGAGTAGGTTCTTTGAATGATGATTTTCTAATTAATCTAGAATAATCATATAAAGTTCCTCTTTGACCATTATCAAATGTATATCCTGAAGTAATATTTGTAGACCTATCGGATGTAACTTGTGTTAGAACTCCTCTTACACCAGATTCTTTAAACTCAATTGTTTCACCAATAATAAGATTAGAATTGTTTATTTGAACATATTCAAACGTTCCTGAAGCTGAAGATAATTTCTTTACAACTAGTCCTATTGCTTTACTTTCTGAACCTATAAATTCTTCACCAACAATCAAATCTTGAATAGTTTGACTTGCCCCACTTAAATTGCTTACAGCAACTGTTGGTAGAACTGGATCTGCAGTTGAGTTTGATTCATAAACTCCATAAATTTTTGTTATATCTGGATATAACAAACATACTTCTTGGTCTTGAACTCTGGTTCCATATGCATAATTTCCAAAGGTCAGACCGTCATTTAAAGTAGTTTCTCCAGCACCTACATTTATTCCAGAACCTTCATATTTTGATTTATCTAATACTATAGTTTCTACTTTATTTTTTAATTTTGTTTTACTGGTGATTCTGCTAACTTTAACAGTTGCTATCAAAGATGCTGGACCATTTACCGACAAATTGGTTAATGTTAACTGCCTTGCATTAACTGATAGATTTGAAAAATTACCGGCAGATATGGGAACTACAACACCACTATTAGTTACTAAAGAATATCTTTCCTCGTCAAAAGAATCAAAAGATTCATTTGATGGTAAAATTGGAGTTATAAAAACTCCTGAAGATATTGTTCCGCTAAATTGCTTTTTAATTTTAATTTGTGATTCTGAAAGATCGACATCAGCAATCTTATTTTTTGGTAAAACTGTATATAAAGTATCATCTTGTGAATTCTGATACCTTGTGCTTAATACTATAAGGTTTGATAGAGTTTGTGTAGAAGATGGTAGTCTACCATCAACAACACCAGAAACTGTAGCAACTCCAACTACAGTTATATCATTTGCTCTAGCCGATATAATCTTAGCATAAGTTAATTTATTATTTTCTGGATTGACAAAAGCTACCAGATCATTTGTTTTTACTAATTTGAAAAATTCAACTTGAGGTGATGATATTGTGCTTACACCAACAAATGATGAATAACTAGTAATACTAACAATTCCGACTGAACGGTTTATATCTTGAATAACATCAGCAGTAAAAGTTCTTCCCGATCCAACATTTGAATATACTGACTTAATATCATTAACTTTATAATCAACTACTATAGTAGTCACTCCAACTTGTTCTGTTCCATCAAATATTAGTTTTTCCCCAGGAACAAAGGTTCCATTTGTATTATATGCTGTTATAATTCCAGAATTTACAGTATCAAATCTTAAAAATCCTGTAGCTCCACTAGATTTTCCTCTAATTTGAGTTGGCACGGACAATGAAATTGGTTGATTATAATAAAGCTCAGTAAATGTTTGAATATCAAATAATGATAAATCCCATTGATTGCTTGCTGGAAAATTTGAATCAAATCCACCATTTTCTAAAGCAACATCATAAACTCTAGCTACACCAATTTCTTTCCCTGGAGATTGACTTCTAGAAGATCCAACTCTTTCATTTCTTAAACTTACATAAGAATTTGTGGAGAATCCTATGTTTGGTAATCCATACAAGTTGTTAACCTTCAAGGTTGATCCAGTATTGTATGGAATGGCTTGATTTGTTATTTCCTTTGTCGATCTTGGTTTAGCAAAATCTACAAACTTAATCCCAGGAACTGAAATTTCAAATCCCTGCACATATGCTTTTCCTGGAGAAATTTCATATACACCTAAATCATCGGTGGCAGTATTTCCATTAAAAGTTTTTGTATTTTCTTTATAAATTCCCTGATTTCCTTTGTAATTGTCTACAGAATCTTTAACAGAGACTTTGAAAGGAGTTACATAGTAATTTCCTGACTCATCATAAGTCCTTCTCGCTAATTCATCCCCAATTTCGTTGAACTCAACACGTTTTCTTGCAGTTTCAACATTTCCATTTCTAACAATAAATTGGAGAATAAAATCAGAGGGATATACGTTACCTACAACTATTTCTCTTTTTTCTAATTTCGCTGTGATTTTTAATCTATCTGCTCCTGGAGCGGAAAAATTTAAAAATCCTCTTGAATTATCATTCAAAGATTCATCATCATTTGAAGTTACTATCTCTTCAAATACTCGCAATCCTACTGCATAAGTTGGATTAATACTTCTAGGTTCTAAGATAATAAGTTGCTCTGGGACATCTACTAGAAATCCTTTTATGAAGAATACACCCTTCTGAATTCCATATGCAGATCCAATTACAGAGGCATTTGTTTGTAATGTTGAAGCAAATCCAGATCCAGCTGGAATTGATGATATTCCCTCTTCTGTAAATGCAATATTTGTATTTGCTGATAATATTTCACCATCAAAAAAGGTATTAGAATCTCTTACTGAAGAAGAATTTCTATATGCAACATAAATGATTGGATTTCCAGTAGGATTTTCTGGATCTGTTGACTTCAAAACATATCTAACTGATGCTGAAACATTTGAGTTAGATCCTGTTATAGTTTTTCCAATTAAGTTTGGTAAATATGAGTCTACAGGAATTCCCTGATATACTCTTTGAATTTGTATGCCAGTAAAGCTATCAAAAAACGTTCCTTGTCCACCAGTAACTGCAGATCCTTGCTTTAAAACATTAGATCCAAGTTGTTCTATTTGATTTTGTAGAATTGACTGTGTTGTAGTTAATTCCCTAGCCTGAACTGGATATCCGGGTTTAAAAAGAACCTTATAATAGTTCTTTTCTCTGTCAAAATCATCAAAATATGGAGAAACGTTGAGATTAGTATCTTGTGGCATAATTCTTAGAATTGCAAAATAATTTTAATATCTTCTTTTTGATTTAATGATCGAGAAATAGAAGGTCTATTGTCGACATAAATTATTTCTCCCGAATAATACTCGACTTCGGGGTTTGATAGACCAGATTGGAAAGTCTGTCCGAGATAATACGTATTGTTATTTATGGCTAATGTATCTCCAGAAAAAATTGCGTCTACGGATCCAGAAGTAGTTTCAAAATTAATAATATTTTGAGAATTGAATTGAACCAAACCTATACCATAAGATGGATTTGGATTTATAATTCCATCTGTCGTAAATCCAACCTGAGTCCTATCTTGCCAATACTTTAATACTCCAGTTGGTTTATCGTAAGAAACGACTCTTCCAACAGCAGTTATTCCAACTCCAACAGTTTGTGTGAAAAAAGAATTCTCTTTTACAGATACCGTTTCATTATCCGGTGCTTTTATTTTTATAGCACCTACAGCACTTGCCTTGCTCTTATTCAATTCTGCTGTTGAATCATAAGAAAGTGGATTTTGAACTATTCCTATCCTTGCAATTTTGTTATTAACAATAAAATCTGGATCTTGAACATCGTTTTCTATTCTTGAATAAATGAGAACATTCTTTGCACCAAGTTCTCTGTAAATATCTGCTCCATGCCCACCTTTAGGGGGTATGATCACTTCAAACTCTGGTGGAGTGGACAAATTTAAAGTGCTGTTTCTCAGATCAACAATACCATATGTGTAACCAGATCCACCACTGGTTATAAAAATTCTTTCAACTTTTCTATCTGTTCCGATAACTATGGCAGCCGTCGCACCAGTTCCATCTCCCAAGATTGGTATATTGCTATATGTTCCAGGATCTCCCAAATCTGTACCAAAATTTTTGACTAATATTGTTTTTAGTTGTCCGCTTCCACTAGATGGTAAAGCATTTTCCCTTACTTCCTTGTAGTCATTTGATGTAAACCAATCAATTGGAACAGGAATATAATTTGTAGAATCAAATTTTAAAACCTCACTTGGTTTAATTGTGTATAAGTATTTCCAAATATAACCATCTCCGCTTGTTCCGGCAGATCTTGGTTCTAAATCAACAAAAGTTGGTTCATCTAGTGAAGGTCTTCCCTTTTCATTTTGGGGATCATAACCATTATTTAAGCATATGTAAACTCTAAAATCTTTATTAATTACATAATATTTTGATGAATACAAACTAGTAGATTCTGTGGCAAATGAACGGGAATCAACACTAATTTTGTGGTGATACATGTCATAAGTTGTGCCAGATTGCCAATCATATTTTCTTATAACAGGTCTCACATCTTCAGAAGATATTTTTTTCAAAGAAAACATAGTTTCCCAAACTTTATTTTCTTCATCAAAAGAATCCCTAAATGCTGGGGGATTTGTATTCCAGTCTGTAGCATATTCTTCGGGATTAGAAAGTCCTGTAAACAGATAATAACTATCCCTAGAAGTTTTAATTCTGTCAATAAAATCCAGAGCCGTTGATATTCTAAATTGATCAGTTATGATTGCTGACATTTTTTCTTCTTTTATTTTATATTTATTAGAAAATGAAAAAGATTATGCCCAACCGCCAATTGCAGCAGCAGAACCAGTAGTATCAAGTGATTGAATAAGCATATAATTTAGTGCTGCTGGCACTGTGGACGTGCCAGCACTCAATAAGTTTGCACTTAAACTATATGAAGGTATAAAAGTTCCTGCTGTTGTAATTCTCAAAATTCCGGTGATATGAGAAATATAAACACTAGATGCTGTGGTGCTAGTATTTCCAATAACATTATCACTATTGAGAACTACTCCATTCAAACGATGCGCTGAGGATGTTCCTGCATCAGCACCAGATCCTATAGCATGTCCACTAAAAGTTCCTACCGCAGTGCCAGCACCACCAAATCTAATTCTTAGTGCTGCAGAAGTAGTTGAAGTTGTTCCTCTTGTTGCTGAAAGATCCATAGTCACATAATATGTTCCAACTTGTAAAGTGATTGTATCATTTGCTGAAGGAAATAATACTTGATTAGATGATTCTGCGCCAGTTGTTAAGTTAGTTCCAGCGCCACTTGTGTAAACTGTAGTTGGAATTGATGCTCTTCCAAAACTTGTGTCTGGAGTAAAGTTTAACGTTCTTCCATCATACTCAACTGCACCAGTTTCAATGCCAGATAAATTAGTTCCGCGAGTAAATTTTAGTGGAGCAGTATTCGCTGTTGCAGTTCCTGCTTTTATATTGATTGATGCTGTTGGATTTATTGTTCCTATTCCAATATTATTGGTTGTAGCATTAACAAATAATGTATTGCCATTGACTACTAAATTACTAGTAATTGTTGCTACACCAGTAATATTTGCATCACCAATAATATCAAGTGCTGATGTTGGATTTGTATGACCAACTCCAAGATTGCCAGAAACATAACCACCACCAGTTACCTGAAGTCTTTGTGCCGATGTTCCTGTTGAGGTTGCAGCACCTATTAATACTGGTCCATTTCTAAAGGTTGAAATTCCAGAGACACTTAATGCCGCCCCAACGACACTGCCAGTAAATTCTCCATTACCAATAACATCAAGTGCTGATGTTGGATTTGTGTGACCCACTCCAAAATTACCAGAAACATAAGCACCACCAGTAACTTGAAGTCTTTGAGATGCGGTTCCTGTAAGTGATGGCGCAACTCCAGACCCACCAATTAAAACAGCATGGTTGGTAGTGTTTCCTGGAGAATATAAAGATAATAATGGGCCAGTTCCAGCACCACTATTTCCATTCCAGAAGTTTAAATAATTATTTCCTTCACTTCCAAAATGCCAGTTTTGTGCTGCAGTTGCACTTCTACCTAATTGAATAAGTCCATATCCACTTGTTGTGCCATTGGATATTCTTAATTGTGGATCACTAGCATTAATAATTTCCAAAGCAGTTCCAGGATTTGTGGTTCCTATTCCAACATTATCACTAATATAAGCACCACCAATAATTTGAAGATCTTGATTTACAGTTCCGGTGCTTGTTCCAGTTCCAATAAGTACAGGACCATTGGTAAATGTAGAAACTCCAGTTACCTGCAAATCACTAAAGTTATTTGGTGCTAACTGTATAGAACTTTCAATTGTTGCTTTTGTAGTTGCATCCAATGAAGTAATATTTTTAAGCTGTCTTGCAGAACTAATAACTTCAGTTGATCCTATTGATAATGAACCAACCGATGAAATTCCAGTGTAATTTAAGTTTGTACCAGTTAATGTAGTAATGGTTCCAACAGTGCTATTTAAAGTAGTAATGGTTACTGCAGTGCCAGTTAAATTAGTAATGGTTCCCGATGATCCAACTATATTTCCGAATAAAGATGTTGCAGTCAGTATTCCAGTAACATATTGATTTCCTGAAACATATAATTCTGATGTTGCGTTTGTGGTTTTTATACCAACATATCCCTGTGCATTTGTTGAAATTATTGTTTTTCCAACACCAACGCTAAGATCAGTTCCATTACCCAAAGTGGAATAAATTTCATTGAAATTTGAATTTACTTTACCAGCTCCTGCCAATAAAGTATCACCATTTCCATCATTTGGATTAATTCCAGTACTAATTAATGACTTAGACATTTCTAAAGATCTTTTTTAATATTTATTAGATGTTTATGTGTAGTTTTTATATCTCAGAGGATTAAATCTTTCAATTGATGGATTTGTTGTTAGTCCAGTAACCCCATTAAGTGTATATCCTACAAATTCAATTGGATTTTTTCTTTGTGGAACTAAAATTCTTCCCCAACTATATTGACCAAATATTCTGCTATCTAATCCACGATTATCAAATGTAACTAATGTGGAATCAAAAGTCACATTATTATCATCAAAAGAAATTATATCCGGAAATTCAACAGTTGATAAATCTTGAACTCTTGTTTTAACTCTGGTCACGTAAGTAACTCCAACTCCCGGAATATCCCTTTCTAATGGCAATTGTTCATATACTTGATATATGTTATCAAAACAAGTAGTTCCAATTCCGATTATAGTTCCACCATTTGTCAATGAAATTGATCCACCACCAAGATTGGAGTTTCTAACAGTGAAGTAATATCCAGTTTGAATTCCGCTGATTGAAATTGGGTTATCATTTAATTCACCATCTCTCAAAGGTGAATTATATGGAATTAGGAGATCCATGTAAAAATATGATCCAGTTGTTCCCATACCAACAACTTCACCATAGTCTCCTTCATATGCAACATTACTAATAACCTCAGTCTTCGTGGTTGGTGGTGATATCAATATAAGTGGTGGATTAACTGAACTTACTCTAAAGATAATATTTGCAGAGAGAAGGGTATTTCTATCAAAATCATTTAATTTTTCATTATCAAATTGATCAATAAACAGTTCATCACCAACAACATATCCATTTCCCTCATCAATTATTTCAAAGTAATTGACAATATTTTGCTCAATTCCAATGTTTATTGTTGCACCCCTACCCAAACCAGTAGAAGAATTTAATTTTGCTTTATAATAAATGTTATTTTGTTTTGCTGTGCTTATGCCAGATGGGAATCCGGATCCATTAGATACAAGTTTAACATTTGATATTGGACCATATGTATATCCAAGACCAGGATTCGTAACAGTTATTGAATTAACGCTTCCAGCAGATATTGATGCTGTTGCAGTTGCTTTAAAAGTAGATCCTATACCAAATGGACTTTGTATTGTAACAGATGGAGCACTTTCATAACCCCTTCCGCCATTAATAATATTAAATGATGTTATAGTTCCAGAAGACGATACATTGCAAGTTGCAGATGCGGAAACTAAGATATTTGATGATGTTATTTCTATTTTATCCGTATAACTTGATGAAGTATTTTCCGCATCCGAATTAAACAAATTACGGACAGATTCTACAAATATTTCTGTCGAACCAATTCCAACTGTTTGTATAATATTTGTAGTTGGTGATATTAATGGTTCATAAGAATCTCTATTTTTTAGAACCTTATTACCATTAATAATTCTATCTTCGGTTTGTTTACACCAAATAACAGGTCTAGATACGGATGAATTTATACCAACTCCAGAATATAATGTAGTTAAAGCACGATCTGATGATATTATATCAGAAATTGCTCTTTTCTTCTGTCTTAAATTAGAATCATCACTTGTAATTATTATGTCATCTCCAATTTTTATAGTCTCTAATATATCAATAAATTGAGTATCTACTGAAGATGTTCCCCTATAGAATAGGATATAAGATTTATCACCCAACTTAGGTGCTTCTTTAAATTTAATAATACTACCGCCACTAAAAGTATAAGATTCATTTGGAATTTGTATAACATCATTAATTACAATTAACAATGTTGATTCAATATCAATATTTGAACCCTTTCTGGATCTAATTGACACCACATCACCATCTAATCTCAATGAAAATCTGGTTCTAGAACCATCAAACAATTCATCTAGAGGGTCTAAGATGTCAATATCGCCAACGGACCAAGCGGAAAACTTATCATTATAAATTTGATCTACAGTTAATTGGAACTCAGTGAAAGATTTTGATGGATCTGTTGAAATTCCTAGTAAATTATCACTATCAGTAGATACTGTTAGAATATCTCCCTTCTTATAACCACTTCCGGAGTTAGATAGTTCAAATTCTAATATTCTATCTTGACCCATTTCTATATTAATATATGCATTTGTTCCAATGCCTGGGCCATTTGGTGAATCTAAACTGTATTTTAGAGGTATGTTTGTATAAGGAATGGGTGACTCAAAAATAACTACTGGTGGCGCAAATTCTTTGATTTGTGCTGTTGTTGATGATGCTATTTGATATGATGTTGTGCTTGATGCTGATACTAGAACTGCGGTTGATCCAATTCCAACAATTTCTGCCAATGGAAGAATAGTTCCTATGCCGATATAGTCGCCAACAGATACCCCGTTGAGAGATGTTAGTGGTATGATAGTGCTTCCTATAGAAACTATTGAAGACGTAGTTGTTGCATATTTTACTGGGAAATTTGTATAGGAAGAACCGGGATTAGTTATGGTAACGTTACTAGAAATATATCCACCAACTGAAGTAGTGAATCCTAGGTGTGTGGGTTCCTGTAAAGACCTTGAAGTAACTATTCCAATATCAATCAGAGAAACTTTTGGATCGTTAAGAGATACCACTACGCTTGTTGCGGTAGTTATAGCAACATTGACCGTTGCTCCAGTGCCAATTTGAATATAATTTGTACCAAATCCTACTATTGATTGGTTTTTAATCAATGACCCAATACTGATTGTATTACTATTAGAATATGGGAGTTTTTTAAATAATGAATTTCTATTATCAATGAAAATTGTTGATGATCCAGCACTAACTGATTGACTTACCTTTGTGGTAATTTCGTATTCTAAAGATTTTCTATATCCAGAACCACTGTTTCCAATACTAATATTTTGAATTGTTCCCGATAAAGAAACAACAGGAGTAGCTCCAGCGGCAACAAGAGGTTGATATCCAAATCCTCCCTTAGATGAGACAGATACAATTACTCCACCAATCGGAATGTTAGTCACATTAATGTCAATTGGATTTTGTTCTGTCCCCGATTTATCAAACAACAATGTTGTTGTCTGTGAAGTTCCAACAACTCTATAGTTTCCTCTGGGGTCAAATATTTCAGTTTTTTGTGGTATTTGGAATATATCCTTAATTAAAACTACTACATTACTAGTTGATAATCCAGTTGCGTTTTCTCCACCAACTTTTAGTATAAATTCTTCTTTTATTCCAGTGAATTGATCCGAAATATTATCAAATATGTAGTTTGTGGTGTATGTTTCTTGAGTAGATCCTATTGCAGCATTTCTTAAAAATACTCTTCCATGGAAACTTGAACTTGAAGTTATTCCAGTCCAGTCAAGGTTATCGGCAGATCCATCTGGATCACTTTCTGGAATTTTTCCAAAGGGAGCACTTTCAAAATAAATCTTATTTCCAACAATATTATAGTTTCCAGAAATCTTACTTACTAAGGAACCTGAAGAGTGTGTTGATATGCTGCTTCCCAGAGTGTTTCTGTCTACTAATAAAGTATTTGTGCTGCCAATTCCAACTGCTCTAATCTTTAGAATTTCATTGTCAATCTTTATAAAGTCTGCAGCAACAAAATTTGTAGAATCATTAACTTCAATCTTAATGTCTTTAAGTGCTACATTAGCGGCTAGTGTAGTTGTTGAAGCAGTAGAAGCAATTGGAGTTTG
>Ga0129333_10002040_pt1 | contig 18686 bp, 17 predicted proteins | sample CPB6_08_DNA_FD_94474 | JGI IMG/M metagenome (GOLD analysis project Ga0129333, IMG submission 94474) | Freshwater to marine salinity gradient microbial communities from Chesapeake Bay, USA - CPBay_Sum_0.6_0.8_DNA | ecosystem: Environmental > Aquatic > Marine > Coastal | place: USA: Chesapeake... | reverse complement strand
CCTTTTTTCGCAATTACAGGTAATTCCTGCTCACATGGCATTGATAGTCCAGAAATACGGCGGCACTTCCGTCGGAAGTCCCGAGCGCATCAAGAATGTGGCACGGCGTGTCGCGCGCTGGAAGTCGCAGGGACACGATATTGTGGTCGTGGTGTCCGCCATGTCCGGCGAGACCAATCGCCTGATCGCTTTGGCCAAGGAAGTGCAGGCACAGCCCGACCCGCGTGAACTGGATGTCATGGTGTCCACCGGTGAGCAGGTCACCATTGGTCTCCTGTCCATGGCGTTGATTGACATGGGTGTCAGCGCGCGCAGCTATACCGGTGCCCAGGTCAGGATTCTCACTGACAGTGCGTTCACCAAGGCACGAATTCTCAGTATCGACGACGCGCGCATGCGTGCTGACCTTAAAGCCGGCCATGTCGTGGTGGTGGCGGGTTTCCAGGGTGTCGATGAGGCGGGCAATATCACCACGCTGGGGCGTGGCGGCTCGGATACCACGGGTGTTGCCTTGGCGGCGGCCCTCAAGGCGGATGAATGCCAGATCTATACCGATGTGGACGGTGTGTACACCACGGATCCGCGCATCGTGCCGGAGGCGCGGCGCCTGAAAACCGTAACCTTCGAGGAAATGCTGGAAATGGCCAGCCTCGGGTCCAAGGTGCTGCAGATCCGCTCGGTGGAGTTTGCCGGGAAGTACAAAGTTCGTTTGCGCGTGCTGTCGAGTTTTGAAGATGAAGGCGAGGGCACGCTGATCACGTTTGAGGAAGACAGTGACATGGAAAAAGCAGTCATTTCAGGCATCGCGTTCAATCGTGACGAAGCGAAGATTACGGTGCTGGGTGTGCCGGATCGCCCAGGCATTGCCTATCAGATTCTCGGGCCCATCGGTGATGCCAACATTGACGTCGACATGATTGTGCAGAATGTCGGTCATGACGGTCTGACCGATTTCTCGTTTACGGTGCATCGCAATGACTACCAGAAGGCACTCAAGGTGCTCGGGCCGGTGGTAGAGCACACGAAAGCGCGCGGGGTCCAGGGCGGTGACAAAATCGCCAAGGTGTCGGTCGTGGGCGTGGGCATGCGTTCCCACGCCGGTATCGCCAGCACGATGTTCCGTACGCTGGCCGAGGAAGGTATCAACATCGAGATGATTTCCACCTCCGAAATCAAGGTATCAGTGGTGATCGAGGAGAAATACATGGAGCTCGCAGTCCGGGTGCTGCACAAGGCATTCGGGCTTGATCAGGCGGCTTCCTGAAGGGTATTTTCCGCTGCTTTTCAATGCTATATTCGGGGCGCAGCGAAGGCTCTGTGCGAGACGCTTGAGCAAGGAGTGGAAGGTTGCGTACTGCGGAACAAACGGAGAGATGGCCGAGTGGTCGAAGGCGCTCCCCTGCTAAGGGAGTATAGGCTCAAAAGGCTTATCGAGGGTTCGAATCCCTCTCTCTCCGCCAGTTACTCGACAGCTTTCAACCGATCCCGCATGGCCTCCGGCCACTGTGCAAAAACAACAACTTCAGGAGGAAACATCATGGTCCGCAAAACCGCTTTCGCTTTGGCCGGTATTGCCGCGCTGGGATTGACGATCCCTTTTGCCGTGCAGGCGCAAAAATATCCGGAGCGTCCCATACGCCTCGTGGTGCCGTTCCCGCCGGGCGGCAGCGTCGACGTTACAGCCCGCTTGGTCGGACCGAAAGTATCCGAGGCGATCGGACAGCAGGTCATTATTGATAACCGTTCAGGTGCTTCCGGCATCGTGGGCACCAGTGCCGTTGCCCGGGCAGAGCCGGACGGCTATACGCTGCTGATCAACACCACGCCGATGGTCACTAACACCCAGATGTACAGCAAGGTGCCGTACAACCTGAAAAATGACTTTGTTCCGGTGATCCTGCTCTCGTCCACGCCGTCGGTGCTTAGCGTGCATCCGTCCATTCCGGCGAAATCAGTCAAGGAAATGATCGCGCTGGCGAAATCGCGTCCCGGAGAACTCAATTACGGTGGTGCAGGTACCGGCACGAATCCGCATATCGCCGGCGAACTGTTCAATCTGATGGCGAAGACCAATATTGTGGTCGTTCAGTTCAAGGGGGGTGGCCCGGCTCTGGTCGGTGCGTTATCTGGGGAGGTGGGGGTATCGTTTTCCGCGGTGGCAGGTGCTGTCGGTTACATGAATAGCAACCGTTTGCGGCCGCTCGGGGTGACCAGCCTCAAGCGCATCTCGGCATTGCCGACAGTGCCTACGATTGCGGAGACTCTGCCCGGTTATGAATTTACGGCCTGGTTTGCGGTGATGGCTCCCAAAGGCACGAAGCCTGAGATCGTCCAGCGTCTGAACAGTGAGTTCAGCAAGGCGATGGGCTCGAAGGAATTCGTGAAACGGTTCGAGGCGGAAGGCCTTCAGGTGATCGGTTCCACGCCGGAGCAGTTGGGCAGTTTTCTTGATGCCGAACTCAAGAAGTGGGAGCGGGTGATTCGCGAACGCAAGATGAAGGCGAATTGACCGCTGCGATTGATTTCCGCGAAAGGACCGGTGCTACCGGTCCTTTTTTTTCACCCAGCGCGCGGGCAGTGTCACGACATCGCTGTTGCCCAGGCCGGCGCCGGCCGCTTCGTCGAAACAGTGCAGCGTCTGTTCGGTGACCGGCATGGCATAGCCGAGGGCATGTCCCTCGGCAATCATGGTGGCCAGATCCTTGCGCATGGAATTGATGTCGAAGGTCACGGATGACGGGGCATTGCCATTGAGCGCTGCGGCCAGCATGCCGCCACGCGATTTGAGCACGTTGGGACCGCCGGAACTGTCGGAAAAAATATCGATAATCCGTGCCGGGTCCAGGCCCAGGGGCTGACAAAGCGCCAGCGCTTCGCTGCAAGCCTGCCAGTAGACCATCAGCGGCAGATTAATCGCGAGTTTCATGCTGCACCCGGCACCAACTGCTCCCAGATGTTCAATGCGCCGGCAGATTTTCTCGAGGACCGGGCGTGCCTCGGAAAGGTCTGCAGATTCACCGCCTGCGAAGCCGAGCAGTTTTCCCTCGCGCGCCGGACCCGTACTGCCGCCGACAGGGCACTCCAGCAGGCGCGCATGCCGGGCACGAACATCCCGTGCCAGCGCCCGCTGGGTCTCGGGCCTTACTGTGCTCATTTCAACGAAAAGTTTCCCGGACACGCTGCCGGACAGCAGACCATCGGTGCCGCGGTAGGCCGCATCAATGGCTTCTGCGTCGGTTAACAGGCTCAGCACGATGTCGCACTGTTCCGCGAGCGCCCGTGCGGTGGCTGCGGCGACGGCGCCTTGGGCCAGCAAAGGTGCTGCTTTGGCGGACGTGCGATTCCAGACGGTCAGCGCACACCCCTGAACCAGCAGGCGTTCACCGATGGCGAGTCCCATTTTTCCGGTCCCGGCAATGCCGATTTTCATGTTTTTCCCCGAGAATGCAGATCAAGCGGCAAATCCTATCGAATCCCGCGAGCGGTTGCCAGCCGGAAACGCGCATGGCGCCAGCTTTTGCTATAATCCGCGGCCTCAAGCGGCCGTAGCTCATCTGGATAGAGTACCTGGCTACGAACCAGGGGGTAGGGGGTTCGAATCCCTCCGGCCGCGCCACGTTGCACGAAAAACGGCTGCCGTAAGGCAGCCGTTTTTTTGCGCTCTGTGCGCTCTGTGCGCTCTGCAGCGTTTACTGTGACAACCCGATGCGGCGGTGAATGAAGCCTGCAAAGAGGTTTGCGATTTCAGGCTCCTTCCGCTGCCAGTCTTCCTGAGGTGCTACGTCGGCATCAACCTGCACAGGAAACAATATGGCCAGTTCGGATTCGGGCAGCAGTGCGTGCAAACGCTGTCCTGCTACGAGCGGGTGGGTATTGTCATTGCCCGGAATCACAAAGGCCGGGATTTGTATGCTGCGAAGCTGGTTTTCGCTGACGCCCAGTATGGGAGACGATGCGCCTTCCGCGAAGCGACGATGCCATTCCCGCATGACTGCAATGAAGGTTTCCGGCGTGAATTGCATCAACCGCTCCCGGTTGCCCGGATTGGTGCTGATCCCGGCACTGAAGTGTTCGCTCGCGCAAACGGCTGCCATTCCGCCGGACTCGGCAAGCCGGATATAGTCGGTAAAGTACTGCGCGGCCAACCGCCGGGCTGCAAAGGCACCGCCGGTGATTTTCCAGAGCAACAGGCCGGATACCTGCTGTGGATATTTCAGTGCGTAGAGCAATGACATGCGGCAACCGGAGGAACCGCCACCGATCCAGGCCTTGGCTGCTCCGACGTGGTTCAGCAGTGCGTGGAGATCGTCGGCCCATGCCTGGTCTTCCGCACGGCTCTCATCGAAGGCGACATCCGAGGCGCCGCAGTTGCGACGGTCGAATATCAATACGCGGACACCGGAGCGTGCAAGGGCGGAGGCGAGGCCTCGGACGGCCTGCATGCCGCGGCGTCCCCCGGGTGACAACGCGGCCCAGGGGCCATGGTCACCGACAATGTCGTAATGCAGGTTCAGATTCTCGTGAATGAATACGGGCATGGCCGGTCACCGGTGGGGAACATCGGCCGATTGTCGCGAACGCGACGGCAGATGTCCAATCGCATTGCCGGTGCCTTTGGCGAAGGCGGCTGTAAACTGCTATCGTGCGGCTCTTTTCGATCAAGGAGAGGGCTGTGAGCCATCTGCGCCATACTGAACAGCGGCAGCGTTTCCGTTCCATTCTCAAGGGGACGGCGTGTCTTTCGCCTGCCAGTGTTTACGATGCGCTGTCGGCGCGCGTCGCGGAGAGCGTCGGCTATCGCCTCGGTATACTGGCGGGATCGGTAGCGTCGAACACGACGCTGGCGGCACCGGATCTGATTCTGCTGACCTTGACCGATTTTGCCGATCAGGTGCGGCGCATCATGCGGGTGAGTGATCTCAGCCTGCTGGTCGATGCTGATCATGGCTACGGCAATGCACTGAATGTGATGCGCACCGTTCAGGAACTCGAGCATGCCGGGGTCTCGGCCATGAGCATTGAGGACACCTCATTGCCTATCCGTTACGGACAAGCGGAAGGGCAGGACGACCTGATTTCGATCAGCGAGATGGTAGGCAAACTCAAGGCCGCTGTGGCCGCGCGGCGGGATCCGGCAACGGTGATCGCCGGTCGCACCGCCGCCTTGAAAGTGGAAGGTACCGAGAAGACCGTGGAGCGCGTCAAGGCCTATGCGGCCTGCGGCGTGGACTGCATTTTTATCATTGGCGTAGAAACAGCGGCCCAGGTGCAGGCCGTGCGCGAAGCATCGAATTTGCCGGTGATTGTCGGTCCTGGTAAGACGACGGCGACACGCGAAGAATTTGCAGCGGCCGGTGCCCGGGTGTTGTTGCAGGGGCATCAGCCGGTCGCGGCTGCCGTAAAGGCGTTGCGCGAGGTCTATGCGCACTTGCATGGCGGTGGCGATGCTGCAGCCCTGAAGGACCGGATTGCGTCAGCAAAAGAGATGGATGCACTGACTTTCGGCGAGGACTTCAAGCGTTATCTCAACGATTACATGCGCTGAGTCCGAAGGGCTGCTGCTGATCTGCATTCTGCACGGCTGTTCGCGATACACTGGGTGCTGCGTTGCGCAAGGAGAAGTCAGTGGATTTTCCCGATATCAAGGCCGGGCTTTCGGCCAGCACCGAAATCATGGTCGGCACGCGGGATACGGCGCCGCATGTGGGCAGCGGCAAAATCAAGGTGCTGGCCACGCCGGTGCTGGTGATGCTGTTGGAAGAGGCTGCGCTGAACGCGGTCGAAGGACTGTTGCCGGCAGGACAGCAGACGGTAGGGACGCGTCTGGATGTCAGTCACACGGCAGCGACGCCGGTCGGCATGCGGGTCAAGGCGCATGCGGAAGTCGTGAAGGTCGACGGCCGGAAACTCCAGTTTCGCGTCTGGGCGGAGGACGAGGTGGAGCGGATCGGGGAGGGCAGTCACGAGCGGATCATCGTGACGGTTGATCGCTTTGATCTGCGCACCCAGGGGAAAATGGCGGCCGCCGTCAAAAATAAACAATAAAAACAGATACTTACTTGGAATCGGCTGCGTGCGCCTCAGCGCTCCGGTGGCGTTCGCTGATCAGTGATCACGGTTTCTACAACAGAGAATTCTCCCTCCACCACCTGATCCGGCGACCCTGACGACAGCTTGCGCTTGAGCCACCAGAAGCGGATCAGAATGACGCAGGCGAGAACCGCGCCGGCGATCAGCGCGATGCCGATGAAAAAAAAGGCGGCGATTAAAACGACCAAACCCAGCAGTGCGAACAGGATGCGTTCGAACAGGCTGGCGCTGGGCGGGTGAATAAAGCGGATTCGGGGGCCTTGACGGGTATCCATGCGGATCTGTTCTCCTCTCCCTGAATCAGACCGCAGTCCCGGCCAGTCGTTCAGTAATCCGGGTTGTAGCTTTTAATGATGACGCCATTCGACTTCTCATCCGGCTCAAGTTCGATCAGTTTGCGTGCCTGTGCTTCCTCCAGCAACTTGCCGAAAGTGCGGAAGCCGTAATAACTTTCGCTGAATCCGGGTTGCCGGCGCTTGAGCGTCTGCTTGACCATGGACGGCCATATCGTGCCCTCCGCGCCGCGTTCGGCGAAAAGTGCCTCGATGGTTTCCATCACGAGGTCGATGCCGTCCGTTTTTCTGTCGTTGCTGTCCTTGTCGCCGCCGTCCTTGTCACCGCCGTTCTTTTCTGCGGATTCGGCTGCACTGCCGCCCTTGGCGGAAGCCGGTGAAGCACGTTTTTTGCGGCTTTGCTGTTTTTTGGCTTTTTCGCGCACGAGGTCATCGTAGTAGATGAACTCGTCACAGTTCGAAATCAGCAGATCGGAAGAACTCTGTTTGACGCCGACGCCGATCACTACCTTGTTGTTCTCGCGCAGCTTCGATACCAGCGGGGAGAAATCCGAGTCGCCGCTGATGATGACGAAAGTATCGACATGTGACTTGGTGTAGCAGAGATCCAGTGCATCGACCACCATGCGGATATCCGCAGAGTTTTTGCCCGACATCCGCACATGCGGGATTTCGATCAATTCAAAAGCGGCTTCATGCATACCCTTTTTGAAGTCGCGGTAACGCTCCCAGTCACAGTAGGCCTTTTTGACGACGATGTCGCCCTTCAGCAGCAGGCGTTCCAGTACCCGTCCGATATCGAAGCTGGCAAATTTCGCATCCCGCACACCCAAAGCGACGTTTTCGAAATCACAAAACAGCGCCATGTTGTTGGTATCGTTGATAGTGCTCATCGGCGGCTCCGGTGAAATGCTTTTGCTTATTGTGGGTGCTGGGCGCCGGCTTGTCGATGGATATTATTCAAGTCTGTTTTTCTTGGCGGTTGAGTGGCGTTTCACGTAAAGTGACCGGACCGCAGAACAAACCGTGAATTTGCATTGTGTCTGAGAAATCCGATGATCTGGCTGTGCTCTTTGCCGATGTGGCAGGCAGCACGGAAATGTTCCGGCGTCTCGGCGACGTCGGGGCGCTGCTGGTCCTGAATGCGTGGTTCGCAGAGGTCAGGCGACTGCTGCCCGCTTTTCAGGGACGCCTGATCAAGACGCTTGGCGATGCCGTGCTGTGCCTGTTTCCGGATGCAGACCGTGCGGTGCAGGCAGCAGCGGCTATGCATGAAGCCGTCCGAACACTGGATTCCGGCGCGACAACACTGCGCTTGCGCGTCGGGATGCATACCGGTCCGGTGGTGGTGGGCGGCAACGACATTTACGGTGATACCGTCAACGTTGCGGCTTATCTGACCGATGTGGCGGAGACCAATCAGATTCTGCTGACGGATGACACCGCGGCCGAGTTGTCGCCGGCGATGCGCGATAAGGTACGCAGCCTTTTCAGGACCGTGCTGAAAAAAACGCAAACCCCCATCGCGGTGTGCGAAGCGGTCTGGTTTGACTCTCCGGTTACGCCTGACACTGACGTCCGTCCCCGGGCGTCACGGGGGATGACCTGCGGGCTCTCCTTGTATCTGGACGGGGAACGGTGGCGGCTGGACCATCAGCGCGAGGTGATGCGTCTGGGCAGCGGATCAGCCTGTGATATCCGCGTCTCGAATCCGGCCGTCGCTGAGGAGCATGCGCTGCTGCGAGTTGACGGTGACCGTTGTTTGTTGCGCGATTGCAGCGAGAGCGGTACCTATGTGCTGGAGCCGGGACGAGGGGAGTATTGCGTCCGGCGCGCGGAGGTCACGCTAGGTGACCACGGTGAAATACGGCTGGGACATGGCCGGCGGGACCATTCAGTGCCTGCGATCGTATTCCAGCGCGTCTGACCGGAAAGCGTGGTTCACTCCGCAGCCAGTGCCTGAATGACTGCCAGTCCGTCGCGTGCCTTGGCACGCGTTTCTTCAGGAGTTTCACGGCCCAGGGAGGTTTCCGCTATCTTTTCGTACATGTCGGCGGCGCCCTGCAGGATGCGCGGTGTAAGTCCGGCATCCTCGAAGGTTTTTGCGATTTCGAGCATCTCGGGTAACCAGCGATAGGCCTTTGGCGGCATGACGGTCGAGCGGCTGATGATCCAGTTTCTCGGCTCTGCAAGACTGCCTTGAAGTTCGCGGTCCAGCGCGTCGTCCACACCGAGGCGCCGCGCGGCCATGTACATCTCGACACCGAGTGCCACAGCGCCTTTGGTATATGAGGCGTAGCACATCTTGATGGCTGAAGCATCACCGATGCGCTCGCTCAGTACCCGAACGTCAATGCCGCCTGCGTGAAAACAGCGCAGCCTTTCCGCGCCCGGACCGGAGACATAAAAGCGCATGCTGGCTTTGCCCCGGGGCGGCGGGCCGATGATGCCGGCGTCGAGGCATTCTCCGCCGGCATCCGTGATGATGGCTGAAATGCTTTTGACGGTTTCCGGTGCGACGGCATTGCAGTCGACATACAACAGCGGTTTCCCGCTGCGCCTTATCGATGCGGCGACGGCTTTCGCGTTGTCAATGGCGGCACCGGGGTTCAGCACGGAGAGCACTACATCGCAGGTATCCACCAGCTGGTCCAGGCTGCCGCAGTCGTTCAGACCGGCCTCCAATCCGAGGGCGCGGGTACGGGCACTGCGCTCTGCCAGGGCTGCATGCACCTGAAACCCAGCAGTCTTGAGGGTGGCGGCCACGGCCTGCCCCATGTCGCCCGGACTGGTGATGCCGATGTGTGTGAATGCCATCTGTGTGCTCCTGTGCATGGGGTGGAATGCGATAAAATAGCGATCCCGCCGGTAGATCACAAGATCAAGCGCGACCGCAACCTGCATGATGGGGTAAATCAGCTGCCGCCGGTGCTTTCTTTACAACAGGCACGGACTTTTGGGTCCTGCACGCCGTTTCATGTTCATTCCGCCGATTTTCCGCGTTGTACTGTTGAGTGTGATGACGCACACTGCCTATAAGGGCAGCAAGGTGCTGATGTCCCTGTCGGCGCTGGATCTGGGGGCCAATGAATTTGTTGTCGGTCTGCTGTTTTCAGCATACGCCCTGTTTCCCTTGCTGATCTCGGTATACGCCGGGAAGGTGTCAGACCGCATCGGTTCCCGCTGGCCGATGTTATTCGGCGCGGGCGGGCTCTTGGCCGGCTTGCTTTTGCCTTTTGTGTGGCAACGTATCGAAGTGCTCTATGTCGCGGCCGCCTTGATCGGCTGCTGCTATATTTTCTATACCGTCGCCGTGCAGCACCTGATCGGCGCGATGTCCGAGGGGGCCGAGCGTACCCAGAATTACAGCTGGTTCAGCCTCGGCATCGGCATGACGGCGTTGCTGGGGCCGACCAGCAGCGGATTCCTGATCGATGCCATCGGGCATCGGAATACTTTTGCTGCGCTGGCGGTATTACCGGTCATTCCATTTTTGCTGATCGGCCTCATCAAAGGCTGGTTGCCGCCGGCGAAGCCCCACGAGAAGCAGGACAAGACGGCGGGGCGGGGCAGCGGCCTGATGCGAAATCCTTCCCTGCGTCGCGCGTTGATCACGGCGGGCATTATTGAGACGGGCCTGGAACTCTACAATCTGCTGTTGCCGATCTACGGACACCGGATCGGTCTCAGCGCTTCCGAGATCGGAATACTGCTGGGCGCTTTCGGTGTTGCGCTGCTGATGGTCAGAACGGTGATGCCGCATCTGGTCCGCAGGAGCAGTGAAGAGGCGGTACTCGGGGCATCGCTGGTGCTCGCAGCGGCGGTGTGTGTGGTGTTTCCGTTCGTTACCGGTTTTACCGCGCTATTGGCCATTTCGTTTGTGATGGGGCTGGGGTTGGGATGCGGCAGTCCGCTGTCGATGATGTTGGCCTATAACCGCTCGCCGGCAGGACGTTCGGGCGAGGCGATGGGGTTGCGGCAGATGATCAACAAGGGCACGGAAGTGATGGTGCCTTTCGTCTTCGGTTCCCTCAGCGCGGCTCTGGGCATGGTGCCGGTATTCTGGCTTGACGCCGGCCTGCTGAGCATCGCGGCGTGGCTGATGCGTCTCGATGCGCGAAAACGCGTGACCGGGTCGTCATAACGGCTCATTCAAAATAAATTGAATAAAAACATATACTTATTATTGTTTCTGCTTGCTGGCTCCGGTTGGTTGCAGGCGGCAGACTTGCCCGAGACCGTGCGTTTTCCGAGCGCCGACGGCAAGACGACCTTGACCGGCTATGTTTTCATGCCGGCGGGCAAGGGGCCGCATCCGGCGGTAGTCATGATGCATGGCCGCGCCGGGCCGTATTCGACCTTACGCCCCGGGCAGCATGACAATACGAATCTCACCGCGCGTCACCGCTTGTGGGGACGGTTTTGGGCTGAACGCGGCTATGTGGCAGTGCATGTCGACAGTTTTGGGCCGAGGGGTTATCCGGCGGGCTTCGGCAAACACTCGTACGGCAGCCGCCCGCCGGAAGTAAGCGAGCAGCAGGTGCGTCCCCTGGATGCCTACGGCGCACTCGCCTACTTGCGCAGCCGTCCGGATGTGGACGGACAGCGCATCGGATTGCAGGGCTGGTCGAATGGCGGAATGGCGGTACTCGCGACGCTGGCACCCCGGCCGCCGGGACTGGCGGCACCGACGCCTGAGTCCGGATTTCGCGCTGCCATTGCGCTGTACCCGAGCTGCCGCTTCCAAGAAAAGCAGGACGATTACCGGCCTTATGCGCCGATGCTGATGATGGTCGCAGGCGATGACGATGAGGTGTCGCCGGTGGTATGTCGGCGTTTCAGCGAGCAGGTCAAACGCCGTGGCACAGCGATCGAGTTCATCTGGTTTGACGAGGCGCATCATTCCTTCGATGACCCCGGGAAACGCAAGCAAAGCCATGAACCCAACCGGGTGGCCTTAAAGGGTGCCTTGGATGCCGCGGCCCGGTTTTTCGAACACCACCTGGCCGGGCGATAGCCCTTGCAGGTGGGGAGTATCATACTGTCCCCATGAAAACGACTTTTCTGGATTTTGAACAGCCGATTGCCGACCTCGAGACCAAGATCGAGGAACTGCGCTTTGTGCAGGATGACTCGGCCGTGGATATATCGGAAGAGATTGGCCGGTTGCAGAAAAAGAGTCAGTCCCTGACCAAGGAGATCTACGGCAAGCTCTCTGCGTGGCAGATCGCGCAGGTCGCACGGCATCCGCAGCGGCCGTACACGCTCGACTATGTTGCCGGGTGTTTCACCGATTTCGAGGAACTGCATGGTGATCGTGCGTATGCCGATGATCCGGCGATAGTCGGCGGGCTGGCGCGCTTCGGCGGGCAGACCTGTGTGGTGATCGGTCACCAGAAGGGGCGTGATACCAAAGAAAAAATCCGCCGCAACTTCGGTATGCCGCGGCCGGAGGGCTATCGCAAGGCGCTGCGCCTGATGCGCCTGGCAGAGAAATTCGGTGCGCCGGTCTTCACCTTTATCGACACGCCCGGCGCCTATCCCGGCATCGGTGCGGAAGAGCGCGGCCAGTCGGAGGCCATCGGCCGCAACCTGCTGGTAATGGCCGGGTTGAAAACCCCCGTGATCTGCACAGTCATCGGTGAAGGCGGATCCGGTGGCGCGCTCGCCATTGCTGTTGGTGATATCACCCTGATGCTGCAGTATTCGACCTACTCGGTTATTTCCCCTGAGGGGTGTGCCTCGATTCTCTGGAAGAGTGCCGAGCGTGCGGCGGATGCGGCGGAAACGCTGGGGATCACGGCGACACGTCTGAAAACTCTGGGGTTGGTGGACAAGGTGGTCAGTGAGCCATTGGGCGGGGCGCACCGTGATCATGCAGCAGCTATCGCCCTGCTGAAGAAGGCGCTTCAGGAGAGCTGGCGTCAGGTGAAGGATATCCCTCTCGATCAGTTGGTCCAATCACGCTTTGACCGTTTGATGGGCTACGGGCAATTCAAGGAAGCCGTCGAGCGCTGATCCATGTCGGGGCGGCCGCAGGATCTTGCTGATTACGTGCGTGCCGGCTACCGCGAGTGTATTGCCCGCGGTCTCCCGATTGTCGCCGGGCTCAGCGGCGGCGTTGACTCCGTCGTGCTGCTTCACCTGCTGCGGCGACAATTGCGTGTGCCGGTGACACGCCTGTCAGCGATTCACGTCAATCACCAGCTTCATCCGCTCGCCGGCCGGTGGGCTGCTTTTTGCCGGCGCTACTGCCGCCAACTGGGTGTGCCGCTGAAGGTGATCAAGGTCGAGGTGGTGCGGGGAAACAGTACCGAGCGGTCTGCGCGCGAAGCACGGTATCGGGCCCTCAGAGAGACGGCGGCGGATGTCATTGCACTGGGGCACCACCTGAACGATCAGGCAGAGACGGTATTGCTGCAATTGCTGCGTGACGGCGGGCCGCGTGGGTTGTCTGCGATGCCGGTCTGCCGGCGGCCGGCCGGCGGTGGTCCGCTGCTGTGGCGGCCGCTGCTCCACTGCAGCCGTTCGGCGATCGAGGACTACGCCCGCCGCTATCGGCTGGAATGGGTTGAGGACGACAGCAACGAGAACCGCCGCTTTCGCCGGAACTTCATCCGCCATGAGGTGTTGCCGGTACTCCTGCGCGAGATGCCGGATACGCTTGAGCGTCTGGCGTCTGCTGCAGCGAAGCAGCAGGATACGGTGGCCCTGCTGGACGAGATCGCCCAGGCTGATCTGGGCGGAGTCTCGGCCTTTCCGGTGGAGGCGGCGGGATTGATGGCATTGCCGGAGCGGCGTTGCCGTAACGCACTGCGTTATCTCCTCGGCAATGCCGGCGTGCGCGTTCCGGCTGCGAAGCGTCTGAGCGAATTGGCGCGGCAGTTGCGCGAGTGCAGAAACGACGCGCAGCTGGCCGTAACCATGGATGGTGTGACGTTGAGATTGTTTCGCGGCCGGCTGTATGCCGTCGATTCCCGTGCTGCCGACGCGGTTGTTGGCCAGCAGTTTGTGGTCCACTGGCGCGATTGGCCGGCCCGGCGAGGTCTTCAGTTGCCGAATGGTCGCCTGATGATGCGCAAAGCGCGGGGTGTCGGCTTGTTGCCTGAAGCGGTGGGAAAGGGCGGGCTGACGGTTCGTTATCGCAGGGGCGGCGAGGTAATGCCGGAACGGACGGGCGGACCGAGGCGCACGTTGCAGGGCCTTCTGCAGGCACTCGCTGTGCCGCCATGGGAGCGCGGGGAGCTACCCTTGCTCTACGCCGGTGAAACGCTGGTCGCCATCGCGGATCGCTTGGTACATCCCGACTTTCGTGCCGGGTCGGGTGAAACAGGGTACCGGGTTGAATGGCTGCCAAACCGGCAGGCGGTACTGCAGTGCTTCAGTCACGATCTGCCGGCGGCCTGAGCCGGTTTGCCAAGCGCCTGCGGGTTTGTTAGGCTAAGGTCCGTTTGGCGGACTTCCGGCTCAATATTTCAAGAAAATCGCCGGTCCCGAGCTTCATTTCTGCATGACTAATCTTCCACTACTGATTTGACGAGGATACCGATGAAAATGTCAAAAATTGCACAACTCGTGCTGGCTGCCGCGACTGGTCTGGCGCTGGTGGCGGGGGCACAAGCACAATCGAAGCCGAACCCGAAGTGGCCGTCAAACCTGACGCTGGGCACTGCGTCGGTGGGCGGCACCTATTTCGTGTACGGTCAGGTGTGGGCCAGCCTCGTAAACGAGAAGCTGGGTACCAACATCAGCACGCAGCAGACCCAGGGTCCGAACCAGAACATCATCCTGTCGAATGATCGCAAGATCGATTTCGGCATGGCGACCATGGGCGTTGCCTTGCAGGCCTGGAACGGCGCTGGTGCATGGACGCAAGGGAAGAAATTCAACAACATCCGTGCCATGTTCCCGATGTATGACACGCCTTTCCACTTCATCACGCTGGAGAAGTCGGGAATCAAGAGTGTGCAGGACCTGAAAGGCAAGACAGTGGGCGTTGGTCCACGCGCCGGTACCTGCGGAACCTACTTCCCGCTGATCTTCAAGGCGCTGGGTGTCAATGTGACGGTCCGGAACGGTCAGGCCTCGGATATGTCGGCTGCGCTGCAGGACGGACAGATCGATGCCTTCCCCTTCTGCGCCGGCGTCCCCATCGCTGCGTATTCCGAGATCGAGACCACCAACAAAGTCCGTTTCATGACGTTCACTGAAGACGAGTTGAAAAAGGTCAAGGCTGCACTGCCGGAACTGTCGAACTCGCTGATCCCGAAGGGCACTTACAAGCAATTGGGCGAGGATCACAAGACCGTGGGTCTGTTCAACTTCGCGATCGCGAACAAAGATGTCCCCGAGGATCTGGTCTACGGCATCATGAAAGCCGTGCTCGAAAACAATGCACAGATGATGAAGGGACACAAGGCATCCAAGGAAACGCTGATCAACAACTGGGATCGGAATGGCTTCCTGCCTTTCCATGCCGGTGCCGTGCGTTACCTGAAGGAAAAAGGCATCAATGTGCCCAAGCATCTGATTCCTGCCGAATACAAAGGCTGATCCGTTCCGAGAGACGTACTCTCGTATCAATGGCGCGCTGCGGCCTTCCGGTTGCAGCGCGTTTTTTCTGGGAATGCTGAGGAGGCATTGATGAGCACCAGCGATACCGCGGCAGGCGCCGAGCAGGTTGACGAGGAGTTCGGCGGTAACAAGCGGGTTTTGCGACCCTGGGAGGCGAGTTTGCTGACCGTGCTCGGCGTGGGCTTTACGCTGTTTCATCTGGTCATCCTCAATTTCTATTCGCTGGAACCGCTGATGTTCCGTGCCATACACGTGGCCTGGGGCGCGGCGATAGGCTTCATGTTGTATGCGCCGCTGCAGCGGGCCTCGCGCTCCGGCGTTCCCTGGTATGACTGGGTGTTGGTGGCCATGTCACTTGCCTGTGGTATCTATGTCGTGGCGGAAATCGATGGCCTGCTGTTCCGCGCCGGTGCCATGTGGACACCCTGGGACGTGGTGGTGGGTGTGCTCGGCACAATGATCATTCTCGAATTCACGCGGCGAACGGCAGGGCTCGCCTTGCCGATCATCGCAGCCGTCTTCATTCTGTATTCGTTTCTGGGGCCATGGATGCCGGGTGTGCTGCAGCACAAGGGATTCGCGCCTGACCGCTTCTTCACTTACATCTATAGTGAGTACGGGGTATTCAGCGTGACTACGGCGGTGTCGTCCACCTACATCGTCCTGTTCGTGACCTTCGCGGCTTTTCTGCAGATATCGAAGGTAGGGGATTACATCAACGACCTGTGCAATGCCCTGTTCGGCTGGGCGAGGGGCGGGCCGGCGAAGGCTGCGGTAGCCTCCGGTGTGCTGTTCGGATCCATCTCCGGTTCGTCTGTAGGCAATGTGGTCGCCTCGGGCATGGTCACCATACCGATGATGCGCAAGGTTGGATATGACCGCCCAACTGCGGCTGCCATTGAGGCGACATCGTCGACGGGCGGGCAAATCACGCCGCCGGTGATGGGGGCAGGGGCATTCCTGATGGCGGAGATCACGGGCATTCCGTACGGGGAAATCGCACTGGCAGCGGTGATCCCCTGCGTGCTCTTTTATATCGCTTGCTGGATTCACGTGGATCTTCACGCGATACGGCTCGGCCTGCGCGGTTTGACCAAGGACGAGTTGCCGGCGCTCTGGCGCATGCTGAAGCTTCTGTTTCTGTTTTCGCCGATTGTGGCGCTGGTACTGGCGTTGATTCTCGGTTACTCGCCCTTCCGGGCGGGTGCAGTCGGCATATTGGCGGCCATGTTTTCGGGGTGGATCTGGCGTCTGTTGCCGCGCATCGTACCCGACCGTGACAGCCGCTCTCCCGGGTCGCTTGTCGGGGAGGTGCTTTTGTCCAACGGCTTTGCGTTGATGGTCGGCCTCGGTGCGGGTTTCGGCGGATTCTGGCTTCTCGGGCAACTGGCGGCGCAGTTGCCGGCGTGGGGCGCCTTGACGTCGGCTGCATTGGGTGTTGCTGTGCTGGGGAGTTTGTTCGGATGGCGCGCAACCAAAGAGGCTTTGTCACTGTCCGCGCGCGATTGCGTGCAACTGGTCGCTGTGTGCGCCTGCGCGGGCATCATTGTCGGGGTCATCGCGCTGACCGGTATCGGCGGACGCTTCTCGCAACTGATTCTCGGGGTTGCGGGAGAGAGCAAATTGCTCGCCATGGTGTTTGCGGGGATGATTGCGCTGATTCTGGGCATGGGAATGCCCACTACGGCAGCGTATGCGATTGCTGCATCGGTCATTGCGCCGGGCTTGACCAAGATCGGCATAGAGCCGCTGGTTGCGCATCTGTTCATTTTTTATTTTGCGGTGATCTCGGCGATTACGCCGCCAGTGGCGCTGGCTTCCTTTGCTGCGGCAGGTATGGCGCAGGCGGATCCGTGGAAGACCTCGTGGACGGCACTGAAAATGGGGTTGGCCACCTTTCTGGTGCCGTTCATGTTTTTCGAAAGCCCGGCATTGCTGATGAAAGGGGAGTGGACGGCGATTGTTCAGGCGACAGTGTCCGCATCAATCGGCGTCTGGTTTTTGGCCGGTTCCACTGAAGGGTGGTTCGGCGGACGGCTGCCCATGGCATTGCGGGCTGTCATGTTTGGCGCCGCGCTGTGTTTGATCGTGCCGGGAACTGTGACCGACTTTATCGGTCTGGCCATCGGGGTGCCGATTTATCTTTGGCAGCGCATGCGATTCAGGGTGGCTGTCTGAGCCGGCGCAGTCCGTAAAAGAACGAAAAACGGAGGGCATGCCCTCCGTTTTTGCGTCCGGCGGATGGCTTGCCATGTTTTCCAAAGGGCGCCAACGTGCTATCCTTATAAGTTATTCTAAACTTTTGATTTTTAGGGGAATTACATGGCTGTCGAGCGTACGCTTTCGATCATCAAACCGGATGCTGTTGCCAAGAACGTGATTGGCCAGATTTACTCGCGTTTCGAGCAGGCGGCCTCAAAGTGGTGGCGGCGCGCATGACACAACTGTCCCAGGCGCAAGCCGAGGGATTTTATGCGGTGCACAAGGAGCGTCCGTTCTTCGGCGAGCTCGTGGCATTCATGATTTCCGGACCGGTGATGATCCAGGTGCTGGAAGGTGAGAGCGCGATCCAGAAAAATCGTGACCTGATGGGGGCGACAGACCCGAAAAAGGCTGCCAAGGGCACCATCCGCGCGGATTTTGCCGACAGTATCGACGCCAATGCGGTTCACGGGTCGGATTCCCCGGAGACTGCGGCCAACGAAGTCGCCTATTTCTTCCCGGCGCTGGATGTGCACTCGCGCTGAATAAAGACCGCCTACAGTCGCCTGCTCATGCCCCAAAACCTGCTCGGACTTAATCGCGGCCAGTTTGAATCGGCCTGTGAGGGCATGGGTGAGCGTGCGTTCCGTGCCCGGCAGATCATGCGCTGGATACACCAGCGTGGTGCGGCGGATTTCGAGGCCATGACCGACGTGTCCAAGGCGCTGCGGCAGCGGTTGGCGACGGAGGCGGTGATTGAGGGGCCTTCAGTACTGCGTGACAGTGTCGCGGCTGACGGCACCCGCAAGTGGCTTTTTGATGTTGGCACCGGCAACGCGATCGAGACAGTCTATATCCCGGAAGGTGATGGCGATGACGAGGCGGAAGACGGGATTGCGCGCCGTTACCGCGGTACCTTGTGCATCTCTTCCCAAGCCGGGTGCGCGCTGGAATGCGCGTTTTGTGCCACGGGTTACCAGGGTTTCAACCGGAACCTGGGGTCGGCAGAGATCATCGGTCAGCTCTGGCATGCGGTTCGCCGATTGAGCGCTGACACCGGAATGGAACGGCCGGTCACCAATATCGTGATGATGGGGATGGGTGAGCCGCTGGCCAATTTCGACAACGTGGTGACGGCCATGCAGCTCATGCTGGATGACAATGCCTACGGCATTTCGCGCCGGCGGCTGACCCTGTCCACGTCCGGACTGGTGCCGGCACTGGACCGGCTGCGTGAGGCCTGTCCGGTGGCGCTCGCGGTGTCCCTGCATGCGCCGAACGATGCGCTCCGGGACCAGCTGGTACCGATCAACCGCAAGTATCCGATCAAGGAACTGCTGGCGGCCTGTAACCGCTATATCGAGAAAGCGCCGCGTGAATTCGTGATGTTCGAGTATGTGATGCTGGCAGGGGTCAATGACAGCCCGGCGCAGGCGCGGGAGCTGGCCCGTGTGGTACGCAGTGTGCCGTGCAAGATCAATCTGATTCCTTTCAACCCCTTTGCAGGCTCATCATTCCGTCGATCGT
>Ga0129333_10002039_pt1 | contig 18689 bp, 18 predicted proteins | sample CPB6_08_DNA_FD_94474 | JGI IMG/M metagenome (GOLD analysis project Ga0129333, IMG submission 94474) | Freshwater to marine salinity gradient microbial communities from Chesapeake Bay, USA - CPBay_Sum_0.6_0.8_DNA | ecosystem: Environmental > Aquatic > Marine > Coastal | place: USA: Chesapeake... | reverse complement strand
TTGTAAGATGCAACACCGGACTCGCTATCAGACACCGACGCATAGTTGACGGTAAAACCCGGCAACGACTGATTCCAACTGATCGAAGAAATCCCGCCACCGGTCGGCCCGGTGTTGTCGTACTGATACACCTGTTGCCAGCCGGAACCATTGTGCGCGTAAATGTTGGTGACACCCTGAAACGAGCCGCCAGCATGAACATACGGGCGATCCGTACCAGTCAACTCCTGCCAACCAGAACCGTTATGAACGTAAGTAGGCATCAGTATTTGAACCAGATGTCCCCAGCAGAACCACCAGTCGGGGAGGAAGTCGAGATAGTCACAACGGGATTGGTGGAACCGGCGTTGGTGTACACGCCAGCCAACTTGGTGTAGGCGATAGCGGCCGACGCGTTCACGTCAGCGTTCACGATCGTGCCGTCCGCAATCTTGGCTGACGTGACAGCCGAGTCTGCGATCTTGGCAGTCGTCACATTCGCATCCAAAATCTTTGCGGTCGTCACAGCATCCGACGCAAGCTTGCCAGCCGTCACCGCCGTATCAGCAATCTTGCCGGTCGTCACGTTCAGATCGGTGATCTTTGCAGTAGTTACCGCGCTATCAGCCAGTTTTGCCGTCGTCACATTTGCATCAAGAATCTTGGCGGTAATCACCGAATCGGAAGCCAGTTTGCCGGCCGTAACGTTGGCATCCAAAATCTTGACAGTAGTGACAGCATCGGAAGCCAGTTCAGACGCGCCAACAGCACCAGCAGCGATCTCCGAAGAACCCACCGCATCAGCAGCGATCTTCGCAGAAGTAACAGCGTCATCAGCAATACCAGCCGTCGCAACCTGACCCCACGCCAAACCAGTCGAAGCCGACGAGTCAGCCTTCAAAACATACGCGTTCGTACCGACAGCCAAACGAGCAAACGTCGAGGTGTCATGCGTCAGGATGTCACCCTTTGAAGTCATCGTGGCCGCCAACTCGTTCGCCTCATCAGCGTCAACAGCGGTGAAAACCGGATAGACGGTAGAACCAGCAGCGTGTTGAGCGGCCGTCGTATCATCTGCCCCGCGGGTAGTAACGTTCACCGTCGTGTCCGTCGCACCGGAACGGGTAACCAAAATCTTTTCTTCGTTCGCCGTACCCGGCTCAATCACCACAAAAAACGGGTTGCTGCCATACGGCCAGCCGGTGTATGCGGCGATCACAAAGTTCGTCCCGTTGGACGCGAGCGTACCGGTAATCGTGGTGGACGCTGCTCCACCCTTATAGCTTCTGCGTGTCTTTGCCATTTATGCCACCAAACTCCTGAGTGTTACTACTGCTGTTCCGTCGTACTCCCACGACTTGTCGCCCGAATCGATCGGGAACCATTCTACATTCTCAACGATGGCACGGAAAGTTTCTTCGCCTTCTTGATATGAGATGATGCGTTGGTCTGAGATGAGGCCGCGTAGATACGACAATTCGTTGACTACATCTAGGTAGTAGTCACGGTTGAAACGGTTGATTTTGCGGTGTAGGAGTACGGGGACGCTGAATAGTTCGCTTCGTACTGGGGCGGGGAAGACGCGGGCTTGCCAGCGTGTCAAGGTTGGGCCGAGCGTTGAATCGGACGATGATCGGGTGAACGATAGTTTGATGAGTGTTTCACCGAACTGTCCGTCCGGGCCGTCCAATGAGAGTTCGGTTGCGTTCGCTGTGGTGAATGGTGCGAGCGTCTCGTAGCCGGAACCATCATGGTCGTATGACAAGGTGATAGAGCCACGAAGCGGACGGGTACGGAAATCAAAGAAGGCGAGGAACTTGCGGTCGGGGATACCCCAACGCCAGAACCCTGTCTCGATGTATCCGCTGGCAGCAAGGTTGGTGGCGTGTTCACGGTACACACCTTGCCCTGATACGGAGAACAGGCGGTAGTCGCCCCAGTTGACGATGGCGTTCACGTCCCCTTGCACATCAGCCATCAGATCGGAGGCGTATGCGGGTTCGTTGGTGCTGTTGAACTGCGACAAGTCCATGCGACCTAGCCCTGTGGATGTGCCATCAAAGTTTGTCCAGCCGTACCAGACGAACCGTCCGTCACCAGAAGCGCATTTGACGCTGTTGGTGGTTTCGAGGATGGGGCCGATGAGTAGGTCGCCGTTGTTGTCAGAGGTGGCGAGACGGACACCCATGTTTGTGCCGATGATGATGCTTCCCAAATATCCGTAGATGGTGGAGACAACTTCTCCGATGGGGAGTTCACCTGCCTGTACGGGGACATCGAGGGATGTGCCGTCTGCTTTGATGGCGGTGCGGTAGATGAGACTGGTTTTGCCTGCGTAACCAGCCGCGTAAATGTGGTTTTGACCGGTTGCGAACCCGACGTAACGGAACGCGGTGTTCGGGTGCGTGTACAGGGTCGTAGGGTTGTTGCCTGATGATGTGATGTTCCACAGTTTGTGGCCGTCAGTTGAGCCGGAACCGGCTGCCATCAAACGGCCTTTGACATAGCCGAGGACACCCCAGTTGTGGCCGGTGTTGTACGACGACGCAGAAGTTGATCCGGTGTTAGTCGTGTAAATACCGTTGCTGTCATACGACACATAGACGGTGTAGCCGTCTGTCGTCATACCGTTGATCGCCGCAGATGGTGTGCCTGTAACAGTCGAGAACGTTGACAAGTCAGTCGTGTACTTCAACGTCTGATTATCGGCAACGTACAGGCGGTCGCCGGCCACAACCATGTACAGGTTGGTAGACGCAGAACTCAACACCCGCGATGTTGTCTTCAACATCGACAACTGACCCTTAGTCCACGGATCAACATTCTTAGACGTATAGAACCGGGTGTCTACACCGTCCGCAGTATCCCCATACTTCTGCCCCGACCCCTTATGCCACGACACTTGCGAACGTCGCCACAAACCCTGCGGATTGATCGCAGCCTCACCCGGAATGTTTGAATCGTCGGCAGAATCACGCAAACGGTTCTCAAACGTGCGAGTAAACCGATTGGACTTCATGTCCAACATATACGAGTGACCGCCGATAGCGACAGGGAAAATATCGGGGACAAGCGACGATGTGCCTGTACCCGTGAAGAACGTCGGCCCACCCGTGAAGGCGGTCGTGAAATCCATCAAAGTAGCCATCGGCTACTTCCTGATACGTGTCGGATATTGACGGTTGAGACGTGCAGCTTCGGCGGTGATGCGGTCACGACGCAAACGCAACAAGTTTGTGACGCTGTTGCCGACAGCACCGGCAGGCACTTCGTCGCCTCGACGGGTATCGCCTTGCGATTCGGTGAAATTACGCTTCACTTCGCGGCCAGCCATCAAACGAATCTGAGTTCCCAACACCAACAAATCCTCAATCTCCGAGGATGCGCCGATAGACGACACGGTAGTTGACTCGCTAGTAAACGGCGTGTACGGAGCCTTGTAGATGACGCGCACCGTACCGGAACGAACATACGAGTCGAACGCTAACGCGAACCCAGATGCGAAGTCGTTGGTGGGCATATCGCGGAGAAGGCGCACGTTACGGATGATCGGATAGTCGTCGTTGAGGAACCGGTAGCGAACATCGTAAAGATCAATAATGCTGGTGACGTTCGGAAGGTTCACCATACGATCGGAACCGTTGTAAGAAACGTCTACCGTCTTCACTTGGAACAGGCCGTTCATTGGTGACGACAGGTCAGCGAGGTCGGCGTTCAGGCCGGTGAGGACATGGTGGCGGGGGAAACGCGGGTTGACGGTGATGATTGATCCAGCAGAATGTGAACTGGCGGTCGTGCCACCATAGCCACGCTCGACAGTCACAGTCTTTGCGCTGGTGTTTGCTTCCCACACATAGAACAGTTCCGTGTCAATCTCAAAGACGGTGTTTTCGCGGAGCGAACCAAGATTGTAAGTAAGCGTCAACAGGGTGTCGTCAGAGTCCACGGACGACACAAGCTTGTTGCGTTCCTCCACCGTGCCAGCCAACAACTGTTGGACAGACCGGTCAATCAGATCACCGGCTGTGGTCACTTCTTCTTCTTTCGAGCAGCCGACAAAGCGATAGCGACAGCCTGCTTACGAGACTTCACAACCTTGCCACCCTTACCAGAATGAAGCGTGCCGGACTTATATTCCCGCATCACCTTTGCGACCTTCTTCTTATTCAACGGCATCAGGTCACCAAGCCTTACAAGACCAGTAGCGTGCGCCCGTTTTTGGGCCGGGATTGTCACAGTTATGACGCGCCCGAAAGTTTCTGCGACGACCCGGCTGATCCTTCTTGATCGTCATATTCGGGTCACCGAACATCACACGCTTCACCTTGCCTTCACCGGCAGAAACGAAAACGACAGACTTCTTTCGACCATAGCCCGGTTCACCCTGCCTGATACGGCGGGGTGCATCCAACTTGACTTTCTTGCCCTGATAGGTAGCCATTACTTCTTCTTCTTGACAGCCTTTTTGCCGTATTCCATCGCACGTTCCTTCTTACCTTCGGACTTTTCGTGCTTCATCTTGGCCGACTTTGACTTGTACTTTTCGCCCTTCATGGACATGGGGGTACTCCGATCTGAAAGATGCACCGTGAGTATACCCTACAGACAGTCAGTTTTGGATGACGGCCTGAGCGTCCAGCAGGTTCTCCAATGTTGACAGCGGAACCCAGCTTGTTTCCCCTGCCGTCAAACGAATCCGATAGCGGCCGATGTCAGCGACAAGGGTTTTCGTGGCTTTTATGGGGATCATCTGGTTTCCGGTTTCCACCCATGTTCGTTGAGTGATACGGCCGGTCGGCGGGTGGATTTGCAGAAGACGATCCGTGGCGGCATCCCACGAAAACGGCAACGTATCCTCAAAGCGGAGTTGTCGCTCCCACAAAGCCGGCCTACCCCGCTTGTAGGCGTGGCGCATCGAGTCCACCAGTTCGTCGTGATCCGGCACAAACCAGTTCCCAACCTCAGCAAAGTTGGACATAAACGCTTTCTCTTTGCGGGCAAATAGCGGGAAATCAAATAGACGGGAAAACATAAGGTGACCGTGAGCGGCTGTACCAATCACTAGATTCCCTAACGCACATTGTTGGAGGGGCATCATCCCAAACCCTTCGCCCCTCGATGCCGAGATGAAACAGTCGGCGGTGGCGTGCAAATCACGTTCCGCAATCGGATCGAGCGCATCCTTGATGACGGTAATCCGATCCTCAAAATCGTAGATTTGCGGGTCGTCAAACGTGTACGGCGGGATTTTGATGACCAGTTCGGAGTCCGGCAGATTCGCGTCTTTGAACGCCTGAATGACCTGCGGGATACCTTTACGCAACCACCCTGAACCACCAGTCATAAAGCGGAATCGATCGTTGTCAGGGACGTTCTGTGGAAACCAAACATCATGGTTGACACCCAGAGGGACAACATGAACGTCGTCGTGGATAGTGTCGAACAGTTCTTTATTCCAGTCGCACGGGACGATCACCCGGTCAAACAGTCGGCTGAACCGTTCAAAACGTGCGGGCAGACGGTCAGTTTCCCACATCGTCATAACCGCCGTGGACTGGCCTTCCCACCAGCCTTTCACCATGTCCGGCAACATCCCGAACACAACAGTTCCAGCGTCGTCGGACAGTTCTCCACGGCCGGCAAGATGGCGGGCGAACTCGTCCACCATCCGTCCGTAGCCGACATGAGGGATGTTCACCCCTTTGATGTCGTAGATCATGGGATCAGACCGGACTCCACTTGTGCTTTTGTTTCAGCCCGTTTCTCAACTTCGGCTGCCCCATCAATCTTGCGGGGTTGCAGACCGTCGTTGCGGAGCCGTTTGTAGGCATCCAAATCTTTGTCGAGGACTGCTTCTTTGTTGGCGATGTGTTGAACCTGTTGACGGCGGGTAGGGGTTGCTGCGGAACTGATACGCACATGGGCGATCCGACAACCAAAACACCCTTCAACATCAAGGTTCGGATGGGTTTCTTGGTGTTTCACCATGTCACGTAATATACGCCCCATAACCGGCTGATGTCAGTTGCGCGGCTTCTTCGTCGGTGATCTGGTTGTCGTGACCACCGTAATAAGTAGTTACTACAGTTGCCATGTCTGCTGGTTCCGACTCGACATACGATCCGTCTGTCAGCTTGTAGACGTTGCGTCCTTTAGGGAGGGCCGCATAGTGGCGTAGGAGACGGTAGGAGAACCGTTCGCGTTCGCCCCACGGGATCGTTTCATCGAAGTCGGACAGGTTGTAGTAGTTGTCTGACGGGCATCTGAAAATGGGCATCATGTCACCGTGTATCCGGCCGCTACAAGGTCGGCTTTCTCTTGTTCTGTTACGTAGTGTTCGTGCGCCCCAAGATACACCTTGTCTACGAGGGACGGATTGAGGGGGTCTACGTTGGTGTATGTGCCGTTGGTAAGCCGGAAGATGTTGCGGGCGCGGAAACCGGGGTTGGCGCGAGCGAACAGACGGTGAGATGGGGTTGCTTCTCGATAGTCCGACCACGGGAATCTGTCTTCCACGGGTGGCCGGAAGATCAGCGATTTCGTCCAGTTGGCTGTTTGTGTGCCGGCCCCAGACCCGCTGGCGGTTCGAATGAACAGGATGCCACCCAGCGACGATGATGTGCCTGTACCACTAGATGTTGCGGTTCGAGGGGCGATATGACGGCCGGTGGCACTATCGCTTGTGGTTGCGCCACCTGAGCCGTAGCCGGTGCGTAGACGGCCGACTGTGATGGCGGTGAGGGATGTCCCCGTACCGGAAGCAGAAGCGGTACGGGGAACAATGTGCAGTCCGGTCGAGTCAAAACTGCTTGTGCCTGATCCGGTGGCTGTGCGAACTGGGACGCGGATACGGGTTGCGGTTTCTGTTCCTGCACCAGACCCGGTAGCGGTACGTACAGGGTTGATGTTTGAGTCAGCGGTTTCACTACCAGCACCAGAACCGGATGCCGTGACAGTAAATGTAGCTACGCCATCATAAGTAAGGTTTGATGCGTTATAGGTGTAGTTCGTATCATTATATAAATGAGGCATAGCAATCTTCCATCACAATGAATGATAAACAAACTTGATTTGCAACATTTTTCATGGTGCGCCCGGTATTTCAACCTCAACCCATCTGATCCCGTAACGCCGATAATCAGCCTGAATGTAGGTGACGTTAGTTGCATTGAGGTTGTACATCAAACGCAATTTATTGTTCTCGGTTATGTATGAAAGTCCACCATAATTGTATTGAGTAGTAAACTCGCTTGGGATCGTGTAAATATCTCCCAGATCAGTCCATGTCCCTGTAATGGTTGATGCGTACCATGCGGCAATCTTGTTAGTGAGAAGACCTTTTCGACATGATGTGCAAAGCCATCCACCAGCAGGATGCCGAATAACGGCAAGGCTTTGACCCGGAGTCGGCCCTAATTCAATAACATCCTGCATATCGCTACTCCATGTTGAACCTGTCCAAAAAGTCGGAGTATTTGCGGGCAACGACCCAGCTGCGATACCTCGACGGCAAACCACAAGTCTTGAACCATCGCCGGGGACTTGTATTGTTCCAAAAATGTAAGTGACGTTTGCCTCATAGTCAATGTTTACTGAATGACCCCAACGTACTTCATATCCACTTGAAGTCAAAGTCTGTGGTGCAAGACCGGGAACGAGGGCAGAACTAGCAATCGTGAAATCATCGTTGATGATGTACTCGCGTAAATTGACTGCCGTGTAACCGGAAAAGATATTCCCCGAGTATTCGGTTGCCATCACATGAACTTTGCCGTCTGTTCCTGTATCAACCCACGCACCTTGACCCCACCTAAATCCGGCAGGAGAAAGAATGTTAGGAATGTAAGGATTGGGGCTATCAAAGATGTTTGTTCCCGCAGAGTATTTGACTCCATACCTGCCACCTATCCAATACAACAAAGAATTATTGGTGAATGAATCGGCAGGAAAAGATGTTCCAGTTGGAACGTCGGTCGTGTAAGTATCGCCACAGAAAATGAGAATTGCACCATCGGGTCGGCGTACAAAGGCTAATGAATCGGCTCCTAGCCATTGACTCCAACGCCACTCAGATGTATCTAGCTCGCTGACATTCCCGGGAGGAGCAAATGTATTCGGGTATACATCATGGAAGGATGTCATGTGATAATTGATCCGTGATTTATTTCAAGTGTTCGTGCCGTCGCGTCAACAGTAATTAGACCGGCGAACATGGCGAGCATAGTTGCTGCGGCTGGAAGGTTTGAAGCTGGTGTCCATGTGCCGTTTGTCGATGTTCCGTCAGTATGATTTTGGATTTTCCATCCGACCGATGTTCCACCGGGGGCCATCCAGAAGCGAAGCGTGTACCATTTTTGCGCTGCAAATGCCACACCTGTGTCATATGTCGTTGGGCCTGCTGCACCAGTACGGCAGAGCAACTGCCAGTTTGTATCTGTTGATCCACCATTGACATTACGACGCACGAATCCGACAAAACTATTTGCAAGATTGTCGCTTGCTAAAACTGTAGCGATCGAACCACCCGAAGACATACCGACTGCAATACGGGAACCAGTAGATGCACCCGTATTGTTGTACGACGAATCATTGAACCGTAACGTCCAGCGAACATCAAAACCCGATGTTGCCCAATCCGTAGAAGAACCAATACAAGCAATTTGAATAGTTGATTGTGTTCCAGCAGTCGCACCGGCAGTAGCAGCAGAGGTCATCTTGTTGGCGTTAGGCGAGTTTTGCGCGGCAACAACAGCACTCTGAGTTCCCGTAGTAGTCGTCGTAGTTGAACCAAACGACGTAAACGCACCTGCCGTTGCACAAAAATTGTGCGATATCACTTGATTATACGGGATAACTTTGTACCGCTCCATAGGTTGACGGGCAGTACCAACAAGCGTATAACCCGGGCCTGAAGGCCCGACTCGATCAATAACAGAACCAACACTCCACGACGAACCAGTCCATGTCACCGACCGTATTTCACTCACAGCAACCCATAAATCAGGTGCGTTGGGTTGGTTCAGATCATCAAAAACAACATAACTTGCACCACTAGAAGATGTCTCGGCGGTAGGAATAAACTTAGTGCCGTTATATTTTAGAACGAGATTAGATGATGCACCTGCAATATCGATAGAATCGGTAATAGTTTTTGATGCCGAAACCTTGTAATCCAAGCTTGTCGTAACAGCCGACCCGTTCACCCCAACCTTTGCCTGCAACGCCTCGATCGCATCATTCGCGTCAGCGTGCTGACCAGAATGAGACGGCGACGAAAGAGAATCACCCGAAGCCGGGTTAGTCAAACTGTCAAGCGAAGTCGGAAAACTAGTAGCCACCTACGGCCGCCTCTCAATCCAACGTCAACGTCAACGAAGTAATCTGAAACGTATCCCCAGCAGTCACAGCAGCCGACGACGACAACGCACCCGACCACAAACAATTACCAGTCGTAGCCGAATCCCACAACGACCAATGCGAATACGTCTCCGTCGCAGCCACATTCGTCCACTCCACAGTCGCAGACGAAGCCATCGACCCAGAAGACGCAGCCGAAAACGAAATACTCTTACGAGTCGTCTCAGTCGCCGCGTTCGACGTACCAGCCTCACCCGGATCACCCGTATGCAACTTCACATAAACCGTAGTTACAGCAAGCGAAGTATTCCGCAACGTGTTCAAATAAGCGTTCTCAAGATAATTCGAAATCGACATCAGTTACCTCACTAAAGCCAAAAGGCCGGGGACACGGTAATTGTACCGCATCCCCGACCTCAAAGCGGGTTGACTCAGACTCAGGCGAGCGAGCTGGACGACTCGATGCGACGGAGAGCCGCCTCGCGGAATCGGCCGTAGCCACCCAACCAGTACCAACCGACCGGCTGGAAACGGTTGAGGGTGTCGGTGATCGGGCCGCGAACGACCTTCGGAACCGCACCGTTGCCGTCCTGCTGGCTGTACGCCTTCGCGATGGCCTGACGACCCATGATGTGCGTGCAGTACACCTCGATCGTGCCGGTTGAACCGGAACCGTCCGAAGCGTTCTCGAACACCTTTGCTCGCGGAGTCTCGATGAAACGAACGCCTTCGAACGCACCGATTTCGCCGTTGTAGATCATGCTGGTGTCGACGTACACGTGCGGGTCACGCCACGCGGCTGCGCCAGTCTCACGACGGAAGTCGTAAGCCACGTCCGGGTGGATGTAACCCATGTACAGGCCGTTGAACGTCGGAACGTTCGCGCCACGCAACTGGGCGGTCACCTTGCGGATGTCGTTGGCCTCGATGATGTCTTCAGCCTGAACGGTGGTGCGGCTCGACGGGGTGGACGATCCACCGCCACCGTAAACCACGTTCGTGCCACCAGCGATCACATCGCGGACGATGCTGTCGATCGAGATGCCAGCGTTGTAGCCGACGACGTTCGCGGCCACCGTGTCCACGTCGAGGAACGAGGTTCCGCGAAGCTTGGCGGTGGTGAGGACGGCGTTACCGTACTCAGCGAGGGTGACGCTGACCTGCGAGTCGGACATGGCCACGGCGGTCACATCGGACGTTTCGGTCAAAGCGGAGGTGGCGGCCGAAAGATCGTTGAAGATCGTGAAGGTCACCGACGTACCGGGCATCGCCTGATTCGTGGGCTGGACTTCGACGGCTGCGTCGAACAGCAGTTCGGAACGGAGGGCGAAGTACGCCAACCGGTCAAATGCTGCCTGATCGACTGAAAGGGCTGCGGTATCTGTGTATGCCATGAGGGTTCACTCCTTCAAGTGAGATTTGGAAGCCCCCCGACTGGCAGGTCAGTAGGGCTGTTGGGCTTGACGTGCTTCAGACAGCAGCATTTCGATCTCGGCTTGGCTGGTCGCCTTGCCGATCCGGGTCATCAAATCCACGGGAGGCTCAGAGTTGTTGCCGGACGCAACCTTTGAGGTTCTGTCCCAAGCATCCTTCTCGGCTGCCTTTGTGTCGTGGATGATTGCGGCCTCGATAGCGGCTGCCCGGATCGCATCGGCTGTGAGTTCACCGTCGTATGCCTTCACGAAATACTTGGCGACCGGAAGGTTCGGATCAACTCCGGCCTTCACAAACGCCAGTTCGCGTGCGGCAGATGCGGCTTCGTCTGCTCTTGCTTTCAGGGCTGCGTTCTCGGCTTCCAACTGCTTCATCCTCTCGCGGAGAGGATTGCGGCCGGACTCCTGTTCTTCAACTTCGAGTTCGAGTTCGCTGTCCATTATGTACACTCCTTCGCCCAACCAACCCCCGGAGGCAGGGGAAGGTGCTGCTATGTCTCACCTTGCGGTGGTTCCTGCCGGTTTTGGCATCAGGATGAGTGTATCACATCTAAAAGTAGATGCCACTATTGTCAGACGATTGACGACTGCCCGTCTTGTGCGACTGCGAAACTACCGCCACCAGCGAACTCGGCCTGACGTTCTGCTTGACGCTTACGAAGCCTCTGTTGCGCCGCTGCCGATGTACCGAACACAGCACCAACCTGTTCAGCCTGACTGATCGCTTCTTCTTGACGACCGGCTAACGGCTGGAACAATTCGGTGGCTGTAGCAAGGGTCTGGAACGACTGTCGAGCTTGTTCGCCGGTAACGCCAGCCTGAGCCAGTTCCTCAGCCTGTTGTGCTGTCACACCGAAGCCGGCCTGCAACGTGCCTTGCGCGGCGATCTCAGCGGCGCGAGCCTGCTTCAACAGGATTGGGGTGGCACGCTGAGGATCAAGGAAGTAGGCAGCCAACTGGCTGTCATCCACCCCGTACAGACGGCGCATTTCCTCGACCACCTGCGGGTCTGCGTTACGGACAGCCTCATAACCCTGATTGATCCGTTGAGCGAACTCGCCGGGAGACACGTCGCCGCCGATCAGACGGGAGAATGTGTCGGGGCTGGAATAGAACTCGCGGGGCATACCAGCGGAACGCAACGTCTGACGGTACACGTTCTCTAACTGGATGTACTCGTTTTCCGACAGGACGTTGAGTCCGGCTTGACGACGTTGTTCGTTACCGGCGAACCGTTGACGGTATTCGTTTGTCTGTCGGATACGGCCGACAAGAATGTTGGTGTCAACAATGTTTTCCTGAAACACCATCTGGTTGACAAACGAACTCAACTGCTCCAAACCATACGATGTCAAAGTTTGGGCGATGATGTCATACGCCGACTGTGCTGTTGAACCCATATCGCTCATGTCATGCCTTCCCAAACAAGTTAGCCAACTGGTTTGTCACTTCAAACGCCCGCTGTTTGGCTTCGCTGGTGTATTCGTATCCGAACGACCGTTCGTTACGCAGATAGTTGCCCCATTCGTTGTAGTTCATGGGACGCGCTTCGCCTCGATCATTGGTGAATGTGACGGCTTGCGCCCATTTCGGATCGGTGAAATCGATTGTTTCCGGGTTGATTTCGAGGATTCGGGCGGCTGTTTGCCGGTACGGGTCGGTGATCTGTTGAAACGTTTGGCCGGCATCCAACTGTGCGCTAATCCCCGGATACAACGCTTTGGCGGTGTTGAGCGCATAGTTGTTGAACGATTGGATGTTGTCTTTGCCGACAGCAATATTGTTCACCCAACTGTTGAACGTTTGATCTGACAACGAAATACCGTAGTTAGAAGCGGTTTCTTTCAACTGTTGACCGATGAACCCGGTGGACAGTTGAGACATACCGCCCGCTGTTTTTACGCCTTCCGCACCGACAGCGTTCTGCAACGTTTGTTCGTCCCAACCGCCACGCAAACTGTTCTCAGCCAACGTCATAATCGTGGCATCGTCAAACGACAAACCAAGAGTGTTGGCCACATTACGAATGTTGTTCGCTTGCGTTTCGATCTGCTGTTGAGCGGTCGCAGGATCAGTTTGCTTCAGGGTGTCCCACGTGCGGGCTGAAGACGTATTCGTTTTGAACCAGTTAGTTTGACGTAGTTCATACTCAAACTTTGCGTCCGACCAGTCGCCTTGAACGGCCTTCTGAATCAGATCAGAGATTTCAGGGACAGATTCAATGATGGCGAAATAACCACCGTACTGCTCTTTGGCCGCCTGCTTCCAATCCACAGGGCTAGGAGCAGGGGGAGCGACAGGTGCATTGGGTTTCGGTGGCTTTGACGGGGGCGCACTTTCAAACCGCAAATTCAAACGGTTCAAAGCACGTCGAGTTTCAATATCTAATTCAGCCATCACACACCGCCAATCGCGTTGAAGAACTTGTTGATATACCCCAACGTCTTATACGCCGAAGCCTCAGTCGGAGCCTCCTCCTCAGCGAACTCCTGAGCCGCCACATCAGCAGAAGGAGCCTGCGTCATCGTTCCACCACCCGACGCTCGACGTTGCTCTGCAATTTCTTCAGCTTGGAACGCCCGCACAAAACGGTCGGCTTCCTCATCAGTAAACCCGCGACCCAACGTTTGCTGGGCAACCTGCTTGGCCACCAACTTCAAATCATCCGGGTTAGAGGTTCGATAAGTACGACCACCACCCGACGACGCAGGTTCCTTACCAGCAAGTTTCTGCCCCAAATAGTTTTTGTATGTAATCCCATTAGCGTTCGCCAATATCAACATTCGGGATATGGCAGTCACTTCAGCAATAGGATCGTTGAACTGAGATTTCTCAATCAAACCAGCACGTTCAAGCTGGCTCATCAAAATGTCTTGGTTAGCGGGGCTAAGACCGTTATACAAGAACGGTGCAAAATCATCAGGGTACGGGCTGTCACGTTCAACTTCGCCTGCTGAGTTCACCAAACCGGGGCCGGTATAGGTGACCATTTTGCCGTTCTCAAAAATGAATCGAGGCGGCAAAGCGTCGGCGTTGCCTTGCTGACCAGCGGCGTTGATCGCGTCTTCGGCTGTGTCGGCTTGTTCGTTTGCGCCTGACCCGCCTTCAGTAATTTTTCTCGGAGCCATAATCAGTCCTCACTATCCAAATCAACTTCTTGCAGCAAAAGTCGTTCCCACAAACGAGCGAAATCAGGATACACCGAAGCCAATCGCTCACCTTCAGCGCGGAGAATGTCACGCAAATCTTCGTTTGCGCCGGCCTTCAAAGTGAATCCGCGTTGTTCAGCAACTTCCAATGCTTTGTCGCGGATGTTCAAATATTCGCGTGTTGCCAACGCGACCTCGTTTTCGTCCATACGACGATCAAACGCAGCCTCATACAACACGTTTAGTTTTGCATCAAACGCTCGAACATCAATAGGGGCTTTAGCAAAACCGGGGTATTCGTCGTACAGGCGTTCACGCTCTTGACGCAAAATGTCTTTTTGTTGATCGTTCGGAGTGGGGCCGGCCGCACGAATAAGGCGACGGTAGATGGAAGTTCCCATCAATCGTTGCGCTTCCTCGATCTGTTCTTGCGGAGTCAACTTGACACGAACACCGTTTTCGAGTTGGCGCAAGTAAACCTGATAATCAAACTTTGAACCTGTCGGAGCAAAATAACCGGCGATCTCATCATACGTTTTGAAGAAAGTCTGATTACTGCGTTCCCAATTGCCGAATTCAGTTGAAGCGTCTAACCCGCCAGCAACCGATTTGGTTTTGCCGGCCATATACAACATAAAATCATCACCGAACGTATCGATAAACGTTTCAACGGCCGTGTCATAATTTTGGTCTTGCAGTTGTCGGAAATATTTAGAAATTTCTGTAGCAAAAATGTCTGTCTTAGAAAGATCAATGGTTTCGCCGTCAACGACAATCGTCTGAGTTTTGGCTTCTTCGCTGAGAGGGGCTTCCAACTGTGGAACGGGTCTGGTTGGGCCGACGAACTGACCTAATGCACGCATCATCATCAACACGCGTGCTTTACCCGTAGCGTCGTCCTGAAGACGTTGCATATCAACTTCGCTTGACAAGTTGTATTCGCCAGAAGCAGCCAACACTTCCATGACTTGCATCGTCATGTCACCCATGAATCGATCATTGTCAGGATCACCGAAGGCCGCAGACCACATTTTTTGCCACCACGGAGGGTCAGGTAAAAGACCAATCTTAGGTGCGCCATAAGGTGTGAGGATCTTGCGGATGTCGTCGTATTGTGGTTTGTCTTTGAGAATCCATGATGCTGCCACTTGTGCGTATGGCCCAAGACCCGGCAAAATGTTGAAACCCATGTTCAAACTTTTGGCTGGTGCAACCAACCTTGTGTCAGGGATATCAAACTTGTTTTGCAGGAACTCCCCTGCCGTGTATCCACCGACACCTGCTGCGATCAGACCGGGCAAACCGAACGCTACGCCACCGATAACGCCTGCACCGTACGCACCCATCAACGGAATCGTTTTAGAACCGAACGGGTATTGGAACACATATTCGCCGGAAACGGGGTCGGTGTAGAAGAATCCTCGACCGTCACCGTCAGGGTCGGCGTTACGTAAACCTTGAACTGACACATAACCGCGTTTGAACGCTTCCGGGTCAGATGTAAGTCGTTGAGTCCAGTTACGCATCACTTCAGCCCACGCTGTACCGAACGGTGAGATGATCGCCATGATGTCAGCGAAGTTGGATCGTTCAGCAGCGTTGTAGAACAGTTCTTTCGTCGTGTCTAACGCTGCACCTTTAGCGTACGCATCGAGGTCGGAGAAAGTTAGTTTGCCGTTGGACGGGATTGAGCCGTCTGCTTTGCCCCACAGTTTCTTGGCGGCTGCATCGTTGCCGACATATCGGAAGAAGAAACGCTTGTTGAAGGTTTCTCCTGCTGCTTTGGCCGCAGCTTGAACGTTGGCTTTGATGATGGCTGCTTCGCCGGGGGCGAGTTCGTCGGCAAGTTTGCCGATGACGTTGTAATACTCTTGACGGAAAACGGGTGAACGGTTGAGGAACGCTTCACGTTTCGGGTACAACTCGCTGAAGAAGATGTCTACTGCCCGGTCAAACGTTTCACCGATTTGAGCGACCCTGCCCTGATTGTTTCTCGCATCAACAGTTATCTGCGCTTTGTAGGTGTCTTTCAACTTGATATTCGGATCATCAGCGATCTTGTTGATTTGGGCGAGGAATCCGTCCTTGTAGCCGGTGACTTCTCCGGTGCGAGACAACACAATCGCATCACGAACTTTGCCGGATGTCGGGTCGGTAAACTTGCCAGTTGCGATGACTTCACGCAACAAAGGGCTACCGCCTGTCGTCACATCGATACGCGCACGAATGTAGTTCTCGATGTAACCGCGAGCGTTTGCCTCATCAAGTTGACCTTGTGCATCTTTGAAAATTACTGATCCAATTCTTTTTTGGCCGGACGGATCAGGAATAACACGGTTTTTCCATCTATTTTGCAGACGATCAACATACTTTCGACCTTCAGGAGTGTTTCTCATCCAGTCAAGAATCTCGTCCGTTGTACTCCCATTAGCAACCAGTCGTGCTACATCATCCGTGTACAACAACGAAAGTTCTGCGGCAACAGCCTTAGAATATTCCTCAATACCGTCGCCACGACGAACACGTCGCCACACACCAGTCTTCTTCTCACGACCCGCCAACTTTACCGGATCATACGTTTCGCGCATAGAGCCAGACACAGCCTCGGCCATCTCCGTTTGACCCGAACGAATCAAATCCTCAGGATCACCCTTGAACGACATACCCCAAATGTCACCCTTGAACTTCTTGTGCAACGCAACCTGAATCAACTCAAACGGATGGAAAATTCCAGTTTGGACACCGGGAGCGAAACTTTGACGCAACAATGAGTCAGACATATTGCGTAGGACGTAACCGCCCGTCAACAGGGTGATCGGTCGCCAAACCCAGTTTTGCGCCCACAACAAAGCGACAACAGGAGTACGAAGATCACCCAACTTTTCAGGATTCAAAAACCCTTGCTTCGTAGTTATCTTTTGGATTGGTGAAAATCGTGCGGCGATTCGACGGACACGTTGCGGATCAGGGAGGAAAACGGAGTGCTTCAACATTTCTGATTGTGTTCCGGCCGTCATCAACGGATGACCCGCTGTTACAGGATCACCAAATTCGTCAATCCACGTCCACGTACCACCCATATCAGCAGGGCCACCAACATCGTCAATAGCACCGTACAAATCTCTGTCCAAAATTTCTTTTTGGCCGATCAAACCCTTGTGCAGAATGTCGTTCAGATCGTCACTAACCCCCAGCCTGCTCATAGCAGCACGACTCGCTTGCTCAATCTCAACAACAACATTACGAATTGAGCCGTCACCCAACACGAACGCATCATTCAAACGGTTCACAATATTGATACGTTGCGCTCTAGGAACACGGGCCTGCAACAAATAGCCGTTTACATTCTTGATCGACTGGGCGACGGCACGATCCGTGCCGCCTTCAACGATCACATGACGACCCGGGACAAGATTCAACAAGCGAGCCGCTTTAGATTCTTTCATCGTGCCGAAATAAGGAATTTGCCGTTTGACTTCATCCCATCGACTGATGTCAATTTGATCAATTTTTTTCGGGCCGATTCCGCGAGTGATGTCGCCCAAACCAAGAGTGTCGTTTAGAAATTGGCGTGCTGAAACTTGATCGGTTACTTCAACGACACCTTTCCAAAATTTTGCGTCAGCGGACGGGAACAAACGGATCGCTTCATCAACATCTTTGACTTTGACAATTCGATTGATAACACTTTGCCCACCTTTAGTGTCAAGGAATTCTGCGACTTTGCTGGGGACAATGTAAACCGAATTTTTGTCTGTCAACCCTGCGAGGGTTCGCAACCCGACTTTTGCGCCGACTTCTGTTTTGGCAAGTCGAGCGATTGTGCCTCCACCGGGGATGGCCGGCGTTTTGATTGCTACGGCAGCATCAACGATGCCGGACAAAATGGCGTATTCGCGTGATCCGGGTTGTGCGACAACAGTTGCCAACCCACGACCAAGCGTCAACGCTTTACCGTCAATAGTTCCGCGAAGTTTGCGGGCTTCTTCAGCTTGTAGTTCGTAGATGCGAGCGTTAGGGAACCAGCCGTCACCCATTAGTTCAGGGTTCTGTACTGCTTGACCCAACAAGGTTGCGTCCCAAAATGCGTCCTCAAAACTGAATGTGCCGGGGGTGTAGGGGCTGTTGCTACCGCCGAACGCTGTAGCAACCTCATACTGGAAGTCGTTGCTTGCGGCCGCAGTAGGCACAACGGTTGTACCGGGCAATTTGCCGGTGTTAGAAGATTCTTGGATTTGGCCGGAAATGTTATATACCGCACCGACAGCAGCAGTACCAAGATTTTGTGCTACGTCAGTTGTCCATTGAAGACCAGCACCACCCCAACGAACACCAGTTTTCAGAACATCCAATGTTGTTCCGACCGTATACCACGGTTGATCTTTCTTCTTTTGAACCTTATCCGGGTTTTGTTTAATCGTTCGTTTGATTTCTTCAACCATGATGTTCGACAAAAACGATTTGGCTTGTTGCTCATCCATCGCACCAGCCGTATAAGCGCGAGCAGCAGCAATAATCGCAGCCGGAGAAGCATCTGGAACAGTCTTATAGAAATCTGTTACAGCGTTAGCCAAATTGAACGAAACCGTAGGTTTGATCGACTCGTACCGACGTTCCGCTTCTTCTAATTCAGCGTCAAGACTGTCTTCTTCAGCAGGGGAAAACGGAAACGGCATCAGAACCCACGATTTCCGTAACGATTCAACATTTCCAACAGGTCGTCGTCAGGGAACATGGCATACAACGCACGCAAAGTTTCTACAACATTGTC
>Ga0129333_10002038_pt1 | contig 18694 bp, 16 predicted proteins | sample CPB6_08_DNA_FD_94474 | JGI IMG/M metagenome (GOLD analysis project Ga0129333, IMG submission 94474) | Freshwater to marine salinity gradient microbial communities from Chesapeake Bay, USA - CPBay_Sum_0.6_0.8_DNA | ecosystem: Environmental > Aquatic > Marine > Coastal | place: USA: Chesapeake... | reverse complement strand
GCTCTGCAGACCCAACTGCGCGTTCGTCAGCGCACAGAGGCACCGACTGTTCTGAAAGATGGCGAACCAGATCCCGCGTATCCGCCGATCACGTATTACAAAGCACCGGCTGGCTCGGTCGTACTTCTCAACCATGCGACCGGCGAAGTGAAAGCGATGGCGAGCTATCCGAACTTCGACAATCGTTGGTTCAACGCGGGCATCACCGGCGAGAAATTTGCCCAGTTGTTTCCGAACACCAAGGACCCAGATGGATCAATTCTCGTGAATCGCGCCATATCTGGGCGCTACAACTTGGGTTCATCATTCAAACCGTTCGTCGCGTATGCGGCTCTCGCCTCCGGTCAGTTGCCTGGAGGGGCGGAATACACGCTGCGCGATGAAGGTACGTACAAGCTCGAGAGCATTCCAGACGAACGTTGCCAGTTAAATGTGAAGTGCGTCTTCAAGAATGCCAACTGTGGAAACGGCGCACCGTGTAAGTACGGACGAGTCCACATCGAAGACGCTCTTGCGGTCTCGTCGGACGTGTTCTTCTACAAGATCGGTGAACAGATCTTCACCGAGCGTGGCAACACTCCGGTTCTCGAGCAGGAGGTGCGCAAATTCGGTTTTGGGTCACCGACTGAAATCGACTTGCCATATGAATTCGTGGGCACGGTCCCGAACAAAGAGTTGAAGAAACGACTGGCAGAAGCAGGGGCGATCAGCAAGGACGAAGGTCGCGGCTTCTATGTTGGCGACAATGTCCAGTTCTCCATTGGTCAAGGGTTGTTGTCGGCAACCCCACTACAGGTGGCGGTGGCATACGCAACTCTCGGTAACGGTGGAACAGTATTGAAACCCAAAGTGGTGCGCGCCATTTGGGCTCCGGGCACTCCGTTGTCCAACAAGAGCACGATTGACCTACAAAAAGGGGTCGTCGTGCAGGACATGTCGACACCAGAGCTCGTGCGCGTGTTGCCGATGGAGTCCGACATTCGTGACCCGATCGTGAAGGGGCTCACGCGAGTCATCAACGGACCCGGTGTGAGTTTCGATTTCTATCACGCGACAACGGGAGAAAAACTCTTTCAGTCGTATCCGAAGCGCGTGCTTCCGATCGCCGGCAAGACGGGAACGGCGCAGGGATTCGGCAATCTTCCGTGGAACGACTCGTCGGCATTCGGCGCCTTCAGTCTCACGGATGCTCAGCCCTACTCGGCCTTTGCATATCTCGAGAAAAGTGGTTTCGGCTCACGCGCAGCGGCGCCTGTGGTGAAGTGTCTGTTCACTGCTTTGGCGAAGCGCGTGAAGCTTCCGGCAATCGTGCCATCAGATCCGCTTGACCTGAACATGGTGACTCCGGCAGCTGAACAGACCATGGAGAACCCGTTGTGCTTGGTCGGTGCAGGATCCTCGGTGCGTGACTGATGTCTATTCCCTTGCTCACGCGTCGCCCCGGGCAGGGGCTCGGCAATGTTCGACGAAGCTACGCCGACCCCAGTCGCAACATCGATTGGATCTTGATGATCGCAGTGGCGCTGCAGACCGTCATCGGTGTGTTCATGGTGTACTCAGCGACACGACCCCGCCTCATCAATTCTGGTCAGGACGAGTTCATGGTGGTGCAACGACAGATCGTCTTCATTCTCTTTGCCATCATCGCGATGGTGAGTGTGATGGCCGTCGACTATGGACGGTTGCGGGGTAACGCCGAGTTCTTCTACGTCGTGACCCAGGTGCTGCTCGTTCTGGTGCTTGTCTCCGGAGCAGTGAGCGGTGGTGCACGTTTGTCATTCGACCTGGGAATCATCTCTGTTCAACCGTCGGAATTGGCGAAGTTCACCGTGTTGCTCTTGCTCGCAGGTTTCTTGGCAGACGATGCGACAGAAGTGGTGTCCTACGAGCGCTTCATCCAGTCGCTGCTCATCGTCGGACTTCCCGTGTTGCTCGTGTTGGTCGAGCCAGACCTCGGGTCGGCAACTGTTCTTGTCGCCGCAGCGATGGGGGTCTTGCTGGTGGCGGGTGCGCGTATCAAGTACATCGTCCTCGTCACGAGCCTCGCTGTGGTGTCGATGGCTGCAGCGGTCGTCGGTGGTGTCGTGAAGGACTATCAGGTTCGGCGCGTGATCGCCTTTCTCAATCAGAACGCAGAGACTGCTTCGTTGCAGAACGTATTGCGTCAAGTGCGATTCGCAAAGCGCGCCGTCGCCACTGGCGGAATCACCGGAAAGGGTTACTTGAACGGGCCTCTCACAAACGGTCAGTTCATCCCGGTGCAGTCCACCGACTTCGTCTTCTCGGCCGTTGGTGAGCAGTTCGGACTGATTGGTTGCGGAATCGTGATCACCCTTCTGGCGGTCATCTTGTGGCGCATCTTCCGCGTCGCTCGCATGGCGAAAGATCGCCTCGGTCTGTACCTCTGTGCAGGGATCTTCACGATGGTGCTCTGGCAGTCCTTCCAGAACATCGGCATGACCCTTGGAATCACCCCGGTCTCTGGCGTGCCCTTGCCCTTTGTCAGCTATGGCGGGTCCCACACGGTTGCATTTGCCGCCATGGTGGGCCTCGTGCAGAACGTGCATATGCGCCGTTTCCGGTAGGGCCCACCGGTAGTCTGTCCACAGGCCGCAGAGTGGCGGCGGCGCCCCCGTGGCAGCCCTCGCCCTCACATGGCGCGCTTCGGCGCGACGTGGCCGCGCGACATGCGCGGAATCAGTAAGGAGTCGAGAGATGAGCACCGGAGACGGTGGAAACCAGGCGGGCGCCAGCGGCGCAGCCAAGAAGCGTCGACGCGGATCCCGCGGGGGACGCAATCGCAGCACCTCGGGTGGGCAGCGCACGTCTGGCGAGGGTCGTGGTCACGTCGACGATGTCGAGATGCCTGACGTGCCGAGTGAGGGGAAGGTCACCGACCCAAAGGTCGCAGCTTCCGCAGTCGTACGTCGCCCCCAGATAGGTGACACCCGGCCAGCCCCGGTAGCACCACCGCCGCAGCCGATCCAGCAGTCGTCATCAGGTGATGGTGGGGGAAACAAAAAGAAGCGTCGTCGTGGTGGTCGCGGCCGCTCGCGGTCACGTTCTGGTGGCGGAGGTGATTCGACGGAAACCATCGATGCCGACATCATCGAGAGGCGTCGTGGCCGCACCCGTGACGGACGTCCGGTCGGTCGCTATCTCATGTGCGTTCAAGTGCGAGACGGTCTCACCCAAGTAGCTGTCCTCGAGGGGCGCAGCCTGCTCGAGCACTACGTCAGTCGGCCCGCAGATGACATCAGTCAAATTCACGGGAACATCTATCTCGGTCGTGTGCAGAACGTGTTGCCCGGCATGGAAGCCGCGTTCGTCGACATCGCGACACCGAAGAACGCCGTGCTCTATCGCGGTGATGTCCAATTCGACAAAGAAGATGTGGAGACCACGTCCACCGCTCGAATCGAGCACATCTTGCGTTCACGTCAGATGATCTTGTGTCAGGTGACGAAGAACCCGATCGGCGCAAAGGGTGCGCGCCTGACCCAGGAAGTGTCATTACCCGGTCGGTTCGTGGTGCTCATTCCGAACAGCAAGACATATGGCATCTCGAAGCGTCTACCTGAAGATGAGCGCCGACGTCTCCGCTCGGTACTCGATCGTGTGAAGCCGGCCGAGCACGGTGTCATCGTGCGAACTGCCGCCGAGCATGCCACTGAACATGAGCTGCGTGCCGACATGATCCGCCTCGTCGAGGAGTGGAAAGAGATCGAGGAGAAGTCAAAGACTGCGAACGGTCCGACCTTGTTGTACCGCGAGCCTGAACTGGCTGTACGCGTCATTCGTGAAGAGTTCAATGCCGAATACCGTGGTGTCGTCATCGACGACCGTCGTCTGTATGAAGAAGTGAAGGCCTACGTCGCCGACTTCAATCCAGAGTTGGCCGATCGAGTCGAGTACTTCGACGCCGAAGCAGAGGGCTTGTCGATCTTTGAACATCATCATGTGCACGAGCAGTTGCACAAGGCGCTGGACCGCAAAGTGTGGTTGCCCAGTGGCGGATCTCTCATCATCGAGCACACCGAAGCACTCACTGTCATCGACGTGAACACCGGCAAGAATGTCGGAACTTCGAATCTCGAGGAGACCGTCTTCCGCAACAACCTGGAAGCCGCTGAAGAGGTCGCGCGTCAACTTCGCTTGCGCGACATCGGTGGCATCATCGTCATCGACTTCATCGACATGGAAATTCGCGAGAATCGCAAGCGCGTCGTCGAGGCGTTCCGTGCCGCCCTGTCGCGTGACAAGACGCGCACGCAGGTGTTCGACATCTCAGAGCTGGGCTTGGTCGAGATGACCCGCAAGCGCATCGGCGAGGGACTGCTCACGGCATTTGCCGATCCATGTCCGGACTGTGAAGGCCGCGGCGTGAGGGTCGACTTCGGTCTTCTCGACTGATTCATCGACATGGACACTGAATCTGTGCGCCCAGTGGGGTGTGTGTCCGGCCGAGGGTCAAGGTAGGGTAAGTCTTCGCTATGTACGCAGTGATCGCATCAGGTGGCAAGCAAGAGAAGGTCTCCCAGGGCCAGCAGGTCAAGGTCGAGCTCCTCGGGGCTGCCGACGGCCAAGAGGTGTCGTTCACCCCTGTGTTGCTGGTCGACGGTTCTTCTGTGCTGTCAACGCCCGACCAGTTGAAGTCCGTCAAGGTCACCGGTCGCGTGGTCGGAACCGTGAAGGGTCGCAAGATCGAAGGCTTCACCTACAAGCGCCGCACCAACCAGCGTCGTCGCTATGGTCACCGCCAGCAGTACTCGCTCGTCGAAATCACTTCCATCGCGAAAGGCTGATCACCATGTCAAAGACTAAAGGTGGCGGTTCAACACGTAACGGCCGCGACTCAAACGCCCAGCGCCTCGGAATCAAGGCATTTGACGGCACCAATATCTCCGCCGGAACCATTCTCGTGCGTCAGCGTGGAACTCGTTTCCACCCTGGCAAGAACGTCGGCATCGGCAAAGACGACACGTTGTTCGCGCTGGTCAGCGGCAGTGTGAAGTTCGGCGAGCGCCGCGGGCGCAAAGTCGTCGACGTTCTTCCTGAGTAGTTCATCTCGCAACGCCAGTGGGCGTCAACGCAAGGTGTCGATGCCTTGAGGCAATGAGTCTGAGTTGAATCCGAGCAAAGTGACCGCTTGTCGACAGGCAAACCTGTCGGTCATGCCTCCCACGTACGTGACGGCATTACGAAGAGCTTGTTCGCTGCCGGCGTCAGCCACGGGAAGATCGTCCCCAGTTGGGAGCAAATGGGGGCGGTCGGCGTAGTGCTCGACGAGCGCACGCAGCATGGTGATGACTGACTGGCCTTGTTCGACAGACGCTGGTCGCAGGTACACCTGTTCGTAGTTGAACTGACGAAATGCGGCGAGAGCATCGGCAGCATCGGGAGTCATGCCGATGCTGCCCGTAGAAGCAGCAGCTTCGATCATGGCATTGATGAAGACATGAAGTTGTGAGCGTCTTTCAGTTCCGCAAAGGTTGGCGACTGCGCTCGGAAGTTGGCGTGGCGAGACGATGCCTGCTGCCACTGCATCTTCAAAATCGTGGCAGACATAGGCGATGCGGTCGGCCCAACTGACCACCTCGCCTTCGGCCGTGCGCGGTGCTGGTCGAGACCAACTGTGATTGCGCACACCATCGAGTGTTTCTAGGCAGAGATTGAGCGGGGTCAGCACCACGTCTGCTCCCCACACGGCGTGGTCGTAACCTTCGGGGAGATATTGAGACAACGCGTCTTCTGATGCATGGCCACCAGGGCCGTGACCACAGTCGTGACCGAGCGCGATGGCTTCGGCGAGTGCGACATTGAGACGTAAGGCGCGCGCAACCGACACGGCCACTTGGGCAACTTCCAACGCGTGAGTGAGTCGAGTGCGTTGATGATCGTCTGGAAAAACGAACACCTGGGTCTTGCCGGCCAGTCGTCGGAAAGAAGTGGCATGCAAAATGCGGTCACGGTCGCGCTCAAAACATGAGCGATAAGGGTCGGGGTCTTCGGGAAGCAGTCGATTGCCTGCACCGACAGCCCGCGTGGCGTGCGGGGCAAGGTCTTGTTCTGCATGGGTGTCGCGCTCTGAGCGATCGGCAATGTGGGTGGTGCCAAGCCCCGCCCACGAGTCGGAGTGGGCCACACGAATGTCGCTGTTTGCAGCATGACCGCTCATGGTGGATGCCCAAGTACGGGCACGCTCAGTGTGCTCGTGTGCGTGTTGGTGTTCGCTGAGAGGAGGTGTGTTCGACTCGTGCGAGGACATGACGTCAGCGTACGGGAACGGTGTGACAGCACAGGCGACGCCTCTCTGCATGACTCCCAGAGTCAGAACTGGCGCACCGGTAGCCTCACTTACGTCTCTATGAGTGGATTTGTCGACGAAGCACAACTCAATGTCACCGGTGGTGACGGAGGAGCTGGTTGCGTTGCCTTTCGTCGTGAGGGTCCAGTGGCATTCGGTGGACCAAACGGTGGCGACGGTGGGAAAGGGGGCGATGTCTGGTTGGTGGCTGATCGCAACGTGGCATCTCTACTTGCGTTCCGCGATCATCCGCACCGACGCGGAGAAAACGGCATCCACGGCAAAGGGAAGGACCTACATGGTCGACGTGGCGAAGACCTCAAGGTTCACGTCCCCGAAGGCACCGTTGTTCGCGACATGTACAGCGGTGAGATTCTCGCTGATCTGATGAACCATGGTGACCAGTGGCTGGCGGCCCATGGCGGCCGTGGTGGTCGTGGCAACGCGAAATTCCTGAACAACAAGCGCCGTGCTCCGACGTTCGCAGAGCAAGGTGAACACGGAGAGGAACGCTGGCTGAAGCTCGAGTTGAAGCTCATGGCTGATGTTGCGCTGGTCGGTTTTCCGAATGCCGGTAAGAGCACATTCATCTCCACAGTGTCAGCAGCGAAACCGAAGATCGCCAATTATCCGTTCACGACCCTCGAGCCACATCTTGGTGTCGTACGCCTCGGTGACGAGGTTGAGTTCGTGATGGCGGACATTCCTGGACTTATCGAAGGAGCAAGTGAAGGCCGCGGTCTTGGCCACCAGTTCTTGCGTCACATCGAACGGGCGAGGGTGTTGTGCTTCCTCATTGACTTGGTCGCTCTCGATGGTATCGAACCTGATCGTCAACTCGAAGTGCTCCGTCAGGAAGTCGGCAGGTATCAGCCAGAGCTTCTCGAGCGCCCTTCGCTGATTGTCGGTACGAAAGACGACAGCGTGCCTCCTGAAGTTCTCGAGGCCTGGCCTCATGTCCACATGTCGTCCATCACCACGAACAATGTGCGAAAGGTTCTCAACACGCTTGCCGAGCTGGTGTCACGCGCGAGAGCCGAAGAGGTGAACCAAGAGTCGAACATCATCATGCGCCCGCTACCCGAAAATGCATGGGTCGAGCGCACAGCAGACAACGAATTCCGCGTTCACGGCCGTGCCGCGGAGCGTGTGGTCGCGTTGAACGACGTCACCAGCCCAGAGGCCCTGAACTACATCGACGATCGCCTCGACAAGCTAGGCGTCAATAAATTGTTGTCCCGCGCTGGTGCGCGAGACGGCGACGTCGTGTGGATCGCGCAATTCAGTTTCGAATACCACTCAGATATGTGAGCCTGTGGTCATGCGAATGGTTCTGAAAATCGGCACGTCATCGCTCACCGATGACAAGGGAGTGCTCATTCCATCTGTCATTGCATCGGTGGCAGACCAGATCGCCGACATGCGCGCATCTGGCCACGAGGTTCTTCTCGTCACCTCCGGTGCTGTCGCATCCGGTGTGGCCGGACTCGGATTGTCTGAGCGTCCCACCGACACACTCAGCCTCCAAGCCCTCAGCGCCGTCGGGCAACCACAGCTGATGGCGGCTTACAACCGCGAACTCATGCGGCATGGTCTCGTCGGTGCCCAAGTGTTGCTCGTGCCCAATGACTTCGTCGATCGGCATCAGTATCTCCACGCCAAGAACACGTTGATGCGTCTCATCGAGCTGGGGTGCGTGCCGATCATCAACGAGAACGACGCCATCGCCAACGACGAAATTCGCTACGGCGACAACGACCACCTGGCGGCATTGCTCAGCCATCTTGTGTCGGCTGATTTGTTGTTGCTTCTCACTGACACCGATGGTCTTTACACCGCTGATCCGAATTCCGATGCGAGTGCAACTCTCGTCACACATGTCGCAGCCGACGATCCACTCATGAGTGTCGACGCCGGTGGATCGGGAACCAGTAGGGGCAGCGGTGGTATGGCATCGAAACTTGCAGCTGCACGAATCGCTTCATGGTCCGGCGTCACTGCAGTCATTGCCAGGGCGCAGCACGAAAACGTGGTGCGTGAAGTCGTGGCTGGTTCAACATTGGGCACCCGATTCGCGCCGCACGACCGCAGTCTCTCTGCACGAAAGTTGTGGATTGCGTTTGCAGCCGACGTCGTCGGCTCGGTGACAGTCGACGTTGGTGCCGCAGATGCCTTGCGGAGCGCTGGTCGATCTCTTCTGCCTGCCGGAGTCGTCGGGGTCTCGGGTTCGTTCACTGCTGGCGATGTGGTGGATGTGTCACTTGCTGATGGTCGCGTCATCGGACGCGGTCTGGCGTCTGTCGATGCCCTCGATGCACGTTCGATGCAGGGGAAACGCACGGCTGACATAGAAGGCCAACGCTCGACAGTCGTCATTCACCGTGACGATCTCGTGGTGTTCTAGAAGCCAGCGAGAACTCGTGGGCTCAGACGGAAATTTCAGCGTCGGGAGTTGCTGAGCCTCGACTCGGTAGAAGGCCGCTCACTTGTCTGATTTCGGGCACTCGCAGCGCAAAGAGTGCCCCGACATAGACGACAAATCCCACCACGAGGCAGAAGAAGAGCTCGGCCAACTCTGAATATCCGGAAGTGGGTTTGAGAGCTCTGTCGACACCGCTGACAGCGAACGACATGACAGTGACCGCGACTATGCAACGTGCCAAGAGAGTTCCGAGCGCTCTCCACTTCACGGCTCGGTGTTTCACGTGCAGTAGCCACAGCACGATGACCGATGAGATGAGGTAGGCGAGCGCGAATGCGAGCCCGAGCCCGAGTACGCCGTGGCGGTCGACGAGCCACACGGCGAAGACCACATTCAAGATGTTCTCCACCAAGTTGACGAGGAACGGAGTGCGGGTGTCGTGGTGTGCGTAGAAGCCACGCAGCGCAAAGATATAGATCGAGAACCCGAGCAGGCCCACCGCGAGACCGATGAGTGCGCGCGATGTGTTGTACGTCGCCTCTGATGTGAAGTGACCGTGTTGAAGAAAGATGCGCAAGATCGGCTCAGCCAGAAGAATCATGCCGAGCGACGCAGGCAAAGTGAGCAAACTGATCCAACGGAAGCCCGCCGTCATGCCACCGGCGAAGCCGTCTCTGTCGTTGTTGCGCACTCGACGGGACAGCTCGGGTACGAAGGTGGTGGCGATGGAGATGGCAAGTAGACCATGGGGCAGATAAAAAAACGTCATTGCCTTCGAGTACGCATCTTGGTTGCCGCTTCCGGGTTGCGCGAGGTTTTTGATGACCACCAAGCACACCTGGTTCGTGACCACGTAGCCGAAGGTCCAAAATGACAGTCGTGCCATCGTGCGAACGGCCGGATGGCGAAGTTCCGGCTTGAACGACAAATTGATGTTCGCACGTTTGATGGCAGGGATGAGCACGAGGGCCATCGCCGCAATTCCACCAGTGGCACCGAGAGTGAGCAGCCAGTAGAACGCGCCATCCGCCTTGATGTCGGACAGGCCTGGAGTTCCGTCACGGGTGAAAGGAATCAACAACAGGAACATGATGGTGACGATGTTGGCCACCGCAGGTGCCCATGCCGCGGCGAAGAATCGACGTCGCGAATTCAGTAGTGCAGAAGCGATCGCAGTGAGCCCGTAGAAGAAAATCTGAACGAGGAAGATCCGGCACATCATCGTTCCGACGGCACGAAACTGGTCTGCGTCGACTGTGGCGCTCGGGTCCAGCGAGAAGATACGAAAAATGAGGGGGGCAGCGGCAATCGCGAGCAAGGTGGCGAATGCAAGCACGATGAGCGACACGGTGACGACAGCACTCGTGGCATCGTCATCCTTGTCTTCCGCATGCCGGGTGAAAACCGGAACGAGGCTTGCTGCGAGCACGCCACCGACGAGCAATTCGTAAATGGAATTGGGTGAGTTGTTCGCACCGTCGTACGCATCGGCAAGGGCCGTCTGGCCGAGAATGACACCGAGGACGATGACTCGCATGAGCCCGGTGAGGCGAGACACGGCGGTGCCAATGGCGACGATCACCGTGTCTTTGAACATGGGTAGAAGCGTAGGGAAAAGGTCCCCGACCCACGGCTATTCAATGGTGCCAACTAGGGTCGTCTCCCATGGCTCCTCGCTTTGAATCCGTTCAATCCGTCCGTGACGGCCTGCGCAAGGTCAACTATCTCGCCGACGATGGAATTGCCGGAGTGGCGTTTCTTGCCGATCGACTCGGCAAGCCGGTACTCGTCGAGGGGCCTGCAGGAACGGGCAAGACCCAACTGGCAAAGAGCATCGCCGACATGACAGGTGCTCGCCTCATTCGTCTTCAGTGTTACGAAGGCCTCGATGAGTCGAAGGCACTCTACGAATGGAACTACAAGAAGCAATTGCTGCGCATTCAGGCTGATCGCAAGTCTGACTCGTGGTCAGAGATTCACGATGACATCTTCGGCCCTGATTTTCTCTTGACTCGTCCTCTTTTGGAGGCAATCACTGCAGACGATCCGGTGGTGTTGCTCATCGACGAAGTCGACCGAGTCGAGGTGGAGACCGAAGCCCTACTGCTTGAAATCTTGTCTGAGTACCAGGTATCGATTCCTGAGCTCGGAACAATCACGGCGAAACAAGTTCCACTGGTCTTCTTGACGTCGAACAACACGCGAGAGCTGTCCGAGGCCTTGAAGCGACGCTGCCTGTTCTTGCACGTCGACTATCCAGACATGGACCGCGAGAAGGAGATTGTCCTTGCAAAGGTCGAGGGAATCTCTCAGAACTTGGCCGACCAGATTGCTCGCATCGTTCGCAGCATCCGCCAGCTCGATCTGAAGAAGGCTCCATCTGTCAGCGAGACGCTCGACTGGGCACGCACTCTGGTGTTGCTCGGGATCGAGCACATTGAAGCCGAGCAGGCCAAAGAGACTTTGCACATCCTTCTCAAATACCAGACAGACATCGCGAAGGCCGCGAAGGAACTGTCAGTCGACAAGTGACCCGAGGCGAGTGATGCTCGACCTGATGTCCGGGTTCATCTCGGAACTGAGAAATGCGGGTCTTCCCGTCAGTTTGACGGAGAACCTCGATGCGATGGAGGCCATCAAGCACATCCCGCTCGAGGATCGCGATGCGTTCAAGTACGCGTTGGGTGCGACATTGGTGAAGAACAACGCTCACTGGCGCTCGTTCGAGACGGTGTTCGAGGTGTACTTCAGCCTTCGCGGGCCTGAGTACGCCATAGCCGACGATGCGGACGCCGGTGATTTCTGGCGGGAGATGCAGGAACAACTGCAAAGCCAAGACGGAGACAGCCGGGGTGCAGCCGGTGGGGCGATGGACCAGATGACGCCTGAAGAGATGATGGCGATGCTGATGAAGGCGCTCATGGCTGGTGACCAGGCACTCATGAGGGCACTCGCACGACAAGCTGTGCAGCGATTCGCAGGAATGGAACCTGGTCGCCCGGTCGGTGGAACGTATTACTTGTATCGCACGCTGCGGAACCTCGATCTCGACTCGATGCTCGAGAAGTTGATGGAAGCGAGTCGCGACGAAGTTGGTGGGCAATTGACGCCGCTCGAGGAGCGTCTCGAGCGCGACGAACATGAACATCGCATTGAGCAGTTCAAACAAGAAATCGAAGCGGAAATCCGTCGTCGTCTCGTTGCAGACCGTGGAGCTGAAGCCATGGCCAAGACACTTCGCAAGCCGTTGCCCGAAGATGTCGAATTCATGCACGCCAGTCGTGATGAGATGCAAGGTCTGAAGAAAGCTCTGCAGCCGTTGACGCGAAAGCTTGCTGCGCGGCTGGCTCGCAAACGCAAGCATGAGCGCCGCGGTCCACTTGATTTTCGCAGCACAGTTCGACACAGTCTCAGCTATGGCGGAGTTCCAGCTGACCCGCGCTTCAAGTATCCGAGGCCCGCAAAACCTGAGTTGATGGTCGTCGCGGACATCTCTGGAAGTGTTGCTGCATTTGCTCGCTTCACACTCATGCTGGTGTACGCGATCCAGGGTCAGTTCTCAAAGGTCCGATCATTCGTTTTCATCGATGGCATCGATGAAGTGACGGACTTTTTCAAGGGCACTGAGGACATCAGTGAAGCGATTCACAAAGTGAACACTGAGGCAGACGTCATCTGGGTCGACGGGCACAGCGATTACGGACACGCTTTTGAGGTGTTCTGGGAGAAGTACGGTCGGGATGTCGGTCCGAAGACGACGGTGCTACTTCTCGGTGATGCCCGGAACAATTACCACGCTTCACAATCATGGGTCATCAAAGAGATTCGTCAGAAAGCTCGGCACGTGTATTGGTTGAATCCAGAGCCGCGCAGCTATTGGAACACAGGAGATTCCATAGTCGGGGAGTACGCCACGCATACCGATGGGGTGTACGAATGCCGAAACATGCGACAGCTCGAGGCCTTCGTCGAGAAACTGGCCTGATCATGTCGGATACTCGTTTGGTGCTGGTGCGGCACGGGGAGTCGAACGCAACGGTGAGCAGGTCTATCGGTGGACCTCGAACGTGCACGGGTCTGTCGCCACTTGGTCGCATCCAAGCTGAGCGGCTGCGCGACAGGTGGTTGCGCCACCCCGAGGTGAACGTCGATGTGTTGATGTCGAGCGCCTTTCCGCGCGCCCGAGAGACAGCCCAGATCATCGCGCCCGCGCTCGGCAGTATGAGTGTGCAGGTGGACCCTTTGTGGGGTGAGCACGATCCTGGTCCCGAATGCGACGGGCTCACGTATCGCGACTTCATCGAAAGTCACGGGATGCCAGATTGGGAAGCAAACCCCTACAACGTGATTTTCCCCGGTGGCGAGACCGTCGCAGAGTTTCATCATCGCATCGGAATTGCCTTACATCGCACAGTGCGGGAACTTCCGGGAAAGACGGTGGTCGTGTGTTGCCACGGCGGGGTGGTCGACGCAGTGTTGCGTATGACACTGCGGTCGTCACTGACTGGTGGTTTCGAAGTGCACACGATGAACACGTCGATCACCGAGATGGTCGAAGTGCGTGCAGGCCGCTGGAGATTGGTTCGTTACAACGACCACGGTCATCTGGCTGGGCTACCGTCTGCCACATCGTCAGAGATCGAATCACAGCAGCAATCAGCAAAGTGACGACCCATCATGGGCGCTGAGAGAGTTGATGTCATCGTCGTCGGTGGTGGAACCGCGGGTTGCTCCTTCGTGTCACATCTGAGTGAGGTGTCGGACGCATCTGTGTCGTTGTTCGAAGCGGGTCCGTCAGTCGCCTCGCATCCGAGCAATCTCTTCGCGTCGATGGCGCGAAGCGGGGTTATGGACACGTCATTTGGTGCGACAGCGAACGACAAGGGCGACTCGTATGAGTATCTACAAGCTCAGGTGCTCGGCGGCGGCAGTGCGATCAACGGCCTCATTGCACTTCGAGGTGCAATCGATGATTTCAATGAATGGTGTGAATTTGACGGCCTCACGGACTGGTCCTGGGAACGAGTCGAACGGTGGTTCGAAAGAGTCGACACACCGACTTCCCTGATCGAGGAATCAACCCGTCAGTCCGTGACGCAACTACTACGCGATTCGTGGCCCACGTCACTACCTGTTCCACTGGCGGTTGTGGGTGGTCTACGACAGTCTTCCGACGGCGTCAGGTTCGCCGCAGCTCGAGCATCAGGGCGAGTGTCGATTCGCACACATTCACGGGTGGAAAGAGTTCTCTTCGACGGTGCGCGCGCAACTGCCGTGGAGCTCGCAGACGGCTCTCGATATTATGCGACATGTATCGTGTTGTGCGCAGGAGCACTGCGTAGCCCCGTGTTGCTTCGTCGCTCTGGTGTCGACATCGAGGGTCTTGGTGAGAATCTTCAGGATCATCCGAGTGTCATGTTTGCTGCGAAGCGACGAGCTCCGTTCAGCGGAGACTTTCCGATTACTCGGTATGTGCCGATCAAGTTCGAGCAAGCTGGTGATGCTCCTGATGTCGCTCACGTGCTCGCGTATGAGCAGATTGACTCTCATGCTGAGATGGGCGGAATCGGCGTGTCGTTGATGGATGTGTACTCCCGAGGTGAGCTCGTCGAAGTTGGCAATGGCAAGTGGAAGGCCGACTTCAGGTGTTTGTCGGACGGGCGCGACCTCCAGGCGATGGCTCAAGTGATCCGTGAAACAGCGACGGATCTGGCTTCGGCAGATCTCGGGAGCGCTTTCGAGGCTGGCGATGCTCTACGACTTGCTTCTGACATGCAGAGCCTCGCTGACATGACAGATCAACTTCTCGCAGAGTGGCTCCGAAGCCATGTGCGCACGTTGTCCCACGCCGCCGGAACTTGTGCGATGGGGGTGGTGTGCGACGCAAAAGGTCAGGTGACAGATATCGACGGATTGTGGGTGGCTGATGCCTCGCTGATGCCGCGCATCGTGCGTGCCAACACCAACGAGACCGTGGCGATGATGGCTACGCGAGTGGCACAATTTGTGGCAGACACATTGGGGGGATGATGGCCACTCCGTACACACGAGGACTTCACGAGCTGGGTGATTCCTGTTTCGCTTACCTGCAGCCAGACGGTGGGTGGGGGTGGAGCAATGCCGGGCTGGTCGTGGGCGACGGGGCATCGTTGCTCGTCGACACGCTCTTCGACTTGAAACTCACACAGGCGATGCTCGATGCCATGGTTGCGACAGTTCGAAGTGCGCCAATCGACACTGTCGTGAACACGCACGCAAACGGCGACCACTGCTACGGAAATCAATTGGTGAGCCACGCTGACATCATCACGTCGCAGGAGACGGCTCGAGAGATGCGTGAAGTGTCACCAGCAACACTTGCCGGGTTGAATGCAGCGCCTGGCGAATTAGGAGAAATTTTTCGCAGTTTTTTCGGGGCATTCGACTTCAGCGGTATCGAAGTGCCCGAGCCTGACCGCACGTTCACCGGACGACTCGAAATCGAAGTTGGGGGACGAGTGGTGGAACTGGTCGAAGTCGGGCCCGCACACACTCGTGGGGACACTCTGGTGTTCGTGCCAGACGCAAAGACGGTGTACACCGGTGACATCTTGTTCATCGGTGGAACGCCCATCGTGTGGGCAGGACCACTCACGAATTGGATCGCTGCGTGTGACCTGATGTGTTCTTCCGACGTCGAAACCGTGGTTCCTGGGCACGGACCCGTCACCGACAAGGCAGGTGTGGTGTCGGTTCGTGACTACTTGCAATACGTGAATGATCAAGCGACCGCTCGCTTCGAAGCGGGAATGGACTCATGGGACGCCGCGCAAGACATTGCGTTGAATGAGTTCGGCGAGTGGGGGGAACGTGGTCGCATCGCAGTCAATGTCGACACCGTGTATAGGCACTTGAACCCAGCCCACACCTCACCCGATGTCGTGGAGATGTTCAAGCGGATGTTGTCGCTCGAGAAGCCTCACTGATTTTCCGTCGTACAACGAAGATCCACCCGAAAAGTGCGACAGCGCTGAAGAAGAACCACTGAAACGCGTAGGACAAATGTGGTCCATTGGTCAGCTCGGGAACTGGTACCAACGACAAGACCGTCTCAGGTGGAGTCGACTCGACGAGTTGCACATACATCGGCTCGAGAGAACCCGCTGTCTGTTGGTCGACTCGAGATATGTCAATGCGCTGCATCTCGGCGAGTGTTCCTTCGGACGGGTCGACAGCCCCGAGGGCACTTCTCTTCTGGCTCGGTCGAAGATGTCCGATGATCGTCACTTCACCTGTAGGTGTCGGTGGCGTGTCAACGGTCAAGGGAATGAAGCCCCTGTTGACGAGCACTTTTCGGCCGTCATTCAACTTGAGGGGCATCACGACGTCGCGACCCGCAGCGCCGTTTTGTGAACGATTGACGATGAGCACCATCTCTTCGTTGACGTAGGTGCCGGTAACACGCACGAGACGCCATTCCGCTTCCGCTTCATCGACTTCTGAAGAGACGATTGCACTGAAGTCGGCGACGGGAGCCGCGATGTGTTCTGCGACTTGGGCATTGACAGATTTTCTTTCGTCCAGTCGATGGAGCTGCCAGAGGCCGAGATTCACCATGAGGGCGACGAGGGCTGCGATGGCCACATGGAGGGCGATCCAGCGCGGGGAGATGAGGAAGCGAAACATGGACAAGGAAACGGTATCGGGCATCAGGTTCGGGTGTACGGTCCTGCGGTGTGGAGTACTCCCGCGCATCGTTGACGAATAGCTGGTGGTCGACGGTGTTCGACGCCGAGGTGAGCGCAGGCGATCCGCATCGAATTGGTGATGGCCTCGTGGGATTGAATCTTCGAGTGTCACTACAGAGTGAGGCCGTCCACGTGCCCTCGAGTGTGGTGGTGAAATTGATGTCGGAAGACGTCACCAGTCGCACGACAGCTGTGACACTTGGCAACTACATGCGCGAAGTGCGCTTCTATTCGGAGATCGCCCCGACTGTCGAAGTACGAACTGCGCGCTGTCACTTCGTCGACTTCGATGATGAGACCCACAATTTCGTGTTGGTGCTCGATGACTTGGCACCCGCGCGTCAGGGAAATCAGATAACCGGATGCGACGAGATGACAGCTAAGGCTGCAGTGGTCGAGATGACCCGATTGCATGGTCCTCGTTGGAATGATCCGACACTTTTTGATGTCTCGTGGCTACAGCGATCGACTGATCCTTCTGGACCAGAGACCGTGAGCGCGGTGTATGGAGCGGTCAAGGGAGGCTTCCTCGATGTGTTCGGCGAGGCCATTCGCGACACTTGCGGGATGGCTGGCGTGGAACTGGTCCACGAGTTGGGTGTCGCACTCATGGCCTTCCTCACCGGGCGAGGTGTTCCGCGAACGTTGGTGCACGGCGACTTTCGCCTCGACAACTTGCTGTTCGGTGACGTGAACGGTGACTCGACGTGCGCAGTGGTGGACTGGCAGACACCGGCACATGGGGATGGCGTCACTGACCTCGCATACTTTCTGGGCGCAGGGTTGCTACCCGACCTTCGTCGCGCCAGTGAAGATTCACTGGTTTCGCTCTATGTCAGTGAGCTACGTCGCTATGTGAGTGACGTGAACTTCGATGAGGTGTGGCGTAGATATCGGCGTGAGGCTCTCGCCGGTGTGGTGATGTCTGTTGTTGCGAGCCAGATCGTGCAGCGAACAGATCGAGGCGACGACATGTTCAGGGCCATGGCGACGCGTCACGTACGTCACGCTCTTGACATGGACTCACTGTCACTTCTGTAGATACCGTGTGTCTATGACAGCGACTACGCATCGGGTGGTGCTCATCTATGACGGCGAATGTGGGTTTTGTCGACTTTGGGTCCGTCGGTTGCGTCGCCTCGTGCGCCGAGCACCCGAATGTCTTCCATTCCAAGACGCGCCGCTCGAACAATTCGGGCTGACACGCGAGCAATGTTCTGTCGCTGTCCAATACGTCGACAAGCGTGGGAGAGTGAGCGCCGGGTCAGATGCGGTGGCGCGACTCTTTATCGGAGCCGGATCCTTGTGGTTCGTGCCGGGATGGTTGATGTTGGTTCCAGGTGTGAGACAGATTTCCCAGGCGAGTTACCGCTGGGTGGCACGTAATCGCCACCGCTTCAAGGGTGCCCCTACAGCGGACTGACCGTTGCGACGAAGGCCTCACCAGCAAATTCGTTCAGCTCGGAAACAAGGTCATCGCGTGCACCGGTGTCTCCATCGCACAGCGCATGCTTGGTGGCCAGGGGCAGGTGGCTTGCATGGATGATGTCGGCAAATCTTGCGTACGGTCTTCCGCTCACGAGTCGCAATGCAGTCGTCAGGGCTGCGGCCGGGTCGGTGTCATATGTCGCGAGCATGGACACACGTTCAGTTTTCGACAATGTGCGCGCTCGTGATGCCGCGTCGATTCGTCGCAGGAGATACGGCGAGAAGCGACGGTGATATCGCTGCTGAAGGTCCACGCGACGCCAATCGTCACTTGATGTCTGACCTCTACAAAGCGACGTCCCGCAAGAACACGGGAACTGGTCGTAGTCACTGCCGTCGGTCGTGCCGTAGTCGAATGTCAGCACTTCACCAGGGGTGATGTCGCGCCAAGCGATGATCTGCGTGGCGTTTCGAGGCCCACAATTCGGATCGCAACTGTGATTGACGGCGTCTCCCGGTTCACGTTCTGGGGGTCCGACGATGTACAAGTTGTCGTCCACTTGGATGGAACGCTCACGGCGCGTTGCAGGCATGGCGTCAAACCCGCGACGATCGCACGCATCACCGCCGAATGTCGCAACAACTGTTCCGCGAGAAATAGGTGCGGTGGCGCGGCTGCCCCAACCAACCACGCCCATGGGTTCGGCACACGCGAGCGGTGTCAATCTGTTGAACTGCAGGGTCATGAAAGAAAACGAGCCCCAACTCCGCCGGCTTTCGTGCGCCGTACGGTATCGGCGATTCGGCAGT
>Ga0129333_10002037_pt1 | contig 18696 bp, 18 predicted proteins | sample CPB6_08_DNA_FD_94474 | JGI IMG/M metagenome (GOLD analysis project Ga0129333, IMG submission 94474) | Freshwater to marine salinity gradient microbial communities from Chesapeake Bay, USA - CPBay_Sum_0.6_0.8_DNA | ecosystem: Environmental > Aquatic > Marine > Coastal | place: USA: Chesapeake... | reverse complement strand
GTCATCGACTTCGGTCGTGAGCACGGTCTCGCATGGTACGCCATCTGGGGCTTCGGTGTCATCACCCACGAGTCCCGCGTCGTCCTCAACACCTTGGGTGGCGCAATCTCCTGAACTTAGGAGCCAGGTCATGTATGATGGCGGGGGTGGGCAACCGCCCCCGCCATTATATTTATACCCAACATAACAAGGAGTTACACAATGGCTAACCGTCGTACGACAAATGCGTTTGCAGAAGTCGATTCAAACGATATTCAGGTTTATGACGAAGTCGAAGTTGCAACACCAACCACGGTTGTTGCGAACGACCTCGTCTCCTGCCGTGTCAAGGGATCATGGACCATGCACTGGGGCCGCGCCGTTCACAAGTTTGAAGACGGTAAGCGGTACCAGTTGCCTAAGGACCTCTACGCGTACCTTCGCAACAGCGGGAACATCTACGACACTCTCTGAGAGGTAACAGATGCCCTTCATTATCCCCAATGCTATCGACACAACCGGTAGTAATAGATATAACGCCCTAGATCAGGCGGAGCCGGATGCTTTGGATTTCCAGATTCTTGGTAACCGCGCCTCTGGCGTTATCTCGGGATGTGAAGTAATCCCACAAACGGTGTCCAACTACACCGTTGCAGTCGGCTCGGGGTATGTGGCGATCAACGGTACGGTCCATACCGTGTCAACTAACCCTTCGTTGTCACTACCAAACGCCCCTGTTACCACGCGCTTTGATGTCGTAGTAGCACGACTCAGTAGTGGTACTGTCAACATCACGGTAGTTAAGGGTCCAGAAAGTGGTACTAACCCCTCTTTCCCACCAACACCAAGTCGAATGACGACAACCGTAGGTGTCCCCACTGATACGTGGATTGACCCAGACAATGATGTCGTGTTGGCGGCTATCTACCGCTCTGGCGCAAGTACTATTACAAGCGCATTTATTGTTGATAAGCGTGTCAATGTCCCGATGACGACCAGTCTCAAAGGTGACATTGAGCCGCCAACGGTGTTGGGGCAGGATGGAGACTTCTACTACAAGTCCTCAGTTTCTGGACCTGCGGGCATCTTTGTAAAGGTTGACGGTACATGGATTCGCCTCGGCCTATCCCTCCCCACCGCTGAGGGTGGTGTCCCGATTGGCACCGTCATTACATGGGTGTCCACTACAGCATTGCCGGACTCGACAAAGTGGGTGGAGTGCAACGGGGCAGAACTGTCGCGTACCTCATACAGCGACCTATTCGCTGTAGTTGGTACGGCCTACGGAGCGCCAACTGCCAATACGTTCCGGGTACCAAACTTTGCAGGGTATTTCTTGTCTGGTCTGGCTACGGGTCGTACTATCGGAACCGTCTACGGAGCCACCAATAATCAGGTAACTCTTACTGAAAGCCAACTACCAGCCCACAAGCACGCGGTTGGTACTCTCGCAATGAACAGCCTTGGCACCCACGACCACTACACCAGCGGGTCTGCTGGTAACTACGTAGCGGGTATCATGTTGCGGTCCAGTCTCGCCAACGAAAGCACCGGAAGTGTTACTGTAGCATCGGCTACCTCAGGTATTACCCTCGGTATTGGTTACACGGGCCAGGCTGGAAGCCACCGACACACCATGTCGGGTGATACCGCCAACACCGGATCTGGTTCAGCGGTTACGATTGAACCGCGTAACTATGGCGTAAAGTACTATATAAAGTATGCCTAATCTCCCTAAGCCCACGGGAGGGTCAGTTCCCTCGCTCGTTAAGCGTTTGATGGTTGTTGCTCACCGTATTCGATATGCCCACCCAGCGCTTAATCAGCCCAGGCAAGAAACAAAAAGCGATTAGTAGTAGAATTGGTACGTGGCTACCCTCGCTGATGTTGAAGAGATTGCACGTCGTTATCTACGTGACTTCCCCAAGTTCTTTCAGTCCACCTTTAATGTTGTAGGACGTACATACGAACTTGGTCAAATGAATATTGATGCCAACTCACTGTGGGTGGCACTATTCAATGGGACAACTACCACTGAACTGACCGCTGGGACAAATTACGTTCTTGACGAACGTAACGGCATTCTGCGCCTTAACTCCTTGCCATCAGGGTACACCACCATCATGGTAGAAGGCTACTTCTACGAATGGGTCACCCCAGACGATCTGAATTTCTATGCCCAGAGGGCTGTTGAAAAGCACGTACGTAACCTTGGTGTTGGTCTAGAGGAAATGTCCGACATCATTATTAACGCAATCGGTATTGCTACGATCACCGAGTGTCTCTGGGCGTTGATGACCGAATACAGCCGAGACATCGACGTAATTACCTCTGAATCCGTCCATATCCCGGCTAGCCAGCGGTTCCGTATGGTCCAGGCCCTACTCATGCAGTGGGAAGCCGAGTACAAGCGTCATGCCACTGCTCTCAACATCGGTATCGACCGTGTCGAGGTCTTCAGCCTGCGTCGTACCGCCCGCCTTACAAATCGTCTGGTTCCCCTGTACAAGCCTAAGGAGTTCGGTGATTACTCGCCCCTTGAACGCCTCTGGCCGGACATCGATCCTGGCATCATTGACCGTGAGGTCCAGGAAGACAACCTTCGTGAAGATGTCTACGTAGACACTACACCACGTTCTGGACAAACGACTAACACGTATTACTGATGGACGTACGGCGCGAATTATCTAACATCAACAAGCACCTGGCGCGCCATCAGAATGTAGCGGGCCTGACGGTTGTTTGGTATGAGTTCATTCCTCTGGGATCAGCCTCAGTGAATAGCGTATACGACGATGTTTATGATGAGGGAATCAGAGGCACTGGGGGTAAGAAATACTCAGATGGTGTGGTACTTCCAGTGCTGTTAGCAACAGAGCAAGAAGATGAACGTCGAGCGATTGCTGACGGACGCAACCCATTGCAGACGATGAACCTCTTTATTGATATGAAGAGCATGGTAGATGTTGGCCTACAAGAGCCATGGGAATACCGGAACCATCTAAATGACATGTTCGTGTACGATGGACGCTACTATAATGTGTCCTCCTATAAAGTCCGCGGGGCTATAAAGGACGAAGTATTTGTGCTGGTTTCAGGCTATGAAACCGAGGTTGAAGAAGAACTAGTCAACGACCCAGGCCCGGAGGAGTTGGGTGTTGACGCTTATCCTTGGCCTACAACCCTGCCTAATTTGGGCTAAACTATAGATACTGCCGATGCGCGTCGGCAGTATCCAACGCCCAGAACCGCAGGAGACACGCCATGCAAAAGGCTGTTCTAACGTCTATGTCTTCCGTTGGTTCTAGCGCACCTGTTGAAGGTATACCGACGATAGTTGCATTCTATGAAAACTATCTCGACAATATAGATACCTATATAAATGAGGCTGTCGTAAAGGCGTCTTCCGCGTATCAGCATGACCTCACACGGTATGCCCATTCTAAAGGGTGGGGCGACAAGGCCGAAACGGTATCAGTTGATTTTGATAACAAGGACATGGAGATCGTCATTTCCGGGGATAAGGAAATGGAGTACGGGACGGGTCGGGTACCGCCCGCTCCTGTAGTACGCGCCGCCGTGTCTCGTGTTGCAGATCTAGAGAACCTCATCAACAGTGAGTTGAAGAAGAGGATGCTCTGATGCCGAAGGGTTTCTTGCTTGCTGAAGACGCCGCCGTAAAGGCGCGGTTCTCAAATCTGACGGTCTCTGACGACCGAAACGATGAGCGTTCGGTATCCGTGTTCTTCCGGTACCCGGATGGGGAGACTGAGAAGCACTATCCGTTCATCACAATTGAGATGGTGGACTTAGTACACAACCGCAGTCTTCAGATGTCAGAGACCGATTACTATTACGGTAACGGGTACAGCAATGTCGATTACTACCCATCGGAATTGACATCTGAGGAACTCGATGAAGAAGTACCAGAGGATGGCTTCGTCAAATTGAGTTCGTTCGTCCCTGTCACTCTTATATACCAGGTTTCAACGTACACCAGAAGTGCCTTACATGACCGCCAACTAACGGGTAAAATATTGCGTAGAGTCGCGCCGTTCAGGCGTGGTTTCCTAGAAATCCCAGAGGATGGAACGATCCGTCGCTTTGATCTGATGGGATGGACTTCTGCCGACCTCCTGGATCAGGAGGCGGCGTATCGTAAGCGGATATTCCGTAAGGTGTATACTTTGCAAGTATCGGCTGAAATACCCACATCGGATATCAATACTGTCGATAAAGTCACAACAGTTGTTGGTAGCATTACGAACGTAGACAATGCGAACCCCACCGTATTCACTACCCAAATCTCGGAGGATTTTTAAATGCCCACATACTCAAACCCCGGCGTATACGTAACGGAGAGTCCGCTTCGTGCCTCACAGGAGCGCGGTGCTAACTCGCAGTCCGTTCCGGCGTTCTTCGGCACCGCTGACCGTGGACCAACGTCCGCTACATTCATCAAGGCGTGGTCTGAGTTCCGCGCTCTCTACGGTGACCTCAGTTCAGCAAATGACCTGGGCTATGCCGTATACCACTACTTCGCAAACGGTGGACGCGATGCCTTTATCGTGCGTGTTGCCTCGTCTACCGCCGACGAAGCCTCTGGAACTTTGTACTACTACCCAGATGGAGAAGGTAGTGCGTCGTCGCCCCTTCTAACCGCTACCGCCACCAGTCCCGGCGCATGGGGTAACAATTTGACCCTGGAAGTTGTTCCGGGTGTGGTCAGCCCCACCGCTAGCCAGATCCCGACCTTCACACTTATTGTGAAACTCAATGGTTCTGAAATTGAGCGTTGGAACGAGGTCTCCGTTGACCCCGATAACAACCGGTATGTTGAAACGGTTGTCAACACATACTCCAAGTTCGTCAACGTGTCTGTCCCCTCGATTACAGCCGACGCTGACTGGGAGTTCATTACGTCTTCTAACGCCCTGTCAGGTGGTACTGATGGCGGTTCAGTTGGGGACAGCGACTACACGAGCGCTTTGTCGGCCCTTGACCTGGTCGAAGGTGTGCTCCTTCTGAATGCTGTAGGTAAGACCAGCCCAACGGTCGTAAACGCTTTCCTCAATAAGGCCGAGACCCGTGGCAATGCCTTCGTAATCATCGATCCACAGGCCGACGCTGACACCGTATCTGAGATCGGTAGCACTGTCGTCAGTTCATACAACAACTCCTCCTACGGCGCTGTGTATTACCCATTGCTAAAGATGGTGGACCCCGCAAAGACCGGCCCCGGTGCAGTACGTAACACCTACCCAGGTGGCGCTGTCGCTGGTGCGTATGTGCGGACCGAGGTCGCCCGTAGCGTGGCTAAGGCTCCTGCGGGATTTGATGTGGACATCCGTGGTGCACTGGGGCTTGTCAGCCAGTTCACCGCCTCAGATGCGGGCACACTGTACGACACCTACCATGTGAACCTGTTCAAGGCTGTCCCAGGGGCAGGCGTTGTTGTCAATGGTGCACGAACCCTCGATAAGGCGACCCCAGGTAAGTTCATCCCGATCCGCCGGTCATTGAACTACTTGAAGCAGGCACTTTCGGACAGTTCAGCGTTTGCCGTGTTTGAGCCAAACGATGAGCGTTTGTGGACCCGTATTAACGTCGTACTGTCTTCACTACTGACTGAATTCTGGCGTTCCGGTGGTCTCAAAGGGCGTAATGCTGAGGAAGCGTTCTACATCATTTGTGACTCAACAAATAACACCGAGACAACCATCAATGATGGTCAGGTCCATGTCGAAGTTGGCGTAGCGGTCCAGTACCCAGCCGAATTCGTAGTCATCTCCCTCAGTCAGTGGACTGGTGGGGCCAACACCATAGATACACTCTGATAAGGAGACATTAAATGGCACGTTCAGCAGTAACTGACCCGATTCGTAACTTCAAATTCAAGGTCAACATCATCCCAACTGGTAAGGGCAGTGGTACACCCCGCCTGTCCCAGGTTGCTGGTGATCTTGGCTCGATTGGATTCGCTGTTATGTCCGGTGTCTCCGTTCAAAACGAAATGATCGGTTACCGTGAGGGTGGGATGAATACCCACCCACACAAACTGGTTGGTCAGTCAGACTTCGCCCCGGTGACTTTCAGCCGCGGTGTCTTCTACGACCAGGCCCAGTTGTACCGCTGGCAACAGTTCCTCCACTCGTGGAACCAGGCCAGTGGGACGGGCAGTACCTCGGTTGACAATGACTACCGATGCGACATCGTCGTCCGGGTCTATGACCACCCGGTATCGGCTGGTAACTACCAGACACCCGCAAACGTCAACGGAACCAACCCGAATCTCGGCAACGTCCGCCTCGCACTCAAACTCTACGATTGCTGGCCGGGCGCATACGCCCTCAGTGACCTCAATGCCGCTGACAGTGGCATCATGGTGCAACAGTTGACTGTCCACCATGAGGGGTTCTATATTGCTTGGACACCAAACGAAATCGATAAGATCGATACAAAGTAACCTCTAGTAACAGAAGGACAACATGAGCACAACAGAGTTGGAACAGGCGGAGTCCTTTAACACCGCCATCGCAGACCAAGTCCCTGAAATTGCTAAACCAGAAACTACGACCGTGCCACTCGTGCGGGGCCTTGTCAATGTCTCCACTGGGGACTGGCAGGCTACCGCCGAGGTACGGGAGTTGACGGGTGCGGATGAGGAATACCTCGCCCGCATCGAGGCAAAACAGAACGTCAGTTACGCTGATTACATGTCAGCGTTGCTTCGTCGAGGAACAGTTTCGATTGGCAGTATCCAAGTGGATAAAGACCCATCGGTTCTCGATCATCTAATTATTGGTGACCGAGATGCATTGTTCCTAGGGATTATCAAGGCAACGTATGGTCCCGAGCGCACATTCATCACACGCTGTGGTAACTGCGAGCAGAAGAACGACATCACGATCAACCTAGAAGACGACTTCAAATACGACGTTCCAGCAGTTGATGTTCGTAAACCGATTCCGGTGACCTTGAAGAACGGTTCCGTTGTGCATCTTCGGTTGCCTACGGGAGCGGATACCACACAGATTGCTACTAAGGCTACTAACAGCGCAAATCAGAGCACCATGCTTATCGCTCGATGCTCTGTATGGGATGATGCCACCCGTCCCGCCAATCTGGAGGAGTGGGCGCGGAATCTCAGTGTTGTTGACCGGAACACAATAGTTCGTACATTAAGTGACCTTAATGTTGGTCCCAAGATTGGGGAGGTGAATGTCCAGTGCGCCCATTGTCAAGAGAGTATCGAGATCAGAATCGACTGGATCTCCCTTCTACTCGGTTGAACTAAAATATAATTATTGGGAATACGAACTAATAGCCTCCGTATACAAAGGGTTTAACTTAAACGACATACAGTCCATGACTGTGAGACAGCGGGACTTCTGGTTCCGTATGGCAAAATGGCGGAGTACGTAACGGAGAGCCTTTATGAGCGACATAGGATATTCATCCACAGGTGATGACCCGTCCGTCTCTTCCATGCTTGGAGGGGCGGATCAGTCGCTTACTACCGCTCGGATTGGTATCGCGTCAGATACCCGTGAAATACGACGAATAAAGTCTGAGTTCTCCACCCTCCGAATCGAACTTGAAAAGGTTCGTAAGGAGATGCAGGCTATTGAAAAAGCCTCTAAGGGGATTCGTGGACCGCGTGGTGGTCAGACCACCGGCAATATTGGTGATACTCCTGTAGCAGGTGGAATATTTACACCTGCTCAACCGGGGACACAAGATGGTACGAGTTCATCACTCCCTGGAGTTGCCGGGCAGGTAAAAGCCTTTGGTGGTGGGACCACCATGGCTGTGGGCGCTGGGATTGCCCAGATGCTTACGGCTGGTATTCAAATGGCCGAGCAACGCGGAGAGCGTGGGCGGGCACATGCCCTGTCTGCCGACCGCATGTCACTGGTCTACCAGCAGATGTATGGGCTATCCCAGCAAGGTGTTGTTAACCAGTACCGCACGCCAATGGTCCAGTACCGACTTGGGGCCGGTGGCATAAACGCCCTGATGGATATGCAAGTGACATCCGGTATTGGCGCGCTACAGCAAGCCTCTAGCGTCGAAGCCTTCCGTGCCATGACGGGATACTCGGTGTCTGCTGGGCAAATGTCATCCATGATTTCTCAAATGGCATCCCCAGAAGTTGTCAACCGCATGTTCATGATGGGTGGTACCGGTCTTATTGGTCCAGGCGGCAAACAGCGTTCAGCAATGCAGGTATTCCAAGACATCACTCGCCGGGCCGGACTAACTGATGAGAGGCTTCTCCGTAGTGCTTTGACCCCAGGCTCTATTACCCGCGCCAACCTTAGTCAAATGGGTGTCAGCGGTGAAATGCAGGACATGGTCATCCAGTACGCCATGCAGAACTTGGAATACAAGAAGGCGGGCGGTCGTGGAATGTACGACCCAAGTCGTAAAAATGACCGCAAACTTATGGGCATCGAAGAGAACTTCGCCGCTCAAGCCGAGGAAACTGATCGACTTCGTGTTGCTCGGGATGAGCAGTTCTATAACCGGCAGAAGGATAACTACGCTGACTTAGAGCGACAACTGCAAAGTGTCACAAGAACATTGACTAGGTTTGAAGACGCTCTATCTGGGATCATTGGAAAGACGATTGGTTCTGGAGGGTACCGCAAATACTTTGGCATCGCCGGAACCCTAATTGGAGGTGCAATCGGAGCCTTCGGTGGACCAGCAGGTGTAATGGCAGGGGCCGCTATTGGTGGCGCTATTGGTCAAGGTGCCGCCATGGTGACTGGCGATCCTGTCGGTAACGAACGTAATAATGATACACAAGTCCCATTTGGTTATGGTAAGAACGTCCAGCAGGTAAGTTTCTCCGATCTATCTAGCAAATCAACATTTGCCAAACTGCATCCAACAATGCGGGAACGCTTGTTGAGGATGATGAAAGATAACCCTAAGGTAGGTATTGGAGAGGGTTACCGTTCATATGAGGCGCAAAAAGCGGAGTTCTTACGTCGGTATAAACCTACCTCTAAGAAGACCGGTACCTTCTGGAATGGTCAGTATTGGGAGCACGTTGCCGGGGCAACGCTTGCACCCCCCGGTGGGTCAATGCACGAATTGGGTTTGGCGGCAGACCTTATTGGAGATCTTGATTGGGTTGTTAAGAACGCCCACAAATATGGCCTCAAACACTTTGCTAACGTAAACAATGAACCTTGGCACGTTCAACCTGCCGAACTGCCGAGTGCTCGCGCCGATTACGAGAAGGATGGTGCCCCGTGGGGTATGTCTGGGCAATCACCAGGCGCTAGTTCGATACTGTCCGAGGTATCGGAGCACGGAGGTTCACTTGGCACCGGATACGGAACTTCGGAGGGAACTGACGATAAGGCATTGACTGGTTCACGCCTTGTCGGCAATCAGTCTATTACCGAGAAGATGTTGGCAATGCGCGCGTATATCGCTGGGGCACAAACCCCAGGAGGTGGGAAAGGCAAACTATTTAACACTGGCTCCGGCAGTCTGTCGTCAGCCTCAAGTGGTATTAGTGGTGTCGGTGGAACCAGTGTTAACGCCACACCAGGACAAAATCTAACAGGAGAACAAGTAGCCCAACTCCTCTATAACGCAGGTTTTAGAGGACAGGACTTGATCAAAGCCGTTGCTATCGCTAAGAGGGAATCTGGTTGGCGTTCCGGTGCATTGAATCCAGACACCAGCACTGGCGATGAGTCCTATGGATTATTCCAAATCAACATGCTAGGGAAGATGGGCGAAGAGCGCTTAAAATGGTTCGGCATTTCTAGTAAGGACGCACTCTACGATCCGGCTACAAACATCAAGGCTATGAAAATGATGTTTGATGCCAAGCAAAAATCAAAAGGTAATGGTTGGTATGACTGGGGTCCCTATAAAGGTATGTCAGAAACCTACAACACTGACATGGCTGGGGCGGCGGACATCGTACGGTCCATGGGCCTTAGTGGTGACCCATTTGTACCAACTCGTGCACCCGGAGGGTCTGGCGGTTCCGTATCTGTAAACGGAGGGCCGACATTTAACATCTCCCCAAACATTACAATCAATGGGTCGGGCAACACTACTGATCTACAGCGGATTGCTAAAGAGGTAGCAAGACTCATTGAAAAAGAAGTTCGCTTTATGAATCTTAGGAGCACCTGATGCCCAGGTATAGAGAAAACCAATTTACCGGCACCACTAACAGGCCCCTGTCTAATATACAAAACGCCCCTTATGCGTACCCTCGACGTGTTGTACGCATGTGGGATGAAGTCACCCGTACCGAAGATGGTATACGGGTAACAACTACTGAACAGGTAACCAAGGAACTTGATCGAGGTTTCATACGGAGCCTCATCTCAGTAAACGCTGACAACGTCGCTGGTGTTGATAATAACCCTGCAACGATTAGACGGTTTAACTTCCAATTTAACCCTCAAGACATCAACCAGACCGTCCAGATGCGGCAAGACATTTATCTACCTGTTCTTCAGGACCCTGCTCAACTTGTACAACCGCTATCGGCAGTGGCAACTTTTGCCTTTGATATTTTGATTGACCGCACGATGGAGGTCGCTAACGGTGGTGGGCGCACCGAAGAGGTTGATCTTTTTGGCACCTCAAACCCAGCAACTGACGTATACCAAGTAGGCGTCGTTAGTGATCTACAAATGCTCTATTCGATTATTGGTCAGGGCATTAGTAAAGAACTAATTAATCAAAATATCGCCGTCATCAAAGGTCTGGCGGCGCGAGTAGCCAACGATCTGACGGACCCCGACGACCAGACGGCGGCAACATCGGCTATTAATTCGTATTCTACAACAACCCCAAATATCAATATTGGTAATAGTGGCTTTCTTACTCCTCTACCGGTTCGCGTGGTCTTCTCTGATTTGTTCATGGTTGACGGTTTCGTAACCGAAACAAACGTCAAGTACACCAAGTTCAATACTGCTATGGTACCCATTCAGGCTGTGGTGGGACTTACCATGAATGCTTTGTATATTGGGTTTGCCAGGGAAGACACATTCCTGACAAACAACATTCAAGCGACTATTGATCAGGCATTGTCTGAGGCAGAGGAAGAGAAGCGGCAGTCCGCGCTGACAAACGCTGAGATTTTGAATGCGGCAAGACAGTCCGCAAACGTATTTGTTGTGGCATGTGATCCAAGTGATAGTTGGCTAGACGATCTTGGCCGTACCGATAAAGATTCACAAATAGTCCGCACGATCTGGTATGCCTACGGGAACCCATATAGGTCTGCAACAGGAGATGGTTATAGAGGTAACACTGACCGTGAATTTAAGATTGGATTTAAGGATTCAAAATATCAGTCAGAGAAATTAACAGTAGGCCAGAAGACTAATGGATCTCTCGGTGGTGGTGGTTGTAAGATAGAAAAGTTGTACGAAGATGGTGTAGCGTTCACAGTTACATACGACTGGAAAATGGACGTGTATGGGTCGTATGACATGGCCGGGGCATTTGCATCTCTTAAAGAGGCTGAGAAGACTGGACGCCCCAACCTTATGTATGGCCCACCTGCTCCTGGGTCATCGGGATGGCCGGACCCCGCTCATCGTGGTACTTATTCTGGGAGTAAGACAGCCTCAGATACAAAAACTTGGCAGGACATACGCTCCGATTCCATTAGAGAAGGTGAGCCAGAAACAGTAAACAATGGTCCTTACCCATACCCAAATGAAACAAATGGTCGACTAAAGGAAAATGAGGAAGACGGGAACCCAGGACAGCCTGACGACCCAGATAATCCAAACTACGAAAGATGGTTTGTAATCCACTTGACCGGAACGGTCACTATCGATGGTACGCAGAAAACCTTCAGTCGTTGGAAGGCGATACGTGGCGATCAGGGGTACTACCACGAAGAAACCTTAGGGTGGCCTAACAACACTGGTTACGGTGTATACGACGTATCGTCAGTACCAACAACTAGTTCCTCTAATACTTAGGAGTTATGGTGGCTACATACAGGACAACAGCGCGCTACGCGGTTAGCGACAACGGAACAACCGCCAATAGGAAACCCAGAGAAACTGTTTCATACTATATGTACACGTCTCGACAGGGTGATACTTTCGACCTCTTGGCTTACCGGTTCTTTAATGACCCGGAGAGGTATTGGGAGATCGCTGACATCAATCCACATGTTGAGTGGCCCGATCAGATCCCCGTTGGGACAAGTATCCGCATTCCACAAACATGATCTATAAATCCGCCAGTCCGTTATCACCTAACATCACGTTGTTACTAGACAACGTGGAAGTTAACTATACCTCTGTGTATAGTGCCGATCTGCACTTAGAAGAAAACAAGCACGATCTGTTGGTTATTAAAATGGCTGGGGTTCCGGCTCGCCTAATTCTTGATTACCTAAATACTCCTGTTTACTTCGCTATTAACTCCGGCATAAACCGGGTGCAAGAGTTCTGCGGATACGTTTCAAATATTGAACCAATTAACGTGGCAAACGCTGGAACTGTAAATAAGAGCGCGTTCCAGGACGTACACGTATACTGCCTCGGTGCTTCTTACGTCATGAAAGGCGCAAAGAGTGCCAGATGGGCACCCCCTACCTTACGTACCGTTGTTTCGACGTTGTCCAAGAGGTATGGCTTTAGCGCTGACTTCCCATCTGATAACTACATACTTAACGATCTATCACAGGTCGGTGAGTCGGACTGGGAGTTCCTAGTCAAGATGGTGGATCGTTGTGGGTATCGCGTGTCACTTAATGGAACCCATTTACACGTATGGGACCCCTTTGCGTCTACGGGTCGCCTACCGTCGTACCATGAGTTGATCTCGGCTAATTCAGTAATGGGCGCGCAACCATGCACTATTCTGAAGTTTGACGGAGCACTTGGGGCAATCACCGATGCCGGGGCAACGCCATCAAGCACCACTGCGTTCTTAGATAACCAGGGGAACATCCTTCAGGTTTCTAGTAATAACATCAAATCAAATTCTTATTTAGGTAAGAGCATCCCATCTCGATTTGAAAGTTTTAGAACGACTAGTGCCGTGTCGTTTCAGCAGGCACAGCGGGAGATCGAGCGGATTAAGAAGAACAATATGCCTTTTGAGGCCACTACTTCGATAACCGCTGGTGCTGGTGTGGTTCCCGGAGGGGTAGTAAACGTACTCAATTACGGATCAGACTTTGATGGCCGCTGGTATGTAAGGTCCGTGCACCATGAGATTAATCAGAACCATTACGTAACGAACCTTAAGGTTGCCAAGGATGGCGTCTACACGGAGAACCTACAGGTATCCCCCACGTCTAACTTTAAAAAGCCACCTAAGCCTTCTTTAATTGGTGGATCATGGGTCGCCACATCACGGAAAGTCAACGAGTATGTATGACGGACTGAAACTGTATAGGGCGCTCGTCGTAAACTCGTCTACAAGCACAGGGGATATCTATGTCAAGATCCCCTCGATCTTGGGCGCGAACGAGACCATCGCTGTTTCTAAGATCGGGCGCTCCGCTTCTGCGGGAGTATGGTCCGTACCCACCCCTAACACACAGGTGGTGGTTGGGGTTGACGATAGTTCTTTATCAAATGTCTACCTTATCTATACTAGTATTGACAATACTACTACTAGTCTTTCTAGTGATGTCTCCACATTACAAACGGATGTAGGAACATTACAAACGGATGTCGACACACTACAAACGGATGTTGATGCTCTTCAGGCTGTAACACCCTACACCGCGGCCACCCCTATGGAAATCGTGTCGGTCGTTAGCACCCCTTATGTAGTGCAGGCATCAGACGCCGGAAAACTGATCCAGGTCAACTCGTCAAGCGCTGTGACCCTTCAGTTCAACACGGCTGTTTCATTCCCGACTGGGGTCGAGATTTACGTTGCAACTATCGGTACGGGCAAGGTCACTATTGGCGGAACCGCCACGGTGAACTCTCCTGGTGGGGTTAAGACATTGACTGGCCAATACTCGACCGCCGCTCTAGTAAAATTGAGTAGTTATTGGATCTTGTTTGGAGACTTAGGATGAGCCGTATATTTACACTGGGTGCGATTGCTGGTGCCGGAGGTTCTCGCTATTGGTATGGCGGGATAGAAGGGACTTCAACTGGCACTACCATCACCCCACAGACTAATAGTCTCATAGTTGCACCAAACGATGACATCATTATTGGGGTACGAGATGCCACGACATCGCAGAATGTTTTATACAAACTATCTACAAAGGGTCGTGTACTCTGGCAAAGGGTAATGACTGGGCAATTTGAACAAGCGGGTGGCATGGTTGACGCCTCTAATACCAACCTTTACATAGCGGCTCGTGACAGCGTTGCTGGTGCCACTATGAATGTGATGAGTGTTAGCAACCCGACTTCGACCACATTGGCAAAAACTGTGGCCGGAACTACTGACTGGGGTAAAAAGGTACTTGTAGATGCATCCGGCAATATTTACAGTGTCAATAGCCATTTACCCCCTAATGGAGGTACTGAAGAGGGCGTGATGGTACGTAAGTACAACTCCGCTGGCACTATTCAGTGGACACGCACAATTTATGGTAGCAACAACTACGCCTTAATTATCAATGACGCTTGTCTCGACCTAAACAATGACGTGATCATCTGCGGAATGTTCCTTGAAATTGCCGCAGGAACAACGGACATCATTGACTTCTATGTGGCCAAGATCAATGGTACTAGTGGTGCGGTTACATGGACTCAGCGTTTAACGGGAACAGACCTTCAGGGTGCTAACGAATACCGAGGTGTAACCACAGATTCAGCGGGAAACATATTTCTAAATGGACATGGTCACCATTCAACAGCACAACCAGAAGATGACATGATTACCGTTAAATACAACACTAGTGGTGTTCTTCAATGGCAACGGCGCATCAGCATGGCGACCACAACTGGAGCAGAGTTTGGACGAGGTATCGTCCGTAAATCAAATGGTTCGGTGGTTGTTGCGGCCCGCGCCATAAGTTCAACTGATACATACTCTTTAGTAAACTATGACACAAACGGAAACGTCCTGTGGCAACGAACTCTGACTAACTTCGATATTCGGTCAATTGGAATCGATAGTAAAGACGATTTGATCATTGCTGGGCTAACTGGTAACTTTTCATTCTTTGTGCTTAAAATACCATCTGATGGATCAAAGCAAGGAACTTATAGCCTATTTGGTCAGGATGTTGTCTACGCAAACGGAGCAGGCACAACTATTACATCATCATTTACGGCTGTGACCTCCCCGGCAATTACAAACTCAACGGCAACGACAACCACCACGACGACCCCAACATATTCTTTTGCAACAACCTCTAAATCAATTACACGGACGAGTATCTCATGATAAACCTGTATATTGTAAACGAAACCGAATATCCTCGTCATGTAGGTGACGTGTGGCTTACGACTGAGGCTTACGCTAACGGGGAAACCATGCCCGATGGCTGGGAGCCATCGGCCCTACCAGAAGGGTGGGAGGTAGTTCAAAAAACACCCATGCCAGATGCCGATAACGAGTTCTATTACGTCGAGGGCTTTCCAGAGAAGGTCAACGGCGTATGGACCCAGACCTGGGTTAAACTTAGTATCGATAATCTTGTCAGAGTTCCACGGGAGCGCGCTCGCTCATGAAATCACTAAAGGTACCTTTTACATTTGACGGTGGTGGCGTCGGTGAAACTAGTGACCCTTCACGCCTAGCCGAACAAAAGATTATCAATGTACTGGTTACCAACACCGGGGAACGGGCTATGCGCCCGTCTTATGGTGCTAACACTTCGTCCCTTCTCTTTGACATTACTTCGCGCATGGAGTTTTCGGATTACAAAGTAGATGCAATACAAGAACTACGTAGCCGTATCAGTGACGTAGACATTCTAGATATCAGGATTAACGAATCATACTTCACCCCCGTGTCGGAACCTACTGTTGCTACCATCACAGTGGTTTACAGATTACCCCTTGGGACAGTTAGAGCGGCTACGTTCAACATTGCTGTTCCGGGGCGTCTAGTTGAAGACTTCTTAGGATAAAGGATCGCCATGGCTACTTTCGATTTCGCGGCACGTGACTACCAGACCATCAAACAAGACCTCCTAACGCGGGCGGGCAAGGTCGTTCCCGAGTGGGTGGATAGGGATGCATCCGATTTTGGTATGATGCTCGTTGACCTATGGGCATACATGGGCGACGTTCTGCACTATTACGTTGACCGCGCCGCCGCTGAAGCCTTTATCGAAACTGCCACACAGCGAGAAAGCGTCGTAGCGTTTGCCAACCTCTTTGATTACATCCCGAGTGCACGCCAATCCGCTACCGCAACAGTTACTGTTGTTAATAACAGTTCTACAGATGAAGTACTTAATGCTAACACAGAGTTTGTAGCAAGTTACGACAATAAGTATTACTACTTTTATTCAACAAGTGTGGCTACTGTACTTGCAAACTCATCACAGGCCATACCGGTTGTGGAAGGTGAACTGACAGAGGGTGAGGTTCTTACATCTTCTTCATCCGGTGGTATTAATCAGCGCTATGTGCTTAGGGAAGAGAATGTCGTACCCTCTTCGGTACGGATTTTCGTTTATGAGGACCCCACAAACCCAACTGAGTGGCAACAGGTATCCAACCTTGCTGTTCTTGACTTCGGTGTTGAGGCATTCACTGTTTACGTAAACGCGGCAGGACAAACGGAAGTCATATTTGGCTCATATCTCAACGGACGCATCCCACCCACTGGTGTGAAGATCACTGCGACTTACCGCACCGGACAGGGTGTTAGTGGCAATATCCCGGCTAACTACATCACCGCGTTTAGGTCATTAACATCACCAAGCCTGTCTATCCAATCATCGACGGCGGCTACGGGTGGGCTTGACCCCGAGAGTGTCACCTCGATGAAAAACGCCATTCAGACAGTCTCTCGGGCGCAGAACCGCGCCGTTACCTTACAAGACTTTGCTGACCTTGCCCTGCGGGTTCAGGCCGTGCGTAAATCGGCGGCGTCATATAACGCATCCACTAAGACGGTAACAGTTTACCCAGTTCCCTATGTCAGTGATTACACGTCGTACACAGGGTACAGCGCCTCCGTACCAGCCTTTGTACAAACCACTATTGTTGATTATCTACAACCATTAGCCATGGTCGGAGTAACTGTCGAATCGGCATCCTCAATCACGATAAACCGCGTGGACATAACACTATCAATCAAAGTAGACGACACGTATGTGGCACCTTGGGTTGAGGATGAAGTGCTCAAGGCAATAGACGCTCTGTTTAATTTCGATGTAATCGAAATGGGTAAGGAAGTACGGATAGCCGATGTGTACCGGCAAGTACTCTCTGTGAAAGGTGTTGAGTACGCAACAGTATCTACGCTAGTTATTAAGAACTCATCAAACGCCACAGTAACAACACTGGACCCAACGCACATGCTAAGGAAGGGGACTATAACCCTTACTGTTACCGGAGGGATTAGTACTTCGTAATGGCACGCGCATCGTTCCTTCTTAGAAAACCGTCTGCGGATAAAGGGTCATATCTCCAGTACCCCATAGATGATCCGGCTTACACAGCAAGAACGGATAATGATAACTATCTCCGTGGTGATTCACTACAACTGGTACCCACCACCAGCCCGTTTACAGGGCAGATGTATTTGGAGGCTACGTGTGTTAGTTACGACACGGTAGTTGTGGAGTGGAACATAGATCTGACATCTACGTTAGGTCCTACTCCAGTGGCCCATCAGATGTTGCTTCTTTATAGTGAAGACGGTGCACCACGCACAATCAATAAAGGTGAAACACTCGTTGAAACGTACACCACCGGTATGGGGTCCCTAACACATACAGTACGACCTGAATATCGATGGGGGTATTACACCCTATTTGTGCGTTATGTTTCAACAGGAGGAGATGACTACTACGAGCCGGTAGTCACCGTAAAGGTGTTCATCCCCGATAACTACAACAGCACTGATGATCTGTACGCCCGCATCCCTGAATATTACAGGCGCATGGATGAGGACCAAAACACCACTGGTAATCCAGGTGGTGGCCCCCTGAAACGCTTCTTGTCGGTGTTTGGGTGGGAGTTGGACAACCACCGTAGTCTTATTGATTATGTTATCTCAATGAGAGACCCCCAACTAGCGGACCAGACAGTGTTGAATACTCTCTCTAAGGACTTTGGAGTTGGGTTGTCAACCGATGAACTTGGTGCTGGGCGACTCCGACAAATCATTAACTCCATTGGTGATATTCAACGTGGTCGAGGCACGCTGGAGATTGTTGAGCGGACCCTAAAGGTCCTAACTGAGTGCGCTGTTGAGTACGACCCATCAGCGTCACCGGTTCCAACAATTAAGGTATACGCTCAGCGCGTAAACCTCATATCAGATCCACGTTTATCGACCGGTATTACGGGAAGCATCGATGGTGGAGGACCTACGTCAACGTACAGCGTCGGATTTACTTTGGACGCTGGTGTCGTAGGTACCTCACAAACAGATGGAACCTATGACGGCGGTGACTCTGTCAATCCGACATATGCTACGTCCAGCCCTCTAAGTGGTGGTTGGGCGTCGTACCCAGACATGAACAATATGGGGTACGTAATTTTGGAGCGCACTACGCTTGATATTAAAGCAATCGGCGGTGATGTGCTTTACTTC
>Ga0129333_10002033_pt1 | contig 18704 bp, 23 predicted proteins | sample CPB6_08_DNA_FD_94474 | JGI IMG/M metagenome (GOLD analysis project Ga0129333, IMG submission 94474) | Freshwater to marine salinity gradient microbial communities from Chesapeake Bay, USA - CPBay_Sum_0.6_0.8_DNA | ecosystem: Environmental > Aquatic > Marine > Coastal | place: USA: Chesapeake... | reverse complement strand
CACTACGGTCCTCCGGGACCCCTGGCAAATCTCTGGTGTACGATCATTACTTGATAGTAACCAAGAGGTGGGCATAAAGCCTGCCTGTTTGGCTTGTCTATCAAAACAATAATGTATCGTTACAGGTTTCATTTGAAGTTAATTTCCTTAAAATTTGTTTCACACGTTTTTTACAACGTATGCCTCTATTGTATAGTAATTTAGTCTCGCCGTCAACCCCAGTTTGTTGTTTTTGGACAACTGTTGTTTTTCTGCTACACCAATTGCTACACAGTTTCTATTATATGTTTATTTATATCTCTTGTCAAGAACCTCTTGATAATGTGGCTTTTTTACCACAATCAAAACTCAAACTTAAAATAATCAATATCTTTCTTAAATGTATCGCCGATCTTGTTTTTCATTTGGTTAGTATATAAAGGTCTGTAATCTGGATAAGTTTCAATATATTCAAACTCAACTGCTTCTTGATGAAAATACTCTTTTATTTTTAAAAAATCATTTTTTAAATGTTCAGCTCTTAAGAGATAATCTACAGTGTGCTTTACATTATTTTCATCTGTAAATTCAATCCAATCTTTTTGAGGGGAAGTGAAATCAAACCAAGATTCGGAATAGCTTCCTTCGGGCCATTCCAACACAAACGATTCAAAAGAATCAATTTGAAAATATTTCAAAAAGTTATTTTTAATATGATTCTCTTTACAGAATACAAGATAATCATAACTTATTTTTGCTCTTGCCCAGGGGTTAGTAATAATAGCGAAGGTTTTAGTTCCTGGATACAATTCTAGTCTTTCTTTTAAACTTAAAAAGTCAGTGTCTGCTTCTTCATCTTGTATTAATCTAAACATGGCAGTGCCGTTATGCACGAACCAATCTAACACTGTTATAAGACCGTATTGTCCCGGAATCGACACATACGTAAAAAATGAATCATCATTTAAATAGTTATTCATACAAATACCTTAATTTTTTCCATTGTTCTTCTGCTCTATTCTGATAAAAATTGTGCATATTATTCCTAGCTACATCAATGTTTTTTAAGAATCGATGTTTATTTTTTAACCAAAGGTCTTTTACTAATTCGTTATTATTTAATAGATTTCTATTTTTATCTAAAGCCGAATAGATTTTGCCGATTGGATCTGAAATTTGATCGTAGCTATGATCAATTATATCGTCAAACACATCAAACCCTATGTCTCTCAATAGTTGAATTGAACCGCACCCGCATAGGATTATAGGAAAATTACATCCGTATACACTGTTTAATGTTTTTTCAGTTATTAGATAGCAGGGTTCTGTAAAACTAGTTTCTGAAACTATTTCTATAAAACTATTTTGATAATATTTTCTTAAACTTCTATTGAAATTATAAACATTATCATTATCTCGAAACGGGTAAATGTCTTTGTTATCTTGATCAGCAAAGGTAGTTTTTTTAAATTGTTCAAATCCTCTTAGTAGTACTCCACCTATACCGATTCCACTTTGAGGTATTCCTGTATCTACAAAATTTTTAACTAATGTATCTTTATAAAGACATGTGATGTGTCCGTAATTTGCTAACTCCATGCCATAAATGAAACTTAACAAAATAGTTCTATGATGTCTATTGTTTCTATTTAGGCTAATAAAGTGTTTTTTGCTGTTAAAATTTTTATCTAGTACTGGATCTAATTCTTTATATTCTCTTTGTTGATTAAGAATGTCTCCGCCCCAATTGACTATGTGAACGTTTTTACAATCTAAAGTTAAATTTTCTGTGCTAGTAAAAAGAATAAAAGTTTTGTTAGAATAAAAATTAAAAAACTCTTCTAAATATAAAACTAAATTAGGTTTTAATTCTGTATAGGGATTAAACCATCCGCTGGTCAAATGATCTTTAATTCCAATAACAATTAAATCGTTATTAATAGATTGAAATAATTCTTGTCGATAATATGACTCTACATCAGTATCTGTAAAAGCATAGGCATCTTTATCTATTGCTGTTGACCACATATAGATACAATCAGCAGGGCGTTTTACTTGTAAACAACATTTAAAAAATAATCGTTTAGTAAAAGTATCATTTGGAGGCTGTTTAATTATTTTCATTGTATTTGAAAATCTTTTGAGATCAAAATAACTTTTACAGTTTCGTTTAAGAAAAAATTCTGTAGTTTAGGTTTGTCTAAATTTAATCCTAGTGATTCGATTTCTGATTTTAATTGGGGATTGTTTAATTTAGACCTTACATATCTTAAAACAGCAGGATCAGCATTTTTATTTGAAACTAATATATGCCATCTGTAGAAATTTCGATCATTGATGCCAATCTCTTTGACTGTTGGAACATCAGGGTATGATTTTAAACGTCGACTAGAATAGACAGCAATTGGTTTTACTCTATTATCTTTAAGGAAAGAGCCAATGTTAATTTCGCTGTCTAATATCCATTTTAGTTGATCATTTAATAAATCAATTACTATGCCAGCAGATCCTTTATAGGGAACATGAATAAAATTTTTATTGTTTTGTGCCACTATAGCTGAAGTTATATGTCCACTGGTTCCTATACCAGCACTACCATAAGGCATGTAATTCTTTTTTCCTCGATCTAAAAAATCTTTAAATGAATTAATTTCGCTATCGCTTTTTACAACAAGCAATAGAGGCTCAGTACCAATGTAATCAACAAGCACAAAATCTCTTTCAAGATCATAAGTTGTTGTAGAAGTTAAAATTGGGGCACTTACAAGAGCATTACTAGTTATCATTAACACAGTTTCATCTTTAGCAGAAGCTACAAAATTAGCAGCAACACTTCCGCCGGCGCCTAATTTATATTCAGGAACAAATTTATAATGACTGTCATTTAAATATTTTAAAACTGTTCTAGTTACCCTATCAGTAGGGCCCCCAGCACTGTAAGGAATAATAAATTTTATTTCTTTGGCCAATGAGACTGTGCTAAACAGACAAAAAAGTATACTAATTAAAAATTTCATAGTCGGTAAAACCTTGTTTTGTGAGAACTTATTCCATATTCGATGTCATTGTTTATTTTATATTTGTCGTCAATGTTATTACCTAAATATCGAACTACTTCTAAATAATTGTTTTTAACCTTGTCCGATGCTGTATTCCAAAACCACTTGTCCATTGGTCTGTAAATACTAGTAGATGGTTTTTCTGTTTGAAATTTTTCTAAAACATGACTCGAGTATATGATAGGATGTAGTATATCTCTATATTCTGTAATGTGCTTTTTTAAAGATAATGAAGCCATAAACCTAGCATAGTTATTTTGTTCACAATGTTTTTTAATTTCTTGTGCCTGCTTGATAACAATTTCTGGCATACTAGGAGTCCAATAGAAAAACTCAGTTGATACATTATTGATCTGCTCTGAAGTTTTATTAAAATTTACTGGCGAAATATAATGATAAGCAGATGTATCCATAAAAAATGCGTAGTAATGCGAACCATCAAAATACACAAGTGGTTTATCTATTCCTAGTATATAAGCCGATTTTTTATTTCGATCAATTACACTTAAACTTTGTCTGTCGTTTTCTTGTGTAATTTGACGCAATATACCAGAAATGGAAATACTTAAACACAGTGGACTGTTTTCTACCCAATAATCTTTTTCTAATAATTCTAATCCAGTCTTTGAAAAATCTTGATATCTAATTTTTGTGTTAGGATGTAATAAATTTTTATACTTTTCTAAATGAACCTTTGCTGCAAATTCTACTTCACTGTAATAATTTTGATTTGTATAATCAATGTCGTTCATTGTATTCTTTACCGGTTCGGGAAGATGCATTACTATTTCATCTATGAAAATATTATTGTCAATAAACGCATGAAGAGCATTAGTACTGTCGGCGCCACCGCTAAAATAAAGAATTAGATAGTCATATGAATCTCGAAGTTGTTTTGCTCTTTCAACATATAATTTTTCTAATGGTTTATCTATCGGTACTGACCAATCAATTTTTCCATAGACATCATCGTTAAAAATCCAAATGACATCGTAGCCTGTTTTTTTACTTTCTATCAGTGCCAAGGTCTTGTTGTAAAATTTTTTCCAACCGACAAGATAAAATCCTAAATTATCTGTTAACATATTGTTCAATTACATCTAGTAGTCTATTCATGTTATTTGGTTTAGCACTTTGTTTACGGTCAATGTCATCAAAATAATCTAAATCTTCGTACCATAAAGTTAAGTCTGCTTCATTATAGTTATTTAATAAATTATCTACGTATAAAATTTTTCTAGCACATTCTTGTAGTAATTCTAATTTTATTGGTATAAAATAACTGTTGTCCTGATCATTGTTTGTTGTCCACCATTTATCTCTTAGAGTTGCTATATAGTAGCTGGCAATTTGCTCTATCTTATTTTTTCTTTGTAATTTTATTTTAAAGGATGAAGATTCTAATAATTGACTGTACGGTTTAAAAAAATCAATTTGATCTGGCATGAATTTTACAATGTAATTAGTAGAACTATTGAAGACTTCTAAGAATGATACTTGCCGTTCACTGGTATTCCACGGTTCAACAAAGCTAGGAACTCCGTATTCTTTTCCTAATTTTAAACATAACGGGCTAGATCCTGTTCTGTAGTTGGCCAGAATTACCGCCGGCCAGTGTGTTATAAATTTCATCAATGTAGTGTTGTTTGATTATAGACTTTGATGATATCGTCAAAATTAGAAATTATTTTATCGTATTGATATTTGGTTTCAATATGAGATACATCAATGCCTGGATAGTTATTTTGTATGTAATCAGGTACTTCAGCGTAGTCAAGTTCAGTCCAATCGAGGTCGTGTTGTCTAAAATATTCTTTTACCTGATCCATTATATGAATAGATCGGTAGTAGTCTCTTACATGGTAATGATCGTCTTCTGTAAATACAAACGGTCCTATATTAGTCTGTATGTCAGCTTTAGATTTATAGGTAAACTTATTAATTTTAGTAGCAACAAAATTACTAGCAATATTGTCTGAAATAGATTTTCTATAGGTAAAAAATATTTTGTCGTACTGATCAAATTTAAACCAATCAAAATTTAAAATCCTAAAAGGCCTGTTAGCTATCATTTGTAATGGATGAAATCGAATTACGCCGTTTAACAAATTTGAATTCTTTTCTAGCATTGCTCGAAGAGTATTAATATACTCTTCGCCGTGTCTAACTTCTAAAGTGTTGATATCATGTTCACCTAAGATTCTTACATTATAAAATTCACTGATGGTTTCAAGAAGTATGCTACTGCGAGACCTAGGCATGCCAATTATACAAGCTTTCATACGTAATCTTTAAAGTGTTTTACAGTATCGGGAAATGTTTCTCTCCAATTTAATTTTCTTCTTGGATCCCAATAGTTGATATGGTTCATCATGTCTTTAGGATCTAAAACTGGAAGTTCTCTTAGAACATTAGCCACATGATGATTTTCGGGTAAAATTTTCCAAGCTTCTTCACGCAAACTCATAGGAGTAGTGGCAATATCCATAACTCCCTCGCCTCTTATAAAATTGTAATTGATAGTTGTTCCGTGTTTAGTTTTGCTAAAATTATTTTTTAAATATTCACCGAGTTCATTAACATATAGCACATTAAGAGGAATAATGCAGCAGTTCACATGAAACATTGCGTTAGATGGAGTATTGTCTCTAAACTGCTCAAGGTTGCGTTTGGCTTTAGACCAAAGTAGAGGCCAGCGTATGTAATGAAACCTATCTTCGATCCCGTCAATACTTAGACCAATTCTAATAGACTTAAATTTTTCCCATAACTTTAAAACTTCGTCATCTGGAAAAATGCTACAGTTAGAAGTATATGCCACTGTGACTTCTTCTGGATTTTCAATTTCTTGTAAAAATTTTAAGTGTGTGTCGGTTAAAAGAGGCTCTCCTCCCCAAAAATGAAAAAACTTCACTTCGTTAAGATTAATACTTTCTTTAATCTTTTTAATTTTGTCATCTATTTGTTGTTCTGGCTGTATGTGATAGACTTTGTTATCTTCTGAAATTTCTTTACGCCAAAGACTGCTTTGATGGAACCCGCACTGAATACAAGCAGCATTACATGTAGTATCTAATACTATTTCTAGTTTCCAAATTGTATCACCTATGCCATCTGGAATATCTCTATTTGAATTAATTCTCAAACTATTTTTGTGAGTTCTTTCTTTAAGTTCGCATTTACTACATGGTGCTAAGAATTCTGTAGCTTCCACATACTTTTTACGCTCTTTCTTAAATATTGTTGGATGAAATGGCAAATATTGGTCATACAAGCAACACGGATTAAATGTTAGGGTATTAGAATCACCTGGTATCCGAAAACTCACGGCGTTTCTTAAGCTTTTGCAAAATGTCATAGTTTGATATTTAGTTCATAAAAAAGGGCACCGAGGTGCCCTTTGGTTATTGGGTTACAAGGTTACCAACCCCGGTACTTGCTGTTTCTTAGGCAGCTAGAGCAAATTGCTCGTCGTTGGCTACTAGGCCAACTGGAGCTTGCCAGTACTGAAATGCGTTGTTTGCATTTATAGATTTTGCTTGATTTAGGGTCATCGCCTACCCTGCTGTCCACTCTGTTACTCTTTGCCCTGTCGAAATCCAGGTCTGGCCCTTCATAAAGGGACTGTTATCAGTCAGCGTCTTTAACGTATACAGGAGAACCAACAACTTCATAATCGCCTAGCTTTTTCAACTCGGCCAAAGCCTGTGTTTCGTCAGCGGCAATAACATGAGCTGGATAAATTTCATCATTGGTTTTTACTTCGATTTTGTATTGTTTTAGAACTTGACTCATATAACCTCCTTATGGTGGACCAGGCGGGAGTCGAACCCGCGTCCAGAACACTTTTCTCTTTGCTTCATACAGCAATAAACTACAGTATATATTTATACCTAATAAAAGTAAACCTCAATTTACTCATTTAAAGGCAATAGATCAATTACTAAATGGATTCTATTAATATGAGATTGATTTATAACCTCGTGTAATCTTCTATTATCAACTTCAATGTAAATTCCAGGTTCAAAAAAATATGACTGATTTTCAATTGTAATTTTTGCATCGATGTGTGTTACTAAAGGCAAATGAACTCTATGACAGGACACAAATGTAGGACTTTGATCAGTATGCGGAAATATTCTAGCACCGGGTCTTAACATATCAAAAACAGCAAACAGGCATTTAGCATTGTAGTATTTTTCTAATTTTTCAACTTCTTTCATAACAAGAGGAAAAATTTCATGGTCAGTAAACCAAAAATGTCTAGGAACATCATGAGTACAAGCTTGAAACATTCCTTCACTGGTTATAATAGGTAAAATATCCATTTCTGAAAAAATATGAATACTTTTTAATTTAGTAACTGCTCGCCACTGCTCGTCTGTTATGTAACTAAAGTCGAAGTTTATAATTTCTTTATCAGGCTCAAGATCTAAGTATTTTAAGGGTACATTCAATTCCATAGTATAATATTTATAAATACTGTTAATAGGAGCGAAAACTATGGGTGATTTTTTTAAATTAGTAGCGGATGTAGGATTTCCTATTGCTGCGGCACTGGCTGCGGGATACTTTGTGTTTTTAACATTAAAGTTTATTCTAGATGGTGTTACTAGTTCGGTGAACGGCATGGCTGGCATTATTAAAGGCCTAGATGCTCGTGTAGATACTATGACCAATGATCTACAACGTGTAGATGTTAAGATCAGTCATGCACTAGGACTGCAACCAGACTATTATCGTATCAGTAGGGCTGAGCAAACAGACCAGCGGAGAGATTAATGGACAATATAGCAGACTTAATTAACAAGTACGGCTTCCCAATTGTGTCAGCTGCTGGCATGGGCTATTTCATTTATTTTGTATGGAAATGGGTTACTACCGTTATTAAACCTGTGATTGGTAGTGCCAACGGAACTCTTATTGCTCTAATTGATCGTATTCGTATGTTAGACAACGATTTAATTAGACTAAATCAAAAGGTTGAAGTTGTGCTACAATTACGAGGCAAGACTATTGACAAAGAACGTATCATTGCTGAACAAGAAATCAACATAGATCCGTTTAAGAAAAAACGTGAAGAAGAAGCTGCTAAAAAAGCTGCTGAAGACGCTGCCAAACCAATTGGTGGGCCAAAAGGACGTAAAGCCACAGCACAAGAAATTAAAGACGCTGCTGGGGACGATTAAATACTAGATGCATGAAATTCTATATACTCTAATTGTGACGCATGTCACAATTGTATGTGTCACCCTTTTTCTCCATAGAGGGCAAGCACATAGAGGGATTACTTTTAATCCCGTTTTAAGTCACTTTATGAGACTGTGGCTTTGGCTTACAACAGGGATGAATACCAAAGCCTGGGTAGCTATACATCGTAAGCATCATAGATTCTGTGAAACTGTTGACGATCCTCATAGTCCTTGGACACACGGGATCTGGCGTGTTGTTTTTGGCGGTGCTTTCCTATACGCACAAGCAGCCAAGGATATCAAAATGGTGGAACAGTACGGTGTAGGAACACCCGACGACTGGTTAGAACAAAAAATATACGCCCCACATCCATGGCTAGGTGTTGTGCTGATGCTGATCATAGATCTTGTTCTTTTTGGCATGTGGGGATTTTTAATCTGGGGTATACAAATGATTTGGATACCTTTCTGGGCAGCAGGGATAATTAATGGTGTAGGACATTTTTGGGGATATAGAAATGGGGAAACTAGAGACCGTAGTCGCAATATTAGTCCTTGGGGTATTATTATTGGTGGTGAAGAGCTGCACAACAATCATCACTTAGAACCTGCCAATCCTAAACTCAGCCAACGTTGGTATGAATTTGATCTAGGTTGGGCTTGGCTACAAATGTTTATGTTTTTAAAGTTAGCTAAATTAAAACAAACATAAAATAGATACCTACAAGGCAAAGTATAATCTGTCCGAAGTATCTCTGCTGATTTTTTTCTAGTGTATAATCTTCTATATCTTGAGGAGCCCAATTTTTTCTTACGTCTGCTGATAATTCTTGACAGCCTTGTATGTAAAAATATAAACCATACACAGTTATTATACCGATAATAATTTCAAACACCATATTAATATTTGTAGTTGCCAGCATCGTTCTTAAACTTAATTTCGTCTAGCAAACTTTCTCCTTCTATGCGCCAATTGTTAACATCTACTCTAGTCAGTGTGTTAATTAACATTTGTAGTTTGTTTTGAGCACTAGGCTCAAATAAACCACGAAGCACCCAAAGCCATAAAAATTGTTTGTGCTTATCTTGAAAATGTTCGTAACTTTGCACTAATTTTAGCATGGCTGGTATATTTTTTCTTACAGCCATGTTTGTCAATTGTTCTATAGCTTCATTTACTTCACTAGAACTGCTATGCGGGTCTGTAATAATTAATGAACTATATTCCATTTGTGCTTCTGTATTAGTCTTTGCAGCCTGTTTTAAAAACTGCAAACTAAGACTTCGATGATGTCCCAACGGACCGTCTAACAATTTATGTATCATCATTGCTCTATCGCTATCGATAGTCTTACAATATTCACTTAGTATGGCGACTACTGCTTGATGCAGATTTTCTGGCACTAAATTTTTACTTGCCATGTCTAACAGTTCATTAAGACTTGGCCCACATTTACGAGTAACACGCCACATTAATACACGAGTTGCAGGACCAAATTGTTGATCTCGTTTTAAATTTTGTGCGTCCTGTATTGTTTTTCCTTGTGCTGGTTTATCGTTTATAACACTTTTAATAAGTTGTTCTTTACTATATTTGACTTGTTCTTTAGGTTTTACGTTAGGATTTAATTCAGAGCCTAGAATTTTTACTGCCCAGATAGGCACAGGTTTAGCAATATTTTTAAATTCTTGAGTGCCCCGTGATTCAAATTCTAAATCACATTTACCAGCTACTGCCTGATATACAATATCACTCATACAAACACCACCGTAATCGGTGGTGCTTTCTATTCTTGCTGCTATGTTTACTGTGTCACCCATTAAATTAGTGCCGTATACGTAAACTTCGCCTAGATGTAGACCTATCCGCCATCGCATTCCGTTGGCAAGATTTCTGATTGAATTTTGTATTTCTGCTGAACAAAGAACTGCATCTTTAGGACTGACAAATTCTGCTAACACAGCATCTCCAGCTGTATTGAAGATTCTACCGTTGTATTTTTCTAGAAGAGGATCAATAATTTGACGACATTGATCTAATTTGTGTAATGTGCCGACTTCATCAGCGCCCATCATCTTGCTGTAACCGATCACATCACTGCACAATACTGTAGTGAGTTTCTTTTCCATCAGTTATTTATTACAGAGATTTACAGGCTTTATACCGTTAAGAGTAACTCCCATACTAATCCAATCATCTGCATTGCCCATAACAAAGTTAGGCCAGTAATACCAGATAAGAAACCATCTAATTGATTCGTCAAACCACCAAGTGAAAATGTTATCATTCATTAGGTTGTTCATGGTGACCCCTTATAGTAATATTAGCAGAGGTCTTGTCTTTCTTACAACCGTTTAGGACAGGATCTTCGTGTTCTGCACACACACGCCACGGAGTTGGAGGTGCTGACATAGGCCTAGGAGCACTGCAACTACTTAGAAGTAGCGCGGAACACACCGTCCCAATCAGCAGGTAAATTCGCTGCTCGCATTTCTTCAATGCGCTCAAGCCATAGTTCATAATAGTGGTCCATCCCTTTGTCGAACGATCCTGTTAATACTTCTGTAATTAAAGAAATGGCTTTATCCCATTGTTGCTTACGATAGTATTCTAACATAAGATTGTGTATTTCACGCTTGTGACGCCATTCTTTAAGTTCATCTTCTGCTTTAGGATTGTAAAACACTGTAAAGATGTTAACGCCTTCTTTCTTACCTTTAACAGCAATGCAGTCTAGTTCTAGTGTAAAGTATTCATCACCTAGACGTTCAGCAGTTACGGGACCAAGAACCATGAGGACACCATAGTTTTTAGACTGTCCTTCAAGTCTGGATGCAAGATTGACAGCGTCGCCAAGACAAGTATAATCAAAACGTTGCTCACTACCCATGTTGCCAACAACAACAACGCCAGTATTGATACCAATACCCATGCCAAAGGGTGGAACACCTTCTTCTCTAATGCTTGCATTAAACGCATCTAAACTCCCTAACATTTGTAATCCGGCTTCTACAGCATCTTTACAATGCTTTGTTTCATCTAAAGGTGCGTTCCAGAACGCCATCTGTGCATCACCAATATATTTGTCCAATGTTCCGCCTGTTTCTAGAATTGTACGTGTCATAGCAGTCATGTAACGGTTCATGATACTGGTTAAGCCCTGAACGTCTCGACCGTAGTGTTCACTAATACTGGTAAACCCGCGAACGTCAGTAAACATAATTGACAATTCTTTTTCTTCGCCGCCTAGACGCAGTAAACTAGGATCTTTAATTAGTTTAGCAACTAAATCGGGGCTAAGGTAACTTTGGAACTGTTTTCTGATTTGTTGTTTTTGTAGGAACTCTGATACGAATTTGACCATGTAGGCGTGCAAAGCGACCAGTCCCAGGCCAACTGCTGGGGCAGTTGCGTCATATAGTACCAAGAAGTTACTGTAAGAATACATGCTGCCGTAGATAACCCCACCAATAATAACAACAGTTGCCACAATGCCCGCATAAGTCCACCTCATTAAAAATATTATTAAAATACCTATTGCTAAAATTCCTAATAGTTCATTAGTATCAGCATCGGTTGGTCGCTGGATATTAGTTTGAGTCATCATAGTTCCGATGACAGCACCTTGTAAATATTGTGGCCAAACTTCACCAGCTGCTGTTGCTATAGGATTTACTAGTCCAGCTGCGCTTAGACCAACTATAACAATGCCACCGTTGAAACTATCAGGCAAATTAACTAAGCTATGTTCTTGTGGCTTGCTAGCCCAATCAATCCATACACGACTAAGACTATCAGTGTTTATTCTGCCAACTTTAGGAACTCTTACCGCTTCAACACCAATGTCACCTATTTTAACTTGTATCCTATCTTGAGCAGCAACTCTAATAGTTTCTAGACTCAATGAAGGATGTATATTTTCTCCTGCAGCAATAACTAAAGGCATACGACGAACAACACCGTCTATTTCTGGAAATGTGTTTACTATCCCTACTCCAGCTGCCAATGACGATAAACTATCAACAGAATTAATTAATCCAGGATATTGTACAACTTTGCCCGACGGATCTTGTCCTACTATCTGTACTGGACTACCGTGATCTGTATTTTTGCCTTTGGTATGCCCTATTGCTGGAAGAACTACAGGGTTCTGTTTTAAAGTCTGTGCTAATACATTGTCTTTACCAAACCGATCTCGTTCCGGCATTAACACATTGAATACTACTAGGCCAGCTTCTCTTTTATATAAATCCTGTATAATGTTGGCATACATATCTCTAGGAAAAGGCCATTGCCCGTATTTGTCTAAAGCAGCTTCGTCTATGTTAACTGTATGTATTGGAACTTCTTTAGCAGGCTGACTAATTATTAATTGATCAAAATAACGTAGTCTAACTGATTCAATAAAACTAGGATCCCAGAATCTAACACTAACTACTAATATCAAGGTTACTAGTGCGGTCCACGGACTTAATAAAATCTTTTTCATTTTTTCTTGGCCTTACCTGCTTTCATATTAGCCATCCAGTGTGCCAGCTGTCCTTTGCGACCGCCCTGTTTGGCTACTTTGCGTAACGTGCTTACACTGGCTTTTGTTGGCACGCCATGACGTTTGCTATCTCCCTTGTCCTGTGGATTGCGGCCGTCGGCAAAGTTTTCTGATAATTCTAAAGGTTTTGTTTGAAAATATTGAGGATACTGTTTGTTAAAGTTCCTCATAATTATACCAGCAACTGTGTGTGCTTCATTTTCTTCAGGACTGCCAGTTTCTCCACTATCGTCTTTTAATTGTCCGTTAATCATTTGTTTATAATGAACTAATTCGTGCGCTAGAGTTCTAAGAATGTCAATTATATGACGATTAGCTACGCCTAATTGTATAGTTTGTAGGTCGTTAATAAAACGACCGAACGTAGGTTGTTCAGGATCTTCAACTTCTTTTTCAAGTTTAATTTTTGGAAGTTTAGATAGTTTTAATTCGTCCATAGCCAAAGGCAAGAAGTCACGAAAGGCTTGAACAAGATCCAATTGATTATCTTTAAATTCTACAAATCGCATCTAGTATTTAGCGATGTAGTATAGTGTTAAGAAGGATCTCCCTTGGGTAAATTATAAGTATCAGACTTGTAACCTATCCCTAAAATGCAGCCGACTTCTTTGGCAAATTGTATTATAGTAAAAGCACCTGTTTTTACGTTTACAAACACAGCGTAATCACTTTTTTCTGACTCATCTTTGCCTACCCATAGAGGTTTTTCATCTATGTCTTTGTCAGTTAATGCTTTTAAAATTGTGCCTACTGGTCCGCAAATTACTGATTTTGGTATTTGTCTAAACTCAGGTCCAATTTGGGCGTTGGCTATGGTGCTAGTTAAGCAGAATAGGAACGCCACTGCTAGATTTTTCATCGTGGCTTCTCCTTAATACTGTATTTACACTTTCCACTTAGGTGGAGGTCTCCTATGTGCTAACTGTTGATTAAACTTAGCTAGTTCTAGTTGTTTTTGTTCTTCTGCTGATTTTCTTATTAGATATTCTTGATATCGTTGTTCTATAGTTTTAGGTTCGATACCAAATTCTTTTTGAAGTTGTCTAGTTTGAGCTAGTACACGATCATATTGTGCTTGTATGTCTGGTGGGAATGACCAATCTATCACGGCCCCGTACCTTGTGTTACGCTAACTGAACATCCTGCAGCATTAGCACATTGTTGTGATATACTGTAAATTTGAGAAACATTGCCCTGTTGTACTAACGAAAGATTGCTAGCACCTCCAGCGTTGGTTAAACTGATAGTGGCCTTGTGATGGCCAGCATCTTTTTGTGTTACATTAGCAGAATGATTATTTCCTGTAAAAGAAATGTCTAAGAAATGATTGCCAGTACCGCTTTGAATTAATGTTTCATTTACATGATTTCCGCTTACGTTAACAAACATAACTTTTTCGCCGTTGTTGCTTTGTTTTACTGTATGTGTACCGCCGCCGCCCACCATGGTATAATTTAAAAAATGTCCGCTAGTAACTCCACCGTCATTACCTTGTCTTAATACATAGGTAGCACTATTCCCAGAAACTGACAATCTAAGTATATGACCACCGCTTTCTTGTCCATCTTGATCACCTGTAGTGGTATTCCTAGCTTGACTTATTGTAACATTATTACCATTTCCTTGAACACTCATTTCTATTAAGTTTCTTCCAGAAGTATAGTCACCTTGTTTGATATTGACGCTATTTCCAAATCCTCCAATATGAGCATTAGTGCCGGCACCACCTAATCCTTGAATTCTATTGTAGTTACCTACCTGTTCTATAGTTACAGAAGGAGTAGATCCTTCTACATTTAAATCAATTCTGTTACCTAATCCTATTGAGTTTCTCCTAGCTCTAGCAGCATCTAATAAAGATTGTTGTGCTGGAGTAATATCACTAGAATAGCAATCACTACATACACTGCCTGCAGTGCCTGGATTAGCAGGTGTAGAACCTGCTGCTAGATCTGTACTAGTTACTCCATCGTTAAGATCATAGTAATAGGTTATTTCTGCTATCTGCATGCTGTCACAATTTAGGCCGCAGCCGTCACCAGATTTTGTAGTTGGAAACAGCATGAAATAATAAACATAGGCATTAGTATTGTTTACAGTAATTTCAGGACTAGTCCAAAATCTAGTTTCACTTAGACTTATACTATCTTGTTTAATCAGTGTCCAGTTTACACCATCATTACTTCCGTACAATTTATAACTTGTAGGATCTCTGCCACTAAAATCGTTGGCAGTAGTTACTGTAAATTTTTGAACTACTCGTCCTTGACTTAATCTAACTGTAACACCTGCGTTCTTTTTATCAAAATTTAGATACTTGGTATTGACATTACCATCGAAAGCATTAGTAGCACCTTCACCGCCAGGACTGTTATAACTGGTAGGATAGATATTGCTGATTACCACAGGATTTGAATTTGTTCTAATTACTTGCCAATTAGGCGGAGGTGGACCAGCAGTTTGACCAGCTGCCAATGGTGTAGCACTATATGTGGCATTAGCATAAGAGTCTGCTTGCTGAGTTGTAGGATTGAGTGTACCAGTCCAGGTCACACCGCTAGTATTATTCATACCGCTAGTTCCACTGAACAACTGTCCGGTATTATTATCGTTACCTACAAAGAAGAAATAGTCAGGACCCATGTTGACAATTTTACCTGTTCCAACTACAGCCTTCAATATCCCAAGACTAGTAAATTGTTTAGCCACATAAGGATAGGAAATATTGCCACTTAATTCAAATTGAATATAGTCGCCCGCTGACCAACTTAACTGTCCGCTAGTCCATGGGATCTTATATGCTACGCCTGGTTGTTTACTATAAATTTGACAAGTCGTTGTGTTAAGACAGGCATTGACATTCCATTGGCTATCAGCAACTTGGCTTTGGCCAAATTTGATATCCGTGAAAGCAGCATAACTAGCTCTACTAATTAGTAACATTATAAATGCTACTATTAGCCACGCCCAATATTTGTATCTTGCTCCGTGCCACATATTATCTATACTGTTGAACTACTGTGATAGTACCTTGAGCTTTGCCGCCTGGGGCAAAGATATAACTATTAACTACCATGTCTTGACTGACTACTACTTGTATTTTTGTGTCCAAAGGCAAAACTACATTAGTGTAATTTCTACCATTTTGACTAAGACCTTCCCATTGCCATCCTATTTGCTGTGTATTACTTTTATCTTTATAAAGTTTAAAAACAAATTCATTTTCGCTACTAGCTTCTCTGCTTGCCACTTGATTTTCTAATAAATCTTCTGGCTGTAATAATTTTGCCGATGACTTGTTTTCATCACCGTCGTCTTTATTTTTTGAATGTTCTTTATCTCTATTCAACGCGGCATGTTGTTTTTCATTATCTTTATGATCGTCTTTGTCTTCTTTTTTATCTTTATCGTCTTTCTTGGCGTCACCAGTTGCCTGTGCTGCCTGTCTAGCTGCAGCAATAATATTCATACCGCTTTGTGTTTTTGGCGGGCTTATCATTAAATTATTTCCAATAGCCATACCACCTAAATTAACTACTACAGGAGGACTGGGAGGATTAGCAGCCGTTTCGACTAAAGTAGCTTGATACGGCTTGTTCATTTTTACAATACCCGCAGGCGTTTCTACATCTATGGCTCCGCTGCCACAGGTTAACCCTTTTAGATTTATATTGCCTTCAATTTCGCATGTAGGCATTAACATAACCATACTGGCACCTGTTTCATTAACACTCATAACAAAGTCTGTTCCGCGAACTGCTATTGCTGCAGTAGGAGTTTTAATGTTTACAGCATTAGGATTATTAGCAGCTATGTTACCGGACACATATCTTACTGTGCCCGATGTCGCTTTTAATGCCAATTTTCCTGCACCGCTTTTAGGATCAAAAACAAAGTCATCAATAACAAGACTACTCGATTCCGTAACATTGACAGTGGTATTGTCTTTAAAAGTGATTTTAACTTTTCCATTTTTAGTTTCTACTTTGTCATTCATTGCTACCACAGTGCCTTTAGCTACTGCGATAGTGTCCTTTCCTCTTTTAATAATGGCAGTTCCACTCAGTTCGGTAACGGAACCTATGTCGGCTCTCGCTGAACTAGCTAGCAGAAATGCAACTATAAAGAGGGCGATCCCGCGCATCGGCCCTCTCCTTAGTTCTTCTGTGTAATATTAAATGTGCCTCCAGTGGCTACACTCTTGATATTTAAAACACTGTCAATTGTTCCAGTCTGTGCTACAGTATACTTAGTACCAGTTCCGTTTTGATCGACCCAGATACTGCTACCATTAGCTCCTGTGCTAGTCTGAGTTAAATTTAACAGATTATCGTTACCTACAATCTTAATTGTTTGTGTATGATTGTTACCAACAACATCCATAAAGAACATGTTGCCGTTTCCACTTACATCTATAGCTGTAGAAATATCGTTTCCTGTTCCTCTAAATTGTAAGTGATTACTGTTACCAGTAAATTTAGCATTCATGTCTAATCTGTTACAACCGCTTAGAGCAGCACCTGTTGAAGTTGTGCCATAGCCGCAGGCAACATCAGCAGTGTTAGTATTTCCAATTTGTTGAATAGTTACATCTACACCGTTGGCACCAGAATCGTTTTTCAATGCTAGACCGATGACGTTACCAGTTCCATTTTGAACTGTAGTAACTATTTGGTTGTCACCTCTTAGATAAACAGGTGAATTTAAAGTCCACGCATTTGTACCTGTGCCATTACTGTTAGGTACATTAGTTACAACTGGAGTACCAGTGCCTGATCCTAATGTATTACCGCTACCATTCTGTGTAGCATTTACAGTAGGCGTAGCACCACTTTGGTCAATAAAGACTCTATTAGTTGTAGCAGAACCTAATGCTGTTACAGCGTTAGGACTCACTGTAGCAATGCTAGGAATAGTTGGCTGGTCCGGTGCTACTACTGCTGTTTGAGCATGGACACTAAATGCTGCCATTAGCATTGTGAAAAGTAGAGACTTTCTCATAATTATTATCGCTCCTCGAAGCACATGCTTCATTATTTTACTGCGGGTCGGCCTGTCCCGGCTTCTCCGCTAACTTCTGCGGGAATTGAGCCCGCACCCTCTCTTCTGTCTCCTTTAACACTTTCTCCGCTATTTGGCTTGACCGGTGATGCGGCAGGTGTTTGGGAGGCTCCTTGTAAATGGGGGTTCTTCGGAACCAACTCATTTTTTTCTCCTTTGAAATTCCATAAGCCAAGCTGTTTACCTTGATTTACTAGTTCAATTACACCTTGCTCGATAGCTGAACGTAAAGCATAACTACCTGGTTCGTTAAATGTCTGGCTTGAATCAAATTCGAATGCCTGGGTTGCCTGATTATAAAATCTAAAGACTGTTGCTCCATCTGCTGTGCTAAGTAGATTTTTTTCAATTGTAATAGATGTAAGCACTTCGCCTGATTGTACACTAATAAGTCTTAGATTTATTACTACGACATCTTGAGTGTATTGTGTAAATGGACCAATTCCTAGCACACGGAATCCTGTACCACCTGTTAATGTATTACTGTTATAATCAATAATACCACCTTCTAAAATTACACCTGCTAAAGTTAATGGGGGTAACATTTTAGCATTGGCTCCGTCATAGATTTCTCTAGTTTGACGAATCATTTGACGCTCTTTTAATAGATTATCTAATCCTACACGTTCTACAACTGTGAACCATTGACGGTTACCAGCTTCTTGTAAACTTTTAATTAAGTATGCTTCTGCGCCTTGAGTAACTGCTGTAGAAAATAAACTTAGTGTGTTGCTTGGCTTACGCTGACCAGTCATGTCTTTGAAACCATATACTGCTATAGGTATAGCAGGACCATCTGGTGCTGGAAGTTTGGCAAGTTCTTTAATTATGTTTTGACTTACTATAGGCTTGTCTTGAATTTT
>Ga0129333_10002032_pt1 | contig 18707 bp, 20 predicted proteins | sample CPB6_08_DNA_FD_94474 | JGI IMG/M metagenome (GOLD analysis project Ga0129333, IMG submission 94474) | Freshwater to marine salinity gradient microbial communities from Chesapeake Bay, USA - CPBay_Sum_0.6_0.8_DNA | ecosystem: Environmental > Aquatic > Marine > Coastal | place: USA: Chesapeake... | reverse complement strand
AGCAGCTTTTGCTCCTAAGCCGACTATAGGTTTACGAGTATAAAAAATATTGTTTGCACTATATCCAGTTTCTTGTATTTCCGTAGCAATTGGTTTATCTGTGGCTATTAATGCGGTGGGCCTAAACGTTCTGTACAGCGCATTACAGCCGTAAACATGCCCCCATTTTAATAACTCTGCAGGGTCAATCGCTTGTCTACTAACTCCATTACCTAATACAAATGCATTGTGCATAAAAAATCCTCTCTGTATGTATTCCAGAGAGGATTGACGTTATACCAAAAATATTAACTAGTCCACTTCTCAAGCTGACCAGGAATAACTGTAGTATTAGCAGTACCAGATTTGATAACAGTGCCTTCATCAGTAAAGAAGTTAGACACATATCTTACGTCATTTGTAACACTATCATATTCATAGTCGTTACCACCAGTCCAATCTAAAAGCCACTTATTGGTCAACTTGCTGATGTATGTAATTGAAGAATCACCCACTGAGAATCCAATTGCCATTAGACCAGCTGCTGGTGTTGCATCGTTGTCTAATACGCATACGCCAACTTCTTGACAAGTACCTGTGGTACCAGCCCCCGACGCTGCTGTAACTTGAAAAATAGTACCAACTGCTGCACCAACTGGTGCACCCATAGCTAACCAGTTAGTGTCGCCAAGACTGGCAATGCGAACACTAACTCCTACAACTGCGTTAGCTGGATCAATTGCTGTGTTCGTAGCTACCAAAAACTTGTGTGCGCCTTTTTGTCGTAGAATCACACCGTCATCTACGCCTGTGTAACTGTTCGTAATATTAACAATACATTTTACTACTGGATTAGTTGCTGTAGTAGCTGTAGTTCTAAGACCACCAACTACACCAAGATAATCGTTTGCACTCAAAGTAGTTGGGTTAACATTGTATTCTGGATCTGTTAACGATCCAAAGTTAGGAAAACCAATATCAATGCCAACTGCTGCACCTGGATAACCTACACCAGAATTAGTAGAATATTTTTGAATTTTGAGAGGACGTCCCATTTTGTTTTCTCCTTAAAGAAGTCCAATGTGGGTTCTAGCCACTACGCGGGTGGTGTCCCGCATAAGACGCACCATTGCGTTCATTTTTATTTATGCGTATTGTTTGTTTTAAATAAAGCCATGACTCCAGATGAACTGATTTTTTTAGGCAACGATTTTAGAAGTAAAGATCAATATGATCTAGCATTGAAACATTATGCACAAGCATTTGTCGAAGACCGTAATAATATTCATGCTTGGAATAACTACGGAAATGTTTTGAGAGAAATTGGCGAACCTAAAAAAGCTATTCCTTTCTTGCAACATGCCATTGCCATTGACCCGGACTTTGTTACTGCACATTTTAATCTTGCTGTAGCTTATTTGTTAGATGGTCAATACACTGAAGGCTGGGACAAATATGAATGGCGCTGGCGTTATGAGCATTTAAATGGAACATTACCAAAACTTACCAAACCTAGATGGACTGGGCAATCATTAAATGGAAAAACTGTTTTAGTTATCAGCGAGCAAGGCTTTGGCGACTGTATACAGTTTGCAAGATTTTTTTCTGACTTAATAAAGAAAAATGCGTCAATAAAATATCTAACTATGGCAAGTCTGACTAGACTATTTGCTTCAAACACACCAGTACAAAAAGTCACTCATAGCTACGAAGCCATAGGAGACTTTGATTATTGGATTCCAATGATGAGTTTACCTAGTGTACTGAATGTGACGTTTGAAAACTTAGCTCACTCATCAAGATATATTCAAACATCTAATGAAAATACACAAAAATGGCGTTCAATTTTAGGACCAAAGAAAGGCATTAGAATTGGCATCTGTTATAGTGGTCGGCGTGACAACTGGGTCAACAAATACAAAGGCGTACCCATTGCTCACTTTATGGCATTGGTACAAAAATTTCCCGATCATGAATGGATAAACCTACAAGTTGAGCCGGCAAACAATGAGGAACAAACTTTAAAAGATAACAATGTTCGTTGTTTTGGTGGCATGATACAAGATTGGCATGACACAGCTGGCCTCTTATCAAACCTTGATATTGTTATATCAATAGATACTAGTGTAGCTCATTTAGCTGGAGCTATGAGTATACCAACTTATATTCCACTGACCAAATTTGCAGTAGATTGGCGCTGGGGCCTAATGAATGACACGACTCCATGGTATCCTACAGTAAGATTATTTAGACAAGAAGATTTTGGCAATTGGACAACAGTTTTTGACAAAATAGCAAATACCGTTCAAATTTTTAAACTTTAGGCACTTTTTTGTAACCAGTGATAAACTTCTTGACAGTTGACCCGGCGTTTATAATCTATAAATTCTTCATGATTTGCTAAAAAATGTTTTGTAAGTCGGCCTTTTATTAACAAAACAATATTATCATAATTTTTAATCACTGCTTTTTTGTCTAACTCGTTTTCATTAGTATAAGGACATATTGATTGAAATATTTCAAAAATAACTACATGACTAGAAGGCGTTAACATAGAACTATAGTTGTTGTACCATGTCATTTGAAAAAATATTATTTCTTCTAGCTCATCTATAGAAGCAACAAAGGGCACAACAATTTGATTTGGTAACCATAACTTAAACTTTTGTACGATATATTGCGAAAGTATACTGTCAATAAAGTTTTCTCTCACACTGTAAATTGTAGTAATGTTTGGAAAAGTTGAGCGTTGTAATATTTCATAGGACCTAGTAATAAAAATTTTACCTTCAGTAATACATTGCTTGACATTTTTATCTAGTGCAAGCTCAGAAGGTTTAAAATATTTGTTAGATATAAGTTTTGTAAGTCTTGTACTGCCAGTTCTACTAGGACTCAAGACCAGGCACGATTTTTCATTAAACATAATTTATATATGAAAAAGCCCGCCAAAGCGGGCTTAGTTTTGAAACAATTGCCAGTTGATTAGCTGAAAGACAGGTTAGATACAGCGATCTCACCCAGATAGTCAGCTGCGTTACCGAAGCTGCTAGCTGTGTTGGTAAGTTCAATGTAACCATAACGAGTCATGAAGCTGACTACTGGTTCAAATGTTGATGGATCCAGCACAACACCAGAACTCATTAGAGGGATATATGGGCAGTAGAATGCTGCTGCATCTGCCTCACTGGAACCCTTGTAACCAACCAGAACTGGTGTAGTGTCGCTAGCATAGCTATCAACAAATACACGCATTGCACCATTTAATGTACCAACAAACTTAGTGTTAGTTGGTGCTTCAAATGTGCCTTCTGTGGTACGAGCAAAAGCTGAAGTTGTTGCTGACTGTAGAACAGTCAATGCTGCCGAACTTACAACTGCCCAATTACCAGCGCCACGACGTGTACGCTGAGCGATCAGGTTAGCAACACGGTTGATTAGAACAGCTAATGCAGCATGTTCGTCACCAACGAATGTAGCAGTACCAGACACAGTAGCTTGGTTGTATGTAAATTCAACTGCTGCTAGAGTACGCAAGCTTAATAGAATTTCTTGATCAATTTCAGCAGTAATTTCTTGTGCTAGTGCAGCCATAATTTCTGCTTCAACGTCAATACCGTGCATAGCTTGTGCATCTTGTGCAGCTTCAAATGTCCAGCGAGCTTGTAACTTACGAGTTTTTGCTTCTACAGCCTGCTTGAGGATCTGTACGGAAATGTTCTTACCGCCGTTACCTTCTAAAGTTGCAGTAGCTGAACCAGTATAGTTACTAGTTGATGATGCATCGCTCTTAACTGTTGAGTATGCAGTTGCAATTGTGAAAGGACTTAAAGCTTCCTGACCAGCTACAACTGACGTAGCTGCTGCACTGTTGTCAGTCAAGCTACTTGCGTAACGAACACGCAGAGTATGAATTTGACCAACTGGGCCAGTCATAGGCTGAACACCAACTAGTTCGTTAGCGATAACGGTTGGCATTACACGTCGAATAACTGGTAGAATGACGCGGTTAAGAGTAGCAATGTTACCAGCTTGGGTTGAACCAGCTGTTGCGTTTTCTTTCAAATACTTGCGAGTGTTTTCTAAAACAACACCCATTGTGCTTCGACGGGAACCTTTAAGGCCTTCCATTAGGGCTTCTTTGGTCTCGTCCCAGCGGTTTTCGAGTAGTTCTTGTGACATTTATGTCTCCTTAGTTCTTATAGACCTGCCAGTCGCTTGAGGTCGATCACATTTGAGCGATCTGGCTCCTGGGTTGAGGCAGCTTTATCACCAGTCACCTCAACAACTGATTCAGAAATCACCTGTTTGGCTTTTACTGAACGGTCTTCGAGAACTGCTGGTAGATACTTTTCAAAAGCAGATTTCAGACGACTTGTCTGAACGCTTTCAAGAAGATTACGCATTGTTTCACGCTTTTCTTCGTTAAGAGGTCTTAACAAATCTGACATGAGTTCGTTACGCTCATTGTTGTCGCGAATCATACGTATTTCTTTTTCCTTGCTTTCTGCAATCACTTTTGCTTTGGTTGCAGTGCTAATTGCTTCGGCCAATTTCTTATCCTTGTTAGCGATAATACTGTGTAACTTTTTGACTTCGGCTTTTTCATTTAGATGTGTAGCGCCAAACTCAGCTGCATACGCTTCAAAAATCTTGCGACCAAAATTGTTCTCACGAGCAACTTTGATATCTTCACGTAGTTGGCTAAGTTCTTTCTTGAGATGCGAAGTAACTGCTTGATTCATTTTTGTGGCACTTTCTTTTACAAAACGTGCTTTTAGTTCCTCAAGTTTTACACGAGCCTCACGTACAAGACGCACTTGTGTTTCCACAACTTTGCGCTTATCTTGTGCGAACTCAGTAATTTCTTCTGCAAGAGCTCGTACAATGAAATTTTCTAATTTTGTTAGTCCTTCATTGTGATTCTTGCGGTCTCTGCGCAGTTCACCAATTTCTTCAGCAAGTTTTGTTACCATAAAATCGTTAAATTTAGTGGCATTTTCTTTCATCTTACTTTGGAATTTGACGCGATCTTCTGCAAGGGCTTGCTTTTCAGCTGCCACTGCTTGGATCTCTGCGGTTAGACCTTCAGTTACCATGCGATCTAGGGCCTCTACCATCAGTGTCTTGTCGTGCTCATAGCGTTGTGCATACTCCTCACGAAGTTCTGCACGTACCATTTCTTTGGCTTCTGAAAGTTTGGACTCCCATGCTTCATTGAGTTCCTTACTAACATCTTCATTGATTAGGCCGCTATCTAATAATGGCTTGATGGCATCGAACATTAATAGATTCTCCTTAGATCTTGAGATCCTTGATGAGGCGTTTTATTTCCTCTTTCAAGTATCTCTTTACTTTGTCGTCCTCACCTACTTCCTTTGCTATTTCTAATACTCTATGACCGTACTTCATGTTCATAAGTCCTTCATAGATTGCAGTAGGATATGCATTTGGTGCACTGGGTTGGGCGACTACATCAACAGTGACTATTTCAAAGTCACTGACATGTCCATTTCTATCGTCAACATTACCGCTACCGCGGCTGCTAACGCCTAGTTTAACACCTGAGTCAAGCATGGTTTTCACCAGTTGGCCCATTGGTGTTGGTAAAATTTTTAACTTACCGTATCCATCAGATCCTTCCATCCACATACCTTCAACCATGTGGCAGACTCGATCTAAATTGATCTTTAGGTCTTCTGGGTGATCAACTTCACCTAAAACACTTTGGCCATTTTTAATCTGTTCATTAACTGTGCCAACGGCTTTTGCAATTTCACGTACAGGATACACACGATCATTCGCATTACGCTTATCACCCTGAATGCAGATACCTTTCATATAAAGACTTTTACCCGCACCATCGTGTGAATCCTCGGTTATAAGTTCCACACGAGCTTGGCTAAAAGTTAAGGTTTCTCTAAGGTATCTGCTCACGATTAACGACCTTTAAGTGGGCTTTTGTTGTTTACACCGCTTGCTTGACTGTTTACAGGCTTAGGTGCAGCTTTCATATCTTTCATGTCACCGCCGGCTTTGTTCTGGAAGTCACTGATAAGATCTTTATGGCTGTTGCTATATGCTGAAGTATCGTGCTTTCCGCCCATGCTCTGACCAGTATGAACAGGCTTACCTTCCATGCCGCGAGCGCCGCTATTAGCAGCTACAATAGACTTTTTATTGATACCACCTTCTTCAGATGTAGTTGGCTTTGGTGCTGCTTTTAAACTTACACCTTCCATCATGCCCATTTCATCTTCTTCGTCGTCCATGCCAACCATTTCTTCGTCGTCCATGTCGCCCATATCGTCGCCCATGTCGCCCATATCGTCGCCCATGTCGTCTCCGTCATCGCCCATTAATTCTTCAAACTCGGCCATGAGTTCATCAAGCTTGTCTTCTAGGTCAACTACACGATCTTCTAAATCAGCATTAGAATCTTCGTCGCCTACAGCATCGTCAAATCCAGTTTCATCGGCGAAATCGTCGTCAGCCTCACCAATTCCTTCTTCTTCGGCTTCAATGTCGCTCATCAATTGGTCGCTGGCATCACCGTCATCATCTAACTGCATTTCATCAAGTTCTTCAGATTCGGTCATGTCTTCTTCGTCCATTTCCTCGGCTTCGGTCATGTCTTCTTCGTCCATTTCCTCGGCTTCGGTCATTTCCTCGTCGTCGTCCTCTTTTTTAGCTTCATTCATTTCTTCTTCGTCCATCATCTCTTCATAGATTTGACGGCTTTTCTCAACAACGATGTCATGAAAAAGCGCACGTGCCTTATCTTCTTCGTCATTGATTACATATTCAATCAATTTTTCAAGTTTCTTGCTCATTAAGGGCTCCTTGTCTGGGGTAAAAGTCATTTACCCCAGTAGGGTAAATGTATAGAGTTATTTACAACAATGTGTAAAAAGATGTAGATTATTGGTGGTTTTTTAATGAAAATGTAAAAAATTGCAAAATTTTTTACATCGCGGGTGGTGCAGGTGGTGGTTGATACTGATCTTTAATTTTATCCATCTTTTCTGAAAACTCGTAGGTTCGTAAGTCATTCATCTGGCGAAGTTTGTTTAAATGACGAAGTGTTAACCTAGTTTTACGCAACTGACCAAATTTTGGTTGGCTGTTATCGTCGGCAACATCTTGATATTGCCTTGGTTGACGTTTCCAAATTTCATTAATAATCATATTAATATTTATACAGCTCCGGCGCCAGCTGGTGTTGGAGCAGGTGCGGGTTGTCCTGGTGGCGGCGCACCAGGTACAGCAGCTCCAGCAGGCTCGTTCATCATACCACCAATTTCTTCACCGGTCGCTATGTCAGCTTCAATATTAGCCGGAGTTACACCAATACTACGTAGATCTTGACCCTGTGTTGTATCAAGTTCGGCTTTACCTCGCTCTTCACGCCACATTTCTTCGTTTTCAATAATTTCTTCTTCAGTTAAACCTAAGAAGCGTTTAAGTGCAAATCTTTTGCTAATGTATGGAAAAGCTTCCATAGCTTGAAAAGTTGTGACTCTGTCCTTATCTAATTCACTTTGTCGATAACTAGCAAAGTTTTGCGGTGGGCAGAACTTTATATTAAACAACCCGTTATCAATGTTGAATCCACGCCAACGCATGAACATTTTAAATTCATCGTCTAATTTTTGGATTACAGCATTTTGTAAACGTTCGCAATATTGATTAAATCTATACTCTTGAATTAAAGCCGTACCAACTTTGCCGTCAGTAAGAGCGCGGTCGCTGTCGTCAGGTCCTGTGGGCAAATATGAACTAGGCACACGTAATCCACGTGCCATTTTGTTATTAAAATACTTTAAATCGTCAATTTCACCTAGATTTTGTCCACCTTGCAAAGTAGTTACATCGCTGCCTCTACCACCTTCGCCTACTGGGAAAAAGTAATCTTCCCCTACACTTAATGGATTATAGCTAGAATCCATCATGTTTTGACCGCCACCATTGACAGTTGGAATCCTACGTTGATGCATTTCATTTTTAATACGCTCAACAAACTGCATAGCCAAGTGACTTGGCATGTTACCAACATCAATTTTAAAAATTCTACGTTCTGGTGCACGTTGCACACGATAGATAAGAATACTGTCTTCTAGTAATTCTTTCTGTTTAAAAACTTTAAAAATGTTTTCTAACACACTTTGACCAAAGGGCCAGAAAAAATCTAAACCTTCATTTAAACTTAAATGCACAACATGCTTGGCGTCCACACATGTTTCATTCACTGCTCGGCTAAAACGATTACTGCCCACTGTGGGCGCATTAGGCATTGTGTATGCCATTGGTGCGGTCATGCCACCTGTGCCAGGATTGACCATGTAATCGCTTACAGTTTTTTGAGCTACACTAAGATTTTGGAAATTAGGGTTAATGTCCCTAATAATGTATTGCTCAGGTCGTTTACCTTCACTTTCGTTTACAATAACTCGACTTACTTTTGTCATGTCCACCCAATACATTTCAAAAGTTTGCGGATCTCTAATAAAAACTTGATCACCGTATTTGATTGTATTACGGAAAAGTTTAAAAATTCTTTGATCTAACTTGTTAAGTTTAACCCATTGCTGTAATTGTTTTTTAATAATTTCTGCTTCATGATCTGTGGGCCTATCAACAAAGTTAATTTCAAAAGGCGTTTCGTTTTGCTCGTTACTTTGTGTTGAAAATTCAGCAAGAATATCTAAGCAGGCATTTACTTCACTGTCACAGTCCATATTTTCATATTGATTGTAGCGTTCAATACGATTTGGATGTCCTACATAAACTTCAGGTAAACGGCTAGCATAGTTTTTATAACCAAAATCAGTACTGGCAGGTCCTTGAGTTCCGTACCCATTACCATAACTAGGACCTCGCCAATTAGCCCCATTTATAGGACTCATTGTACCACCAGTGTCTGCAACTTTAAAGTATTTTTTCCAGCTCATAGATATATTTACCGTTAATTTCGGGATACTTGCAACAACTTAGTCATAGTTGAGTTTGCCGTTTTTTGTTGTTGCACTAGTTCAGTTAATAAGCCAACAAGCGGCGACATGTCACCACCAGAATCTGAAAAACTTTTTTTCAAATTATCTGCAATAGAAGAAAACCCTTTTTCCAATGCACCTATTTGTAAATTTGTGTCACCTATACTTCCCAGTGATGGCATAGGCAATTGTGGGGATTTAATATCTACTGGAATTTTTTTATTATTAGGCAATGGTACTACTGCCTCTAAACCGTGCAACATAGCAGGATAACCTGAATCAGGTCCTTTGGCTATCCCGCCTTGTTTAAATTCAGCATGAATATGTGGAGCCCAAGATTTTGCTGCCTTTGGGTTGGCAGGTTTTGTCATTTCATCTACAACTTTTTTAGCACCAAGTTGTTTCAATAAACCTTTTAATTCCTCAACTTGATCAGGCTGTACTACTATGTCTACAGCTCGACCTTGGGTGTGCGCACTAGTAGCACTACGACCAGTTACTGGATCGTTTAGTGACGTAAATCTAGCGGTTGGAATTTGCTTTTGAATTTCTTTAGCAGCATCAATTAATCGTTGTTCAATTTTGCCTTCAACAACTGCACCAGGTTTAATGTTCAAACCTTCTAAATTTGGCGCTCTCATGGTTGAAGTTGAAGGAGCTGCAGGTGCTCCGGTGGCTGATGTTTCCCTTGGTTTTTCTTCTGGTTTAGCAGGAGCTCCAGGCGGTGTAGGTGGCTTGCCTGTCGTTCCTGTGATAGCACCTGTAACTTGGTTTAAGGTCCTTTTAAATGATTCAACTATGCCACGATCCTCAGGCGAGCCAGGCTTACTAGTAGGTGCCACTACGCCAGCTGCTTTGCCTTGCGCCAATGCAGCAAGATTTTTCAAGGCATCTTCAAAGTTTTTACTTTGAGTTACTACATTGCTAACTTCTTTAGTAAGTTTTTGAAATTCTTCAGATAACTGAGGAATGTATTGGATTGCCAAATCTCCAATTTTATTAGCTGCACCAAGGGCGGCATCTTGCATTGTTACAACGGCATCCTGCGCCGCAATATTGACAAATCTAGCTTTGTTAGAAGCAGCGTTGGCTCTTGACTGCTCACTAGCCACATCACCGGCAGTTTTCATTTGCCGTTTTTCTACCTCTATAGCCTGTTTACGAATTTCATTTTGTGATAATTGAGAAAACTTCAATTGATCACCTAGGTTACCAAATGTTTGTGCGTAGCTGTCGCTGGCTGCTGCTAGAGGCAACATTCTATCTGTAGTTTTACCGACTGCTTTACTAAGTCTATCAGCTGCTTCAACTGGACCAATGATGCCTTGTTTTAACTGCATCATAATTTGTTGGCCTTGCCCACCAGTGGCCATAATAGCTTTCTTGGCTTCGGGACTGTTAACCATGCCGGTTGACAAATCTCTTAAACCTTTAGCAAGTTCTTTATCAGCTGATGAAACAATGTTATCTAATGTCAAAAGTCCATTAGCTACTTTGCGCATGGCAGCAGCTTCTTCTGTTCGACCTTGAGCTGCTAATTGATCTGCTTTTCGTAATTGTAATTCATAAGAAGCTCTAAACTTTTGTTCAGCCAAAGCACTTTCTCGTTGCTTTTGCATTTCAGCACGGTTTTGACCTGTGATCTGTGCTAGGCCTTGCATTTCTACTAGATAATTTTTTGCGCCTACTGCTAGTTGGTCAGTTGTCATACGTTGCGCCTGACCCAACTGAGTTTGAATCTTTAAATAATCACCAACTCCTTCAATTTGCTCCTCATAACTTACACCTAAGTTTTGTAAACCAATTCTAAATCTACCAGTTGCTTCAAATGCATCTTCAAATCGTCTGGCGCCAGCTTGTGCAGTGCCTCCCAATCTAGCCAAACTTTGGCTATTATTTTGCATGACTTTTGCATACTGGGTTGCTTGTTGTTCATTAAGGCCAATGGCAAGACCAAACTTTGCGCCGCGATCTGCCATTTCTGTTAGGCTTTCGCCTAAAGCAGTGCCTTGATTTGCAGCAGTTGAATAAGTGCGATTTAATCTGTCTGTGGTTTCTAATGTTTTACCAAGTGTAGCTGACATTAGATTCAAGCCGCCAGCAACTGCGGTGCCTGCTAGCGGGATATTTTTAGCAAAGGCACCTACGCCTTTGTTAGCTTCATTGATTAAACTACTGTAAGTTTCTAATCCAACTTGACCTTTGCCAAGAGCTCCAGCCATGCCTGTGATCGCACTTGATGCGCCACCTGCTGCTGATGTAAGTTTACCAAACCCAGCTTGAAGCTCGTTTATAGCAGTACGTATAAGATCTAAATCAGGATCAGCCATATGTTTTTAAGGTCCAAGAATTATGCAAAATAAGTATCCTTATATTTATGGACACAAATTATGCAATCTGCTAACCCTTTACGCCAGTTTTTCCGTCAACCCGGCATTTACCTACGGTTGCCCAGTAACGGCAAACACTGGCCACCAGGAACATTAGATTTACCAGTTAGTAATGAATTACCAGTTTACCCAATGACTGCCATTGATGAAATTACTTACAGAACTCCAGACGCACTCTACAACGGTCAAGCTGTGGTAAATGTAATTAAAAGCTGTATTCCAAACATCATTGACCCATGGTCTATTCCCAGTATTGATATTGATGCTATTTTAATTGCGATTAGAATTGCAAGTTATGGTCATGAAATGAATATCAATACTACTTGCCCGGCCTGTTCAACTGAAGCAGAATATACACTAGACCTTAGAATTGTCATGGATCAACTGAGATCAGCAGACTATTCCAAATCAATTTTACAAAACGATCTTGAAATACACTTTAGACCATTAAACTACAAACATTTAACTGATAACAGCTTAAGACAGTTTGAAGAACAAAAAGTACTTAACATTTTGCCAGATACAGAAATGCCTGAATCCGAAAAAATGCAAAGATTAAATCAAGCAGTGCTAAAGTTAACTGATTTAACCATACAGACTTTGGCTATGAGCATAAGTGTTATTAAAATTGGTCAAGACACCATGGTAACCGAACCTGAATACATTATTGAATTTTTGCAAAATTGCGACACACAGAAGTTTACTCAAATACGCGATCATGCCATAGCGTTACGTGAGCAAAGTGATATTAAACCTTTGGATTTAAAATGCACAGGATGTAATCATTCGTATCAACAAATTTTCCAATTAGATCAAGCTAATTTTTTCGCAGCCGCCTCCTGACTTTAAACAGTGATTCAATTGAAAAAATGGTCACTGACATGGAAAAAGAAAGTAACACAATAAGGCAGGAGGCATTAAAACTAGCTTGGTATATGCGAGGTGGGATTACGTATGAACAAATATTACAGCTGAGTTTTAATGAGAGAACTTACATCTCAGACATAATAAAAGAAAATCTAGATGTTACAAAAAAATCTGGCTTACCATTTTTCTAATGGATATTGATCAAGCTCGTACAGAAATTTTACAATGGATTATGGACTTTGTAGAACGTCCTAATCCAAAACTTAATAAATGGCCGCCTTGTCCGTTTGCAAGACAAGCAAGACTTCAAAATCAAATAAGCATAAGAAAAGGTCGAGATCCTTTTGCAGACTTACTTTGCTTAGGCTCAATTACTCCCTATGACGTTATTGTATTTGTATACGATCCAAAAGAATACCCTGCTGAAGAATTTGAATACATGATAGAAGCTAGTAACCGTGGATTTTTGGCAAATAGAAATTTACATGCTTTATCTGACCATCCTGATTGTCCAGAAATAGTAAATGATGTTATAATGAATCAAGGGACTTATGCTATTACATTTGTACAAGAACTAGACAAACTTAATCAAGCCGCAAGAGATCTAGCTGCCAAAGATTACTATAAAGGATGGCCAGAAGATTACTTAAAAGGGTTGTTTTACCAAAGAGATGATCCAAGAAAATGAAATGGTTAGATAATATTCAATGGCAGCGTGATCTAGGAGTCGATCTGCGTATGATGAACAATCAGGCTCCACCTAATAGAAACCAATGGTACATGACTGTTCTTGAAGAAACAGTCAAAGATAAAGACTGCCTTGAAATAGGGTTTGGTGCTGGTCTACTCAGCTTAATAGCTCTTGAAGTTGGTGCACGGCACATTACTGCATGGGAAGCTGACAAGTATAGATATCAACTTGGCTGTCATATTATTAAAAAACTAGGACTTGAATCCAAAATATCATTACACCAAGGAAAGTATAATTCAACTACTAAACCCAAACCTGACACAGTTATATTTCATGAAATAATAGGTCCAAACATTTGGCAAGAAGGTTTACGTAGTAGTTTACCCATAGGCGATAATTTAATTGTGCCAGGTCAGTATGTCATGGACTTTGAAATTTTTGCTATCACTGAATCACAATTTCAAGATCATTTTTATCCATATAGAGAATTTTCTCCTAAGGTCAATATCAATGCTGAGTATATTAAGTTAGTAAATCAATTAATAGAACAAAGTCCTAATGTGGTTAATAATAGAACTTGGTACACATCTAGAATGTTTAATCTTGTTGATAAAGCTAATTTTTACGATATTGATGTAAACAATATTGCATCAATTCCGCAATCATACACAGCTGGCGTAGGTTTACCAGTATCTAATACTGATAGATTTATTTTGTATCCAAAAAGCTCAATACGTCATAACAGTCATGAACTGTTTTGGAGTTACTATGACCCGATACTTGTACCAAAGTATGCTCGTAGTGTAACGATAACTCAAAATTTTGACACTGGATTATTCACAGTGCTAGACACATAATGATTTTTTCACGTATTAATCTTGCAGAAACTAACTATCAGCCATCTGTAACTTGGGCATTTATCAACGCTGTAGACGTAAATTTGCTTAATCACATCTATACAACTTATTGTAGACATAAAAAGTTTGCTAGTGTAAAACCTATTTTTGACAGCGAATATCTTGATCCATCTAATGATGTAATTGGTTATTGGCACAATGATAAAATAGTTGCATTTAGCATCATACACAGATTTGATTTTGAAAATGCCGAATGTGTGCAATTTGCCTGGGATTACAAGGAAACAAAGTTAAGATTAGGCATTGAAAGCCTAAAAACGGAATGTGCAATTTATAAGCAACGAGGATTTAAGTATTTGTATCTTGGACTTGCACATGATTACAAAAGAGAAATTGACGGCTACGAAGAATTAGGACCACTATAATGGACATATATCATATTTGGGCAGACAAAGAAGGCGACATATCAGACTCGGCATGGGTTATGAACATGAAATCTTTTCTTCAACATCTAGTAGATGAAAAGAAAATGCATGGCTATAGAATCACTAGATGCAAGATGGGTTTTAGAAGCATAGCTGATTTACCAGAATGGCACATCATGATGGAATTCACTGACATGGCTCAAATGGAACAGGCATTTAAACGAGTGGCTCCACTTGAAGGCGAGCTTGAAGTAAAGCATAAAAGTTTTAATCAATTTGTCAGTGGCAATATCCAACATGCACTGTATCGTGATTGGCCTGATGATTTGTCGTGAAAAAACTAATAGCAATACACAGTGTTGTACCAGTTGGCGGTACATTTCTTGACTGGAGTATACACTATGTCAGCGGACAAAAACTTCATTATAATTGTTTAATCAAGCAATGGGATCTGTTAGTTGATAATCCACTTACAACTACAACAGCTCACGCACATCCTAAAAATCATCCCAGTGGCATTTTAGAACTTAACCAGTATCTTGAATCATTACCTGCATCTGGTGTTTACAGTTTATATCCTTATTACCAAGAATATAATCATTGGGCTAAAGAACTAGGTTATAGTCTTGATAATATAACCGATGAGTATTGGCGAAACATTGAGCAGCTTCAACAGTCTGAACTAAGCCAAATTGCTAGTATATGTCAAACCACCACTGACAAAAATATTACCATAACATTAGCACCGTTCTGGGCACCTTACTTGTTGATGCCTAGAGTTGAACCTGTTTGGTTACAGAAGTTAAGTAGGTACTCTGGACTTTCTGATTACGCAACAAATAAAAATTACAACAAAGATTATGCAATTTGGGATCTTAGAGAAAAGTTGGCCTTAGATATAAGACCTTTTAGATTACCCAAGTTACATACTTCAATTGATAAAACAAAATCGCACTATGCGGTACACAGCGAAGATCTTTGGTTCGCAGGTCTTGATCTAATACCTAAGTTACTTGATTGGCTTGAACTTCCATTTGATACAGAACGATATCACTATTGGAAGAACATTTATCAAGATTGGCAAGCAATACAATTTAAATCAGTAAAATTCATATGGCAACTCAGTTCTATAGTAAACGCTATTGTCAATGGTCACTATTATTCATTGGGCCAACTAAATCTAATGCAAGAAGCCATAATTCTACATTGTTTGATGTATCAACACAATTTAAACATTAAAAATTGGAATTTAATTAAATTTCCTAACAACACAAAAGAGTTACATTTGTTACTTGAACCTAATCAACACACTCTTGATATGTCATATCAAGATGTGCTTCGCACATCTGTTGACTCACTTCGTTCATCAACATTGTCTTTAAGATATCATCTAGATTAAGCGGTCACTCTTTGCCCAGGGCGGGCAAAGCTGTACATCATCTGAGTAGCACAGTCACTGATATTAACGCATTACAGAGGCGGTTGTCCGGTACCTCGAGCGCAGTCTTTATTACAACGGCGGCTTGTTAACTGTATATCAGCACAATTAACAAACGTGCTCTATCACTAGAGCGTCTTTTTGCCTGGAATCCTGTTCAAACAATCAAATGGCGGCAATTTGCCATCTTCATCCTTGCGGGTAGTGATTGAGTGCTTGCTGTAGCGGCAAGACTTCCATCCCTGTGTATTTCTACCAGGTTTAGAGCACACGGTATTAGCCTGTGCAAGCCTTAACTACTTAATTTGCCTTTTATGTGGGAGCCATGGACACGGACTTGTATATGTCCGTTATAATAGTCGTCAGTTTCTAAAACACGTTTTAAAAATTGTTCTCGAGCTTCAATATAACTGCATTCCGCTTTGGATTTGCAATAATATAATATTTCTCTTGAAAAATTTTCGGTGCCTAATAGTTCTATATCTTTGAGAAGTTCTGGTGAGGAGCCGTAATAAGTTTGCCAATCTGAATCAATACTGCCTTTAATTTTCTTACGTTTTTTCTTGCCGTTTTTAAGTTTAACAGTTTTATAGGTGGTACGCTTAAATTTTGCCAGTTTTTTGCCAATATACTTTCTGCCTGTAAGTTTGTTTGTAATTTCATAAACAAATCCAGCGCAATCTTCGGGCAAATTTAAGACTTCTTTTGATTCAAATAACCATGTCATTACCTGCTTGTTTATGACAATTTATCTTGAAGCCTTAATTTTTCCGTTTTATCAATAATCTTATGTTGCCATCAATTGGATTTCCAATTAAAATTTTACCGTAATCTCTTTCTACAAAAAAACAATAATCTACAATTTGATATTCATAGGGCAATTCCCAAACTTCTTTGTCTATATAGGATACTACATCGCAGAGTGTTGTATCAACTGCGGGCTTTTTAAAAATGCTTACCCAATCATTATCGTTAGTAAGTTCTATCATATTAGCCAATGTAAAAGTAATGTATCCTTGACCTCCACTTTTTAGCATTGAGTAAAAATTTACAATTGTTTCTCTGAATCTAGTTAAAGGAATAAAATGTAGACTGTTAATAGCAAATGCACGTTTAAAGTATTCTTGATGTCCTTTAACAAAATCGTTATCAACCATGTCATCAATATCAGCTTTTGAATGAAAACAGTCAATGCCAATTAAATTTTTAGCAAAAGGTTTAAAAAGATTACCACCACATCCTAAATCATATACAATGCCTTGATTATCAAACAATGATTCAAGATAGTAAAATGTATTAAATGTAAAATATGAGTTAAGCTGATTTTCTCTAGGGGTAGTTCTGTTACCCGGCATACCACTAGCGGTCCAAATTTCAAGACAGTGTGGCAAGTACAATTTTACCTGCCTATATAGCTCTGTGGTAGTGAAATATTGTTTCCACTGATCTTCATCATAAGGACGTAATGTTCTTAGGCTTTTTAAAAATACTCTAAACTCTTGTGGGTCAATTGATTCTAACCAAGTTGAGTTTCTTTGCGGTTCTGCGTATTTCATTATAATTGGCACCACATAACTATTTCACCTATACAGGTATTACCTGAGGTTTTAACTATAAGATCAATATAGTCACAAATATTTTCTAAATCAAGACCATTGCCAGTCCACGTTTCTCTACTTCTACTTAAAGGTGTGTCTAATCTGTCTAATGTTAATAGTGTAGTCTTAAACGCAACGTGTTTTAACTTAAAACTTTCTGTCCATTGTAAACTATGAGTTTTAAGACTGGCTTTTGACACTCTATAAGTTTCAAATTCTGGAATTGGCGCTACTAGTTTTTCTGTACCTACCGAACCAATGTTGATAATATGACCTTTCTTACCAAGTTCTTTCCATGCTTTTGCCACAGCATAAAGAACATGTGTTTGAGCAAAGTTAGCCCAGGGTTCTTGAAAAGGACCATCAAAGGCATTATTAACAAAAACATCATATTTTTCACTCAGTTGCGAAATTCTTTTTATATCTTTGGTTATATCAAAACCTACTTCGCGACTTATACTTGTACCATTAAAACGATTACAAATCGCGAGACCTAATCCTCTGTTACCTCCAGTGACTAACATTTTCATTGAGCTCGTTCTCCTTGATCCCAGACCTTAGTAAATTTTTCACCGCAAGTCATAGCACATTCAAATAATCTACCTTGACCAAGCGGGCGATCAAAACTTTTTACTAAATCAGACCACATTGATACATTAAAAATTTCTTCTAAAGTTTGATTGTGAATGTTTAAATTTTCTAATCCATACGTTTCTAAAAATTTACGAACTTGATTAACACCGTCTACGGTACTCAAGTCATTACATTCTGGCAAGTGTCCTTCTTGATGAAATCTTGCGTCATACAGATTATGATTAAAAAAGTTACAAGGCAAAACTAGACCTTCACAGTTTATTGCCACCTTCTTTCCTTGTAAGGCATCACAATTAATTTTAGTTGCATTAAAGTAGTCACGCCAAGTATCATACTGTTCTTGTAGTTGTGGCAGTCTTTGCAAACTACGATTTTGATATTGCGGATCTACTGTGGGTTGCAGCCATCGAGTACGATATCCTTTTGCATTTTGAACTGGCCATTGATCAATAGTTTCCATGGTCCTATGATTAAAAAATCTACCAGTACTTCTAAACTGAACATTAACAAAACCCATTTCAAACGATAGCTCTTTAATTTTATCAATTTGATGATCATTGTGATCAAACACAATGCAATTCCATTGAGCTCTACCGCCAGCGTTTATAAAAGCCTGCGCATTTTCCATGACTTTTTTAAACTTTACGTTTTGCCTATATAAATGATTAGTGTCAACTAGACCGTCAATGCCAAAATCAATTTTACCGTAACCAGCAAGTATCTTTGCTAGTTTTGTCCAATATTTTGTATCTTGAACACCGCCATTAGTATGAATGTAAAGCCACACATGAGGATTCTTTGTTCTAAAGTCCTCCAAGATACCTAAGAAATCAGGATGCATTATTGGATCGCCATAGCTTCCGCAAAAGAAAATT
>Ga0129333_10002031_pt1 | contig 18714 bp, 12 predicted proteins | sample CPB6_08_DNA_FD_94474 | JGI IMG/M metagenome (GOLD analysis project Ga0129333, IMG submission 94474) | Freshwater to marine salinity gradient microbial communities from Chesapeake Bay, USA - CPBay_Sum_0.6_0.8_DNA | ecosystem: Environmental > Aquatic > Marine > Coastal | place: USA: Chesapeake... | reverse complement strand
GTAATCAAAGCCATCAAAGAAAACAGCACAGACGGCAATTACGCATCAGCCTTGACGTTTAGTACAACGGCAAACGGCGCATCCACCACAGAACGCGCCCGTATCGACTCCAGCGGTAACTTGGGTGTCGGGGTTACAAGCCCAGGGGCAAAACTTGATGTTTATTCTTCGTCAACAACAGCCGCAACGCCTATTGCTTATTTTGGAAAAGCATTAAACAGCACTGCAACATCAAATATTCTTGTAAGTTTTCTGATTAACTCAGGAGGAACGGGCTCTGGAAATATTGTTGCTAACGGAGCAAACCAAGCAGCATTCGCAACTTCTTCTGACGCTCAAATCAAAGAAAACATTTCTAATATTGAACCGCAACTTGACAAAATTATGGCTTTACGGCCTGTTGAGTTTGATTACATTGAATCCGAGGGTGGTGGTCATCAAATTGGTTTTATTGCTCAGGAGATGGAGGATGTGTATGCAGACTCTGTTGGAGAGCGAGAAGACGGAATGAAGATGATTTCTGGATGGTCTAGAACAGAGGCTCGCCTTGTCAAAGCCTTACAAGAGATGAAAGAAATCATTGATGACCAAGCGGCTAGGATTGCCGCATTGGAAGCCAAATGAAATCTTGCACGCATTGCAACCAAGTAAAGCCTTTTGAGGCTTTCTACGCAAGCTCGACTCACAAGTCGGGCTATACGTCTTGGTGCAAAGTGTGCGAGTCTGAGCGCAACAAAGCCAAAAACCAAGCAAACCGTGATGCTCGACTTGCCAAAGCAAAGCAATGGCGCGATGCAAACAAAGGCAAGCAGGCGGGTTTAGTCAAGGCTTGGCGTGAGCAAAACGCAGAGCGTGTGTCATCAATGTACCGTGACTGGGCTGGTCGCAATCAGGACAAGGTAAATGCCAAGTGGATGAAACGTGCGGCGGGAAAGAAAAGCAGAACACCGCCTTGGTTAACCAGTGATGATTTATGGATGATTGAGCAGGCTTACGACATTGCCGTGCTCAGAACCAAAATGCTTGGTATAGAGCATCATGTTGACCACATTATTCCGCTGCAAGGAAAATCCGTTTCTGGCCTTCATGTGCCTTGGAATTTACAAGTCATCACAGCAAGGGAAAATCGTATGAAATCAAATCAACTCAAGGCTGACGTAGCCGCACTGAAAGCCAAATAACCCCTGAAAGGAAAAACCATGACGACAACTTACAACTGGGTAATCTCTGCCCTTGACTGCATCCCCAATACGCCTGAAGGCGCAGACTATGTTGTGACCGCCCATTGGTCATGTAACGGTACTGATGGCACTTATAACGCCAGCGTCTACTCGACCTGTTCGTTTCCTGTTGTCCAGGGGTCTTCTTTTATCCCTTATTCTTCGCTAACAGAACAGACTGTTCTGGGCTGGATTTGGGCTAACGGAGTAGACCAAGCCGCTACAGAAGCCGCTGTTCAGCAACAGATTGAGAATTTGCAAAACCCGCCTGTAATTAGTCCTCCGCTTCCATGGATTACCCCTGCGGCATAAGCATAAAGGGTAAGCCGCCAACCCATGATGGCGGTTGCATTTGGAGTTAGTAATGGACGACAAGAAAATCGAACTAAGCCTGAGCCTGGTGAATGCCACTCTGCAGTATCTGGGCACCCGCCCGTACGGCGAGGTGTTCCAGCTGGTTCAAGCCATCCAGGAGCAGGCCATCCCCCAGGTTCCAATGCCTGAGACCAAGCCGGAAGAAGCCACGGTTCAGTGAGGTAATCATTGATCCAGTTACTGCGTTTACGATGGTTTCGGGCGCTATCTCAGGCGTTCGCAAACTTTGTGCTCTGGTTAAGGAAGCTCAGGCAGCTGGTAAAGAAGTAGCTGACCTGACCAGCCAAGTCACCCAACATGTTGGTAAGGTACTGGAGCATACGCAGGAACTGAAGAAAGCGGAACTTGAAGTTAAGAAGAACCCACCAAAGGGGAAATCGCTTCAAGTTCTTGCTTTTGAAGAGGTCGCTAGGAAGGTTGAATTGAAGCAGCAGTATGAACAGCTGCGCAACATGATCATCTATGAGCTTGGGTTGCCAGGAGGGTTTTGGGCAGATTTTGAGAAGACACTGTTCCGTCTGGAGCAGGAACATGAAAGGGACTTGGAACTAGCCGAGCAGATGCAAAAGGAACTGGAATGGCAACGCAGGGTTCGACTAGATCAAATCCAAGAGGTAATCCTAGAGGTGGTAATCGTTCTGGTAATGCTGGCGTATCTGGTCGCTCTAATCTGGTCAGTGATGTTGCACCAGAAGAACCGATTGGGGGTTTGGTTGGTATGACGATTATGGCATTTTTGTTCGCCATCATGTTGCCGGTGATGATGTTCATGTACATCGACATGCACAAGCTCAGGCTGGAGAACGAACGGATCACGCAGAAGATTAGCAAGTACCGACAACTGATTGAAAGGTGCGACAGGTGAGTGAACAGGACAAGGCGCTAGGGGTGTTGGACAGGGTGCTGGCCTATGTGGACAGCCCGTTTAAACTCATTGCCCTCCTGATCATGTTCATCTTTGGGTTCTGCGCATGGTTTGTCTATGCCAATCAGGAACTGCTGGTAGGTGCTTACAAGGAAAGCCAGAAGCTTCCAACAATTAACGAGGCCAGGGTGGAAGACGCTGCGGCAGTGCTGATCAAGTACGGCGGCGCACAGACCGTGGCTATTTTCAAGGTGAACCCTTTGTTTGGCACCCGAGTTCTTTACCGGGCGTATACAAAGGATGGACGAGACAAAAGGCTGGAGGGAATCGATGTCGGTCTCTTTACCCAAAACCCAAACAATAACGCAGACGTTGTACGCCTTATGGCAGGAGAAACGCCGTGTGGAGACTACCATAAGCCACAAAGCGAAATCGGCCTGTGGTACGTCGAGGCTGGTGTCACCTACGGCTGTCGTATCTCTGTACCACCCGACGCAACACGTTTCATCGGTCAAATTACCGTCGGGTACAAAGATAAACCTGAGAGCATAGAGGACGCTCAGTCCATGTTGCTCATTGCTTCATCAATGTTAACCAAAAAGAGTTACTAAATGGGAATACTAGACACACTTACCGGTGCCGCAAGTACCACGCCCATGGGGGCGCTACTCAATGTGGGGAGCAAGATTCTTGACCGTGTTCTTCCTGATCCGGCGGCTAACGCTGCGGCCAAGGCAGAGCTTCTGAAAATGGAGCAAGAAGGGGAGTTGGCACGTCTAGCCAACGAAACCAAGCTGTATGAGACCGAGCAGAACAATTTGACCAAACGCCTGGAAGCCGACATGGCAAGCGACTCTTGGCTATCCAAAAACATCCGCCCCATGACGCTAATATTCCTACTTTTGGCTTACAGTGGGTTTGCGGTGGCTTCCATGTTTGACTACGAAACTAGGGGCGCTTATGTTGAACTGCTTGGACAGTGGGGCATGCTTGTGATGTCCTTCTACTTTGGTGGCCGTACCCTGGAAAAAATTGCAGATAGGGTTAAAAAATGAACTTGACTGAACATTTCACTGTAGATGAACTCACGCACACCGATCACCGAGAGCTGGACAATACTCCAAACGAAGCCGAGATGGCTAATCTTCGCCGTCTGGCGCAGTTTCTTGAGCAAGTCAAAGAGGTTCTGGGCGGAAAGCCCATCATGGTCAATAGTGCTTTCCGGTCAAAGGCTGTCAATGATGCTGTGGGCAGTAAAGACACTTCTCAGCATCGGCTCGGCTGCGCTGCTGACATTCGGGTTCCGGGCATGACCCCAAATGAGGTTGTAAAAGCTGTTATCGCAAGTAAAATTGGCTACGACCAAATTATCCGGGAGTTTGACCGCTGGACCCATATATCAGTGCCAAATCTTTCGACTGGTGAGCCGCGACGGCAAGCGCTGATTATTGACAAACAAGGCACTCGGCCCTACGCTTGATGCTAGTCTAAGGGACGTTCGACATGCTCAAAAAACTGACGCTGAGGGCTGGCGTAAACCAAGAAAACACTCGATATACCAGCGAGAATGGCTGGTATGTCAGTCAATGGGTTCGTTTTCGCCAGGGCACACCTGAAAAAATTGGCGGTTGGACGCGCATTTCTGCTAACACATTTTTGGGTGTCTGTCGTTCCTTGTGGAACTGGGTAACCTTGGGCGGGTTCAACCTGATTGGTGTAGGAACAAATGAAAAGTTCTACATATCCAATGGTGGTCAGTACTACGACATTACGCCAATTGACTTTGTCAATACGCTGACAAACCCCTTCGCAACCAATACGGCAACCAATACAGGAACCACCACAACCGTTACGGTGACGGACGCAGGGGGTGGATATGCCGCAGGAGACTATGTAGTCTTCAACCCGACTGTCACAGTGGGTGGTGTTTCTATTGGCGGCGAATATGAAATTCAAACATTGGTTACTTCAACCTCATACACCATTACGGTAACGGGCACTGCAGCGTCTACCACGTCTGGTGGAGGTACTGTATATGCCATGTATGAACTTCCTATCGGCCCTGCAGAGGCGGTTCCGCAGGTTGGGTGGGGTGCGGGCGGATGGGGATTGGGAACTTGGGGCAATGGGGTTGAATCCACGCAACCAATTCGTTTGTGGAGCCAAAACAACTTTGGTGAAGATTTGATCTTTGCCAATTTGGGCGGAGAGATCTATTATTGGAATGCCACCCAGGGCGTTGTGCCTTTGACCGCAACCATCACTATTGCCGCTCCTGGAGTTGTAACTGTTTCAACAAACTTCTCCAATGGAGATGCTATTGTTTTAAACACCACTGGAGCGCTTCCCACCGGCTTGACTCCTGGGACAATCTATTACGTTGTAAACGCATCTGGTACAACGTTTAATCTTTCTGCAACCTATGGCGGCTCACCAATCACTACAACTGGGTCGCAGTCTGGCACTCATACAATATCTATCCGGGGTATACCTGTAGCATCCATGGCTGGAGCTTCTGGCGTACCAACCATTCAGAACTTTATATTTGTTTCTGACATCAGCAGGTTTGTATTTGCCTTTGGTTGTAATGACTATGGATCTGCAATTCAAGACCCAATGTTAATTCGCTGGGCAGATCAGGAATCTGTAACGGATTGGACGCCATCAGCAACCAATCAAGCTGGTAGCGTTCGTCTGTCCCACGGATCCAGACTTGTCGCTTGTATCCAGACGCGCCAAGAAATTGTGGTGTTTTCAGATTCTTCTGTATATTCATTGCAATATGTAGGCCCAAATGTAATTTGGCAGTCTCAGTTGCTTGGAGACAATATTTCTATTGTCGGCCAAAATGTTGTTTCTCAATCCGCAGGTATTGTTTACTGGATGGGAACCGATAAGTTCTATCGCTATGATGGCCGTGTTCAAACTCTGCGCTGTGATTTGCGCCAATATATTTATGGGGATATTAATTTAGCCCAGTCTGAGCAATTCTTTTCTGGGACAAACGAAGGGTTTAATGAAGTTTGGTGGTTCTATTGTTCTGCTAATTCAAACACAATTGATCGGTATGTGGTGTTTAACTATTTTGAGAATAATGGGCAAGGCGTTTGGTATTACGGCAATTTGGCCCGGACGGCGTGGCTTGATTCTGGTTTAGTTGACTACCCAATGGCGGCTACATATGCCAATAATATAGTTAACCATGAATCTGGCGTGGACGACAATACAACCGACACGCCAGCAGCTATTTACTCCAAAATCAGTTCTGCAGAATTTGATATTGAAGATGGGGATCGGTTTGGGTTTGTCTGGCGCATGTTGCCTGATATTACCTTCCGTGGATCTACAACAGAATCTCCAACAGGGACAATGACTTTGATCCCTATGCAGAACTCTGGTTCTGGATATAACAATCCGATTTCCCAAGGTGGCAATTCAGACGCTTCTGTAACCCGCACGGCCACTGTTCCAATTGAGCAGTTTACGGGTCAGGTATATGTCCGGGTGCGTGGACGGCAGATGATCATGCAGTTTGAGAATGAACAGCTTGGGTCAACATGGCAGTTAGGTTCTCCCCGGATTGACATTCGTTCTGACGGACGCCGGGGCAATACATGACATTGATTGTTACGTCAGAGTACGAACTAAGCAAGGTTGCTCCACCCAACCTGCCTTTGGCCCCAACGGAATATGACTCCAGGTATCAGGAGCAGTTCAATAACGTTCTGCGCCTGTACTTCAATCAGCTAAATAAAATTGTGGGGCAACTTATGGCAACCAACACAGAAGTACCAATTTCATTCCCGCCCACGGCCCTGGATGCTTTTGGTCGCCAGCGGGTTAGCCAGCCCTATACCCTGTTTGATAGCCAGAACCGCTACGCTGCTGATAACCAGTTTGACACATCGACGACCGGCACAGGGTCCACCACGTTCAATTCAAACCAGGCTAGCGTCAGCATGAGCGTGACGGCTGGGGGCGTGGGTTCTGTGGTGCGTCAAACCTACCGGAGCTTCCCATATCAGCCAGGTAAAGGGCTTTTGGTACTTGCCACCTTTGTGATGGATGCGAGTAACAGCGTCAACCTGACCCAGCGCGTGGGTTATTTCAATACTCAAAATGGCGTATTCTTCCAGAAGGTAGATGGTGTAAACAGCTTTGTCCTGCGTTCTAACACTTCAGGAACTCCTAGTGACGCCCGTACAGTTAATCAAGCTGACTGGAATGGGGATCCCTTGGACGGCACAGGTGCCAGCGGGTACACATTGGATCTAACAAAACCGCAGATTCTTTGGATGGACTTTGAATGGTTGGGCGTGGGTTCTGTCCGTTGTGGGTTCATCATCGACGGCCAGTACATTGTTTGCCACACATTTAATACGGCAAACGTCTATGGAACTACGGTATACATGACCACGGCTATCCTGCCGGTGCGTTATGAGATTACAACCACAACATCTGCGGTTGCTGCAACCCTGACCCAGATCTGCTGTTCTGTTGTATCTGAGGGTGGTTTTGAGCAGACATCGATTGATCATGTGGCGCGTCGCACCACAATCTTTACGACGATCAATACAGCCGCCACGTTCTACCCCATTGTGTCTATCCGCTTGGCTTCTGGCCGTACCGGGGCGGTGGTGCTGCCTAACAGGGTGCAGTTTCTCCCCACAACCAGCCAGAACTACGAGGTGGCGTTGCTGAAGAATCCGACTTTGACGGGAGCGACCTGGGCGGCTACAGTTCCATCTGACAGCAACGTAGAGTATGACGTTGCGGCAACTGCCATAAGCAATGTTGGGACAATCGTGCAAACAGATTATGTAACCTCTACGGGCAGTGCGGGCGTTAGCCAGACAAGCCTGCCCAATGACTACAACTGGGATTTACAGCTGGGGGCATCACTAGCTGGGGTCAGTGACATTTACACGCTTGCTGTGCGAACAGTGTCTGGTGCAACAACAGGTGATGGACTTGGCTCCATTTCCTTCTACGACCTGACGCAGTAAGGAATAAAAATGGCTACGACTACCACATATGAATTTGCCCCGCTAGAAAAATTTAAAGGGGGCGAAGCATTCCAACAGGTTATGTTTCCGCTGCAAAGCTATCTTGGAAATTATTTCAAGTTTGGCGTTAATAATAAAGGCGAGACAATATTTGAATACATTGATCCAGATAAACAGTGGACTGAGCGTAAATACCCAACTTTGCCTCCCGATAAATATGGATATGTTGCCCGTGACTATAATAATCCAATAATAAATCCAGCAACTGGCACTTTTGATTGGCCTTCATTTTGGTCTGATGGCACTCCCATGACGAACAAAACGTACATGGAAAAAGGTACGCCTCGTCTAGCTATATCTTCTGATGGTAGGTCTCTTACATCTAATCTAACGGGCGATCAAAGAACGGTTGACGGATTTAACTCAAAAACAAAATGGGTTCTAAATGGAACTGGCTCTGATGAAACGTTGAATTTTTCGGGCGCTACCAATTTTGTGTCCGGATCATTTGCCACACCCGTTTTTGGGATTGGGAATGTTCCAACCAATGGTTTAACTGGAAGTGATTTAGGAAGAGCATATCTTAACTACGCAGGCGCATTTTCTAATTTGGCGCAGGGTATCCAGCAGCGAATTAAATCCTATACAGTTACTGACTCCGGTATCCTTGGTGATATTGCTGAAACTATCGGCAAATTGGGACCACTTGCCCCAATTGCCTTGAGTATTGCTATGCCGGGAGTTGGCACCGCTATTGCCGGTGCGCTTGGTATTGGATCGGCAGCTGTAGGCGCTGCGATTGGCAACGCAATTCTTGCTACGGCCTTGAATGGGGGAGACCTTTCTGCCGGATTAAAAGCCGGACTTGCATCTTATGCAGGTGCTGAATTTGGTGGGATTGCTGGAGATATTGCCAAAGGTGGTGAATTTGGTGATTTCCTTGCCGCTAACCCAAATATGTTATCTGGCGTTGTTAACAACGTAACTCAGGCAGCAATTAAAGGTCAGGATGTAGAAACCGCTCTTGCTGGCTCTTTATTGTCTACCGGTATTAGTGCGGCCACATCTCAGATTGATGGATTTAAAGACCTACCAAAAAATGTTCAGTCTACAATTACGTCAGGTATTGCGCAGTCTTTGCAAGGCAAAGATGTAACGATTGATGGAATATTAAAAAGCGCAGCGCTTAATGGTGTTACATCATATGCATTGTCACAGATTCCTGATTATGACAAACTGGATAAGAAATATCAAACTTTAGCGGCAACAAGTTTGACCGCTGCATTACAAGGCAAGAGTTTAGACCAGACCGCCATAAACTGGGCTTTAAGTCAAGCCAATTCAAATGTTAATAAAGCAATTGCAGATGATAAAGCTGCCGAATCTGGTTGGACGGACGCCGCACAAAAAGAAGAAGCTAGTAAGGCTGGTTATACCGATCCCATTGCATATAGCAACTATTTAAACGCAAAAGCCGCCGATGAGGCCGCTGTAAAAGCTGGATGGCCTGACGCCGCAACCCAGCATACCGCCCTTGATGCAGGCATCACAACCCCAGATGCGTGGGCAAACCAAGTTAATGAAAATAAAGCAAAAGATGCTGGGTTTCCTGACTACACCACATACCAGCTGTATAGCGGCGATTTTGATAAATATAAGACTGACCAACAAAAAGCCGACGAACAAACGGTAACAGATACTTCCGCAACCGACACTGGAACTAAAACTGATACTGGAACTACGACTGGTACTGAGACAAAGACTGATCTTGAAACAAAAGATGTCACTCAGCCCAAGGTTGAGTATTATGCTGATGGAACTTATAAAGTCACCAATCCCGATGGTTCTAGCGCATTATTTAACTCAGACGGAACTCCGTATGTAGAAAAAACAACCACGGAGACAGAAACTTCGGCTGGCGGCACAGAAACAACAACCACCGGTGGCAAGACCGGCCCCATGACTGCTGAAGAAATAAAGCGGTATGAAGATGAGTTTGCCAAATACCTTGATTCTTTGCAGTCGGGTGAAAAGCCGCCCCCAGAATATGGCGTCCAAGACCTTGGTATTACCCCCGAAAACTGGAAATCGTTTGATGAAAACCTGCTTGCTATGCAAGAAGCTGGACAGCTTCCATCCCAATGGAAACCCGGCGAAGGTGGTAATTTCACCTACACATCAGATGATGGCAGTACGCTGACAATTGATGCAAGCGGAAATATTGTTGGCTATACAGAAGCGCCAACTGGCAATTTGCCCGGGGAGACAACCGGTGGAACCACTACTGGGGCAGGAACAACCGGGACGGGTGCAACCGGAACAACCACAACAGGCACCAAAACTACCGGTACAACTACAGGCACAACAACAGGAACGCCTACAGGGACAACCACTGGTACGCCAACAGGTCAAACGGCTCCAGCAACGGGCGGGGCCAATTTGTTAACCTTGTTGGCTTTGGCCGAGCAGCCGCCTCAGCAGCAGGTTCAGCCTACACCACTTGTAGATATAAAATCATATTACGACTTCAATGATGATATGGGTAACAACATATTTTCAGGTGACATAGTGCCGCAAAAGCCTCAAAATACGCAGGGGCCAGCGACATTCAGTTTCTTTGACGGCGGAGAAGTCCAAGACCTCTCGGTCGATGATTTAATCGGAATGCTTAAAGGGGATTGATATGGGGATGCAAATCATAGGTTACGATGAGGATGAAAATCCCCAATACGGTTGGGTAGACGAAGAGTCCGACCAAACATATACCGGGAACTATGATTTCAGTTCCTCGGACTTATCCTCTATCGGTCAGGGTGCTGGAGATATTTTTTCTTCAAACATCTATCCTGATGGATATGGCGGATATGTTGATGGCAATGGTAACCCTGTAACAATTTCAAAAAATGAACAAGGTGACTTTGTTACCAACACTGGTCAGCTTGCGCCAAGGACGGATGCGCTAGGAAACGAGTTTAAAGAAAGCATTGCCGGTGGTACGCCCACCATTGATACGAACCTGCAATCCAATATTGCCAACCTGCCTGGTGGGGCTGGTTTTGTAAACAGCATCAAAGGATTCTTCCAAAAGAAGGATGCTCAGGGCAACATACTAAAGGATGCCCAAGGCAATCCTCTTTATGACTGGTCAAAGATTATTGCTGCTGGTACAACGGCGGCGGCAATGAGCAATCTTAATCAGCCCAACCGACCCCCGGTGGGCTATCAAGGTGGCATTCCTTCTTTGCAAGCTATCCGGTCGCAGATCCCTGGGGCATATGATCCTAATCGTCGCCCTGGGTCTGGTGGTCAACGTTACTTCTCTGACATGGCATATGTCAACCCTGCAGACACTGCCGCAGTAACTGCTGCTCAGCAAAGGATTGCACAGGGTGCTTCTGACATTATTGCCGCCAATAAGGCAAACCCTGCATATGAGGCACGTAAAGATATTGTCAGGACTGCTCCTGTATCTACGGGCATGATGACCATGGGTGCTCCGTCCAAACCAGCGTCTGGGGTGGCAAGTATCCTTTCTGCAGAAGATGAGAAAAAGAGACAAGTTGCAATGAACCCAACAGTACAAGCCGCTCAAGGAGGTCTTATGAGCATGGCAAAAGGCCGATATCTGCGTGGCGAGACTGACGGCATGGCAGATAAGCTGGACACATCAATTGATGGTAAACAACCCGCCAAACTAAGCCATGGTGAGTTTGTTATCCCCGCAGATGTGGTTTCCCATCTGGGTAACGGCAACTCCGACGCAGGTGCCAAGAAGTTATACCAGATGATGGACAAGATCCGGGTAGCCCGGACGGGAACCAAGAAGCAGGGCAAACAGATCAATCCCGACAAGTTTATGCCGGGGGGGATTGCTTCTACAAAAGAGGCTAAAAAGTTTGCTGCCGGAGGGTCTAGCGGGACTAACGTTGGTTCTGCTGTCGCCGCAGGTGTAACTGGCACAGAATCCAACCTGTCCAACTGGGCAGGCCCGTATGTGACCGGGATGCTGGGTCAGGCTCAGGCTTTGGGTTCTAAGCCTTATGAGGCTTACCAAGGCCCATTGACCGCTGGCGCTTCTGGGCTGCAGCAAGCCGCCTTCCAAACCGGTATGAATTTAAACGTTCCGACACAAAGCATGGGTGGTTATGCTCCCCAGACCTTTGGTGCAGAACAAGCCCAGCAGTACATGAATCCGTACTTGCAGGCTGCTTTGCAGCCGCAGCTTGAAGAGCAGCGTCGTCAAGCGCGTATAAACCTTCAGCCCAACTTGGCAAAGCTTACCCAGGCTGGTGGATTTGGTGGTGGTCGTCAGGCCATTATGGAGAGCGAAGCGGCCCGTAACCTCCAGGCTCAGCAGAACCAAACTATTGGACAGGGTTACATGGATGCCTATAACAAGGCCATGCAACAGTTCAACACTGAGCAAGGTTTGGGCTTGCAGGCTCAGAATCTGACCAACCAATATGGTTTACAAGCCCTGCAACAGCAGGCTGGTCTTGGTGCCCAACAGCGTGGCATTGAGTCTGAGGGCATCACCGCAGATATTGCCCAGTTTGAGCAGGAGAAGCTTGATCCGTACAAGAAGCTCCAGTTCCAGCAGTCGATGCTCCAGGGTCTGCCTGTCCAGGCTCAGCAGTACAACGTGGCTGATCAAAGCACTCTGCAGAAGATTCTGGGTAGCCTATCGGATACATCTGGTTCTCCTGCCATTGTGAAGTCTTTGCAAGACCTCGGAATCATTCCGAAGTGAGGAATAAATGAATATCGTTCAACTCCAATACAAACTGCGTGACATGCCGGAATCGGCGGTCAAGGCGGCAGCTAACGGCCAGAATCCTGAGATTCCTGAGATGCTTGCCACGATGGAAATGAATCGTCGTGAGCGTATGGAAAAAGCTGGAGCCAAACCTCCCACCAAGTCCATTAAGGAACAGTTGGAAGAGAAGCTGTCTGCCCAGCCCCAAGAGCAGATGGGCCTTCCCGCCATGCTTCAGCAAGCCCAACAGGCTACCGGAGAACCTCAACAGGAACAGGTTCAGCAACCTGGACAGCAGATGCCCCAGCAAGTTAGCATGGGCGGTGTTGCTGGCCTTCCTAGCGGTGGTATGTTTAAACAGTTCAACAACGGCGGTATTGTTGCTTTTGCCGAGGGTGACCTGGTGGAAAGCGAAGATCAATCCGCTGCAGAAGTTGCTCGTTTAAAGCGGGCAGAGTTGGCCGCTGCAGACCGAGAGTTTCAAAACGCTCTTGAGTTGTCCAGAAGGGGGCCAGCGCCTGCGCCGCAGGTTACCCCTGAAGTTCAGCGTGCAAACGCCACCATCATGCAGGCTCCGTTTGTTGATGAGGCTGGTAAAGCAATCCGGGAGATGACCTCTATTGAGACCACCACCCCTGAGCAGGAGATGGAGAAGCGTCAGGCTTTGCTTGAGAAGTATGGCATCCGTCCTCCCAAAGAGGATGAGCTTGCTCGTATTGAAGCTTCTAACAAGGCTTATGCCCAGGATGTTGCTCGTCGGGAGGCTTTGCAAGGTTCTAAGATTCTTGCCGCCGCCGCTCGTCCCAATGTCTTTGGCCGTTATATGCCTGGGACTATGGGAGAAACAGCCTCTACATTTGGCCTAGCCAATCTGGACGCAGACCGTGCATTCCGTGAAGCTAATGAGAAGTCTGCCGTCACAGCCAAAGAAGCCCAGCGTGAGTTCAAGATGGGCAACCTGAGCGATGCTATTGCGGCCTCCAGGAAGTCAGAAGAATATAAACGTGAAGCAAACAAGGCGGCAGCTACTGCCACCGCGCAGATGGCCGCTCATGGCCTGAGCGCCCTGACTCAGCAGTTGTCCACAGAAGAGAACAAACGTTACCACGATATGTGGGCCAGCATTGAGGATAAGAAGCTCAAGGCTCAGATTGCTAGGGATGGTCAGGACAGGATTCCTGAAGTGATGAAGAACATTGAGTACATCAAGAAGAACTTCCCATCTATTGCTAAATCCATGAAGCCGGAGCAGCTGATTGAGCTTGGGACTGAAATCTCTGCGGCAGCTAGGGGTGTTCCAAGCCGTGCAGAAACTGCTTTTGACGCGCAGGTTGTGCAGGTCAATAAGATCCGCCAGGAAGCAAAGAAAGAAGCAACCAAAACGTTGCGGATGCAACTTGATGTTTTGGCATCTACCGGGAAAAACCCTGAGAAGGTGCAAAAACTTAGGGATGAAATCAAAGCTAAAGAGGATGCTATTGATTTGGCTAATCCCTATCCGACACCACCCAAAGGTGGCCTTGCAAGTCTTTATCCGCAAGCGCCCGCTCCAGCCGCCACACCGGGAGCAGAAAAGCCCAGGATTCGGGTAGATAAAAATGGTAAAGTGATCGAGCCGCCTAACCCCTAAGCGAGGTTTAAATGTCTATCGAAGTTGAATTGCCTGATGGGCGTGTTATCGTTTTTCCAGATGGGACAGATAAAAGCGTCATCGAGCAAACGGCCAAACGCGCCATAGACAACCCGCTTTCTCTTAAAGGCACCAAGGAGTTGGAGGCAACTCCTGCCGCCCCCTCCACCTTCAAGGACGTTAGCGAGTTTGGTGCTTTATCGCTGGCTGGCGGCATCAAGGGTCTTACCGATCTGTTTGGTGTTGGAAATGTGGCCTCCAAAAAGATGGAGGAGCTGCAGAGGGATGCGTTTAAACGCCTTTCCCCGGAGCGGCAGCAAGAGTTAGCCATTGAAGAAGAGCTTGCTCGTCGGGCAGCAGAAGAAGGTACTCTGGCTGAGATTAAACAGGCTGGTAAGTCTTTCCTGCGTTCTCCTTTACAGCAGGGTGTTGGGGCGGCTTTTTCTAGCCTCCCCATCATTGCCGCCACGGCCCTTGCTCCTCAAGTCTCAGTGCCTGCCGCATTGGCTGGTAGGGCTGGATTGGGTGCCGCCGCCGCTCGTACCGCCATTACAAACGCCCCTGGAATTGCAGTGGGTGCAGGCATGGGGGTTGGCTCTCAAAAGGGCCAGGATTATGAGCGTGTAAAGCAAGCTATGCTGGAGCGCGGAGCGACCGAGGAAGAGGCTGAGGCCGCAGGTCAGAGAGCCGCAGAATACTCCATGCAGAATGCCGCCCGTCAAGCCGCCGCTGGTGTGGCTGGTGGGGCAGAAGCCGCTTTGGGTATTGAATCCCTTATTGGCCGTGCAGGACGTGCCCGTCCCGGCGCTAAGGGTGGTGCAGAAGCTCCCACATTTGGTGGTGCTCTTGCTCAATCCACCTTGGGCGAGACCATTCCTGAAGCTGTCCAATCAGGGGTGGCTGGTGTAGGTTCCAATATTGCACTGCAGCAGGCAGGCATCGATACCGATCTGTTTAAAGGTGTGGCAGGCGAAGTGACCTCCGGGGCTTTGGCTGCAGCTCTTTTGGGTTCTGCGGTCTCTCCTCTGCAGATGAGCCAGCTACGGCAGGAGTTTGCCCGGGATCAGCAAGAGAAGCAGTTAGAAGAACTGAAGAAGGCCCAGGCTGAGTATGAAAAGCAACAGGCTCAGATCTCCAAGACCAAGGAAGAACTGGGAACCCAGCAAGGTCTAGCCCTACCTGCCCCCGCCCCAAAGGTGGAGGAGCAGGATCCTCTCCAGAACCCACTTGGCAACCTCACCAAGAATGAACTTGGCCCAGAGGTTGTTGGATACATTGAGCAGTACCGCACCGCCAATGGCATGCCCTTACTGAATTCTTACAGTATTGAGGATGTCAAGGATGCCATGACCCAGGTGAATCCTGCTGGCGAAGCCGCCGCATTGGATTCTCTGGTTGCCGCCAAGTCAGGATATCAGCCCGATGTCACTTACTCTGCACAGGATGTCCTGAACGCCGCAACCAACAAGGTTGATACCTCTACGCAGGGTTTTCTTGATTTCCTGAACCGGACCACTGGCAGCTCAGATTTAAACACCATGTCGCAGCCGCAGCTCTATGCTGCGTTTAAAGCGCTTGACGGCGTCCCGGTAGGCCAAGGGCTGACTATCCTGCCAGAGGGTTCCAATGCTTCTCGGTTTACAGAAGCGCAGATGGATAAGGGTTTGGACAAGGTTCAGGCCGCATTCAGCACCAGCCCAGCGGTTACCCCTGAGCAAGCCATTAGTATTGTCAAGAAAGCAACCAAACTTAAACAAGACCGGGATGCCGCCACCCTGCTAAAGCAGTTGGTCAGAGAGAACCATCTGGATGTGGACGCAGATGGGAATTTCATTGCTCCGACAAAGATTGAGAATCTGCCCGCTGGTTACACCCTGGAAAAGGGAACGTTTAAACAAGGAGATCAGCAACTCTACGGCGTCATCGACAAGGATGCTCCGCTGGAAGGCGTTGATACTTACACCAGTCTTGAGCAGGCTCAGGAAAAAGCCGACAGTTTAAATAAGGTTCGCAAGCAACAGTATCAAATGATGCAGCAGCGAATCCAAAACCAGCAAAACGAAATAGACAAGTCCCAACTGGAATTGGATGCCATGGAGGCCGCTGGCGAAGGCGGTACCAATGAATATAAACAGGCCAAAGCCAAGCATGATGCTCTTGTTGAGAAGAACAGCAGAGCAATTAACACGCTGTCGGGCAATCTAGGTGTCTTTGAAAGAACGCTGACCGCTGGCCCCGTTGGCATGAAGCAGGTTAACCGTACCGGCTTTACCCTGTTTAAAGACGGGGTTCCTGTTTCTACGCACCCCACCGTAGATGCCGCGATGGATTCCTTGGTTGGCACCATGCCTGACGCAGAGGTGGAAGCGCTGGCGCAGGATAAGACCCCTGGCATGCGCACGGTAGCCCGGAAGGCACGACAGCGCATTGAGCGTCAAAGCCGACCCGCTCCGACGCAGAAGAAGCCAGTAGCTATTAAAGAAGCCCCCGCCGGAAAGGTTACCGAGGAAGATGTAAAAGAGGCGCAGTCTCTGGCTAAAACCCTCGGCCCCATTCTCAAGAAGTTTGGCTTGGGGAATATTGAACTCCAGATCATCAAGGGCATGGAGGACGAAGGATCCTACGTTGCTAACCTGATCAAGATCGCCCTGGATGCCAAAGATGCTATTGGTGTTCTGCGCCATGAGTCCATCCACGCCTTGAAGGATCTTGGATTCTTTACCGACGCGCAATGGGCCACGCTGGAGCGCATGGCTAAAGAGAAGTGGATCGACCAGTATCTCAAGGGTGTAGCCCATGATGACACCCGCTCTCGCTATGACGCTTATGTCGATGAATACAAGGGTCAGAAGTCTGAGGCAGAGTTAGAACAACTCCTAATTGAAGAAGCAATTGCCGATGCTTTCCGTGCGTTTGGTGACAAGCCGCCCCCGGGTTTGCTGACTGCCATCATCAACAAGATTAAACAATTCTTTGCTCGTTTAAAAGATGCTTTCGGCGCGGCAGGCATTGAGACTGCGGAGGAAATCTTTGGCCGGATTGAGCGCGGAGGATTGAAGCCTCAGTTTGATCAAGCAAAGGGAACCACCAAGAAGCCCAGCCTAGCCAATGCCTGGAAGGCCACGCCTGAAGAGGTCAAGCAAGCAGAGCAATACGCAGAAAAGAACGGCATCATGCCCTATATCTCTGCGGGGCCGTTGGATCTGCCAATTGAGAAGAAGTCCATCAAGAGTGCAGACAAGTACGGCATGCATCAGTTTGAAACCGAGTTTGAGTTTGACCCGGTATTGAACATTCCTTTAAACAAGGACGGCACTGTCACGGTTTACTATCACACGACCAAAGAAGAAGCCGTAAAGATCAACTCGTCCAAGAAGATTCCTTCCAGCGGTAAGGCTCGGATCTATCTGACCAACGAATCCAACGGCGCTCCTATCATCAGGAACCGTGGGAACTTTGACCAGACGCTGGACGGAAGTACAGTTATCCTCAACATCGATCCTTCTCTGCTCCAAGTTGACCAGAGTTATGACGGTGGTCGGATTGACTTTTATGTACCCATGAGACAGGGTGAGTACTTTGACCGGAAGATGCGCATGGCATCTATCCAGAAGAGTCGCAAAGAAGCCATTGCAGAAACGTTCTCCTACAAAGAACATGAGGATCGTATCAAGGCGGCTCTTGCTGAGTACAACGCTTTGGACTTCAAAGGCAAACGCGCCAAACTGGATCAAGCAAAAGACATCCTGAAAAAGGAACACAACGTTGGCACTTTGCTGACCGAGAACGGCAAGCTGGAGAAGACCCGTCTGGGCGACTTTAAGATTGAAGGGTATGACGGCAAGAGCGTGACCTCTATGGGCCTTGGTCTAGCATCTGCCCAGCAGATCACTGACAAGGTCAGCACCTGCAATCGTTCTGCTATCTGCGAAGGTTTGTGCTTGGGAGAGACATCAGGCGGCAACTTCTTGTATGGCGGCGCGGCATCTGAAGACGTTGGGGACATTGAAAAGGGTTCATTCCGTGCGGCGGCTCGGATGTTCCAGTACTTGAAAACCGAAGCGCTGATCGTTCACCCGGAAGAATTCGCCATCAAACTTCAGGCTGAGATTGACTCACTTAAGCGCTGGGCCAAAAAGAATGATTACGACGCTGCGGTTCGTTTAAATGTTACATCAGACTTTAAACCAAGCATGTTTGCTGGTTTGATGGAAGCCAATCCGGGCGTGATGTTCTATGACTACACCAAGCTAAACGGCGATCCAATTGCTGATAACCACCACCTGACCTATTCCTCTACTGGTTTCGGCCAGATTGTGAACGGTGAGCCTGTGTTCTTTAAGAACAAGGCTGGTCAGTATGACCACAACTGGGGTGCAGTGCGTAAACGTTTGGACGACGGTTATGGCGTAGCCATGGCGTTCTCCTCCAAGTCTGCCCTGCCCAAGTCTTTGTTCGACGAAGAGACTGGCAAGACCTACCAGATATGGGATGGTGACCTGTACGACGCTCGTTTCCTTGATCCCAAGGCTGATGATGGTGTGACCGGACAGATTGTTGGCTTACGCAACAAAGCCTCTACGCTCAAGGAGAAGACTGCTACAGAAAAAACTGGCGGCTTCTTTATTAACTACGATCCCAAAACAGATGGTGACATCGTCACCGTGCCTGACCAATCGCAGTTTAAAGGGAAGGTTATCCCGATTGCGAAGAAGAGCCTGCGTGCCCCTAACACTAAAGAGTTTAAACAATGGTTTGATGACAGCAAAATTGTTGACGAAGACGGTACGCCCATAATTATGTACCACGGCACATACCAGGAAACCGAAGAAGGCGGAATGACTGTCCCAAGGACTCGCGGC
>Ga0129333_10002030_pt1 | contig 18716 bp, 5 predicted proteins | sample CPB6_08_DNA_FD_94474 | JGI IMG/M metagenome (GOLD analysis project Ga0129333, IMG submission 94474) | Freshwater to marine salinity gradient microbial communities from Chesapeake Bay, USA - CPBay_Sum_0.6_0.8_DNA | ecosystem: Environmental > Aquatic > Marine > Coastal | place: USA: Chesapeake Bay... | reverse complement strand
TCTTGCCAACGTTGTTGGCTCTGCGCAAATAGTTCTCTGGTGTTGACCCGCACAGGATTTTCGTAGAGATCCAAGATCACCGCTTCGGTGTCTGGGCAGGTCATCAATGTGGTTTGTAATTCGGGACCAGCACGCCACATGCCGCCTGAATAAGCAAACAGCATTCGAGCTTGGTATTTTTCTTTGAGTATTTTGCGTGCCACAGCGTGATCAAAACGAGCACGGCTATAGGCAACCAATTGATCAGTATCCATTGAGATATTATAATAGATAAAACGGAAAAAGTAAAGCCCCCCTCGGGGCTTTTGGTTAAGCTACTGAAGCAGTGATTGAGGGAGTTCCCCAAGTGTTAGTAAGGTATGTTGTTGAGGGAGGAATATATGTGCACAAAGTTGTAGGGGCTGTTGCAGCACCAATCGAAGTAGCCGGGCTTGATACACCAGTACCGCCAGTAATGTTTGCGGTTGTTCCTGCACCCGAAGATCCATCGCTGACCCAGGTTGTAACAAAAGTTAGCGCAGTTGATCCAGCGTTCATTTCAACAGTGGTTCTAATATATTCACCGGTATACGGCGCAGTGGCATTGTTGAGTTGGAATATTGTGGTTGCCGCAGCACCAGGTGTTAGGGCATACCAACCTGTAGATGTAGACAATGTGGTCTGTGTTCCACCTGTGCCGCCAACTCTGGTGGTTCCGGTATAAGTGGTTCCAGCAATGGTTTGGCTGCTGCGACCGGTCATATAAATGCTGCCACATAGGCCAGCAAATGTATTCCAATCTGGATCGCTGTCGGTTCCTGTGCTGCTTTTTCCATATTGCAATCTCACACGACCGCCGGCGTTAAAGAAATAACGTGCAGCATCATTTGATGCCCATGTAACTGTGTGAGTAAAAGTAATGGTCCAAGCTGATTGACCCGACCCAGTGTTTGTGGTTTTGGATGTAGTGCCGGTGAATGTACCGTATTCAGTGCCCACTGCTGCCGCATTGCCTCGGTTTGTGGTGACTGAAGTGATGTCTGCGGATACGTTGGCCAATATGGCAATTGTTTGTCCGGCGCTGGGAGCAGTTCTTGAAGTCAATGTTGTGTTGGTTTGACTACCGGCACTTGCTAAAGTATTGACCAAAGTGGCCCACTGTGTGGCAGTCACTGTGCCACCTGTGGACACAGATGCAATTGCTGTTTGACCCCAGCCAAAATCTGCTGCGCCGGTGCTCCACACGTTATTAAGTCCGCTGCCCCCTTGGGTAAACGTGTTGTAGTCTGTTGCTTGTATTAAGCCGCCTGATGAATATGTCATTGTTCTGCCCTATTACTTGATTGTAACAATGGCTTCAACCAAACCAACTGTGTCGGTGTTTTTGTCTGCCAATGCTCTACCAATGGTGTTAAATGCTGTAGCCTCTCCAGGCAGCGCGGCTCGTGCTATACCATTTCCGGCACTGACCAGTCTATCTCCCTTGGAAACTTGCCCAATAACCTGAACTGGCACACGCCCAGTCATTGCAACCGGTGGGTGCGTTTCGTCTGTACCAGCGCCGCCGTTCATAAGATAAGCTGCTCGTGTACTTATAACTCCAAACACATTATCGCTAAGATCTTGACGAGATTTGGTGATTTCGGCTGCACCACCAAGCTCAACCACAGTACCTGCCGCCAGTGCTTCATCAGCAGCAAAACGTTCAGCAACGTCGGCGTATAGTGCTGTGGTAGCTGTAGCAAACACTTGGTTGAAATAGCTGCTTGAGCTTCCAATGTTACCAACTGCATTGGTACCAGTATGAGTAATGCTGTTAACACTCAATATACCTGTTGTTCCCGAAGTTATCAAATTGCCGCCAGTGATGTTACCGGACACAGTTGTATAACCTGTAACATTAGCACCAGTGGAAGTTATATTGACTGTGGTATTGCCGTCAGCAGTAATATAAACATTGCCACTACTGGCAATATTACCGCCAGTTGCACCGGTGTTGGTAACCGTGGTGCCTTTGAAAATAGTAGGAAAATTTGTTGAGTAAGGGGCTGTCGGAACAAAACTGGAGTCTGCACTTACAATTGACACAAGATTATTTGCTGCATAGATACCAGTGACTATGTGTGTTGCGCTGCTGGTATCTGTGATAGATAATGCAAATGCACCAGATTTCCCTTCGCTACTGCTGTATGCAGGGCCAACTACCAACCATGCAGAACCAGTCCATACATTTAATTGTTGGTTGGTAGTGTCAAACCACAAAGCTCCTGTAACGTTGCCTGTTGGTGCCGAAGCAGCAGCGGTAGCAGAACCAATTACTTTCCAGGCAGAGCCGTTGTAAACTTTCATCACAGTGTTTGTGCTGTCCCACCAAAGTTGACCTGTCAATGGTGCGCTGGGTGCCGTAGAATTAGATGAATTTTCCAGCAAGTGTATAAAATTCTCATCAAGAAATTCACCATAACCTGCATAGTTTTTGCCCACCAACACCATGCTACTCGAGGTGTTAACGGTACCATCTGGGATGACCGCAAAAACTGCGCCATCTGTTAGATTAATTGTATATGCCATGTCAAATTCCTATGTTTTCTTTATTTATACAGCATTAATGTTACTCAACGTCTGGATACGCAAAGTATAATCAATTTGAATCTGTCGGTTCAAACTCTTTTGCACAGGGTGAAAAATAACATGGGTTATTAATCTGCAATCTACGGACGCAGTTTCTCCAGCTGTTTTGATGGTTTTTAAACCTAACTCGTCAAACACAAATTCTCCATTAAAATTGGTGCTGTTGTCAAAGGCCTGTTGAGTAGGTGGCTCGCCGTAATCTAATAGACAAGTAACCAAAATATCTGTATAAACAGTGCCCGAAGTGTGCAACACTGTCATTTTGTTTGTGGTGGGATCTGTATCAGCTGCTGAATTGTCATCTACAACTTTGGCATAAGTTTCATTGTACAGTGTGGCATTTTGGCCGGTTGTATTTGGGGGCAAATAGGTAATAACACCTGTGGGATCTACCGAACTTCCACCATTGCCAAAAGCCATCCAATAAATCCAACCTACATCTCTGTTGCTCAGTGTTTCGGCCATGCTGATACTGATGTTTTCGTAATGAATGGCGTTTTTCTTGTCTACAAAAACTTCACCAGACTTGGGGTCATGGATTTTGACAAACCCTTCAATTCGGGCCAACCCTGGAGTAATCATGCTCGACCCTCCACATAAATTTGTTTGGTTGCAGGGTCAAAAATTTTCATGTGTGCTTGCACCACTACAAGTCCTGCATCATTGGGTTTTCGCTCCTGAGGTGCGGCCTGCGGTTTGGGCAAATTTGGCTGTTTTTGCTGTGTATTTGACATGGTCATTTATTTACCTTGTTATAAACCGCGCAGGAATCTTGCTGCGCGAGTATTGGTTTCTTGTAATGCCAAACTGCGTGTGTACGATGTTGACAAGTCGTACCACCAAGTACCACGACGTACCAAAATTGTAACTTCAATCCCTGCTGCAGGCACAGTAGATAACACAACTTGTGTTGCACCATCAATACTTGATTCTACGAAATAATTATCAAGTTGGCGAATACCACCAACATATACTTCTACGCACGCGGTGTCAATTGTTGAGTCTTCACCGTGCAACGAATCATAGTCAATATTTTCTGCTGTAAACGTGTCGGTAAGGCCATCTGCAATACTGCTGCTGCTTTGAGTGTAATCTTGATCAACTGGCATTAAATTGCCACGACCCATGTCGTATACAAAGGCGCCCTGAGCATGATTTGCTGCACCAGTTCCAGCTGTGCCCCTTAGCAGGCTGCTGATAGAGTTATTACCATAATCAATTTCTCGATACATGATACGTTCGCCATTGATAGTTACTACACCAAAAATACCTGCTTCCACGTCAGGTTGACTCAAGTGCTTGGTATTTTGCACATAAATTGTGTCATCGGTAGCAGTACATGGAGCAGATAACACAGTGGTAGTGGCGTTTGTAATTCTATAAGTGGCCTGCACTCCGCGCATGTCTTGGAAGATACGGAAAGCTATAGCATCTGGTACAGTGCTTTCTGTAAATTCAGTTACAACCAACTTTTGTGACGAATTAATTGTGCCAGAAGACAATATCAAATAATCGTTTTCAACTGTAAAATCAGAACCTTCAAACAATCGATAACCATCCAGTGTAACCCATAGACGATTGGCCGTGATGCCTGGACGATTAAGATAGAAGTTGTTAGCTGGAATAAATTGACCTTCAGCGAAGTCAAAACTTCCTAAATCAAAGTTTACAGTACCTGATGAGAACGTAGTACTGTCGTACGGTTGATTAACAATAATTTCTGTACTATTATCTACAGGGCCAACAAATACCAAGGTACAAATATCTTGCTGCTGTGTATCATTCCATGTGGTGATTGCAAAAACGTCCCCAACATTAGGCGGTGTACCTAACTCAATGGTGTTAGGATCTCCGGTGACCACTTGATAATCTGCTATGGTGCTGACAGATATCAAAATAGTCGATCCAGACTCTGGCGGCACAGCAAACACAACTTGCCTGCCAGGAGTATTGCTGCCGTCCCACGCAGTTACTGTGTAATCTGTGCCTTGTACTTGGAATACATTGTCTAACCACACAATGATATCTGTGGCTGCATTAATTGTATTTTGACTAAACGAGTTGCCCAGGCGCTGCGGTAGTCCAAAACTGGTGCTGGAGTCATCTCCGTGCCATTCAATGCCGGCTGGCGGCAACAGACGAATACCGTTGCGTGTCACAATCAAATTAGCAGGATTTGTACCTTCAATGTTGTTGGCCAATTCCAATGTTTGAGAACCGTCAGACACAATGTACTGAACTTGCGGAGTACTCCAGCTGTAAGGATTTGGATTTATTGTGTCGCCAAAATCATATGATCCAGGAAATCCGGTGTTATCACCTGCGTCAAATTTTGTGCTGTCGTATGGCTGTTCTCCTTCATAGATGGTTGGATCGCCAAGCACAACTATTGCAACACCGCTGTCGTCTGCGTAAACAGAATTAAAGTACAACGTGCTGTATTGGCTCGGAACAAAAGACAACCAGTAGTCAGTGTTTTCTATGGCAATGCCTGCAGGTACATCTTGTAACGCACGATAATACAAGTTGTCAGAAGTTACTACATCCTTGAATTGGTAGGTGTTGGTAATCAACCATTCTGTGTGCGGCGCATATGGTTCCCAGGTCGGGATAGCCGTTGCAGCTTCTCCATCAACGAATACAGCTACATTGCTGATTTCTGATGAAGCAACTGGAATAATTACCGACTCTCCTGCTTCTTCTCCGGTATAGTATGCACGATACAGTTGACTACCGCCGCCTACTTCGTACACAGTAATATTAATGATGTTACCAACAATATTACCATTGATTATTATAACCGACTGATTCACCCAATCAATGTTGTAATCAACACCAGGGATTAAGTCTCGTCCAGTAGTGATGTCACTAACAAGGACCTGGACTGGACTTTGTACCACATTGGCCCAGCTGTAGATGTCTGTACTAATGTCAAAATTCACAATATAGCGCACAGACTTAAACTCAAATCCATGACCGTTGCCGTCCCAATCCGAGCCTGGTCGGGTGTACACACGTAGATCCAAAGTATCATATTCGCTACCGTTGACCAATTCTTCTGGTGCATGACCTTCATATATGTCAACAAACTTACCGCCTTCTACATTGATGTCAGTTGGGCGCAATCCAAGATATTGATCATTAAAGCTGCTGGCGTAAATTGTGTCCAATGGATCAGTGTAGTCAAAGTCACGACCATACACTTGTACGCCCGGGTAATCTACTCCATCAATCAACAAGGAAAGTTGCAGTCCTGGCTCATTTACGTTAGGCACATAATAACCCATGGTACGGTCAGCACCGCTGAGGTCTTCTGCTGGTATCAAGACCCAGTCTTCAAGATTAAAAGTTGGGCCGACATTGGCCGTTGATCCGTCAGCATTGTCTGCTTCATAAACTTGATCGTTGTATCGTACCAATGTACCATTTTCATAGGTGCCGTCAGGGCTCCAAGTCAGTATGTTACTTTGATATTGATACCTATCGTATTTGATCACCGTCTTGAAACTGCGCACCAAACCATTGCTCATCACAGGATAGGCCCTGGCCCCTACACCATTAACACTGTCAATTACTATGGTAGGAGTTGTTTGATATCCTGACCCAGGATTGGTTACTACAATGTCAACTACTTGACCTAAAGAATTGATTACGGCCTCGGCTGTTGCTTGTTCTGTAGCATCACCAACAATGGTCACTGTAGGTACTTCTACATAACCAGATCCTTGATCTACCACAGTTACAGATTCCAATGACAACAAATAATTGTTGAACCATTGACTGTATGGCCAAGAGCTCCATAAGACGCTGCTTTCTGGGGTGTCGCTCAATATATTAAAAGATTGAGCTTGAGCATGGGTATACGCAAGACTGTTGGTCAATATAGGACTCACGTATTGCGGTACAGTTAGATTTGTATCAAAATATGCTGGTACATCAAAGTCTGTAACATCGCCAAAAAAATCATCAAATCCATTGTAGCTAAGGTTAAATTCTCTAACCTGTACATGGTACGGTTTGACTTCTTGTAAATATTCCAGCACAAAGTCCTGATTGTCTCTGATATAATTTTGGAAAGGTAGTAATTGACGAATTTTGTGGTTAACATCAATCAAGCTTGTTTTAAACAACCATTCTGGTGCAATCTGCTCGCTGAGAATATAATCAAACATTAATGTCAACGCACGATTACGTTCTATCAACAAATCATTCACTAACAATTGCTCATTGATAGCCTGTATAATTTTTCGAGTTTCTATAGTTGGGTACTCGTCATAATACTGGGCATCAAACACTTCGGTATCGAAACCATATCTTCCAACTTGATAATCGTAAATTGTTGCAGAAATAGCAATAGTACCATCTTGTAGACCCACCCGTTCCCATCCAGCATCAGTCAATAGATAAATTTCCCATTTGCCCTGAGAATTGGCAGTGATTCTCACGCTGGTTCCCACAGGCACTGACAGTGCTGCCAAGCTGGCATAGTTCGGAACTTCGTAATATATCTTGGTTGTTGAATTATATCCTGGCAAATACCAATTGATGTAGTTCCAATAATTACTGGTTTTGTAATTTTGAACACGAGTCAATATCAGCTGCCTTGGCAGCAGTGGAAACGGTTGTTCAACAGAGTATATGGTCCACAATCCACGATTGTCGCTGTCTGATGCTACCAAATATTTGTAGCCAATAGGCACTGCATCAATGTCTTGAAAACTCAATATTTCCAAATTTGCAACTCTAAGATCCCATGCTCCACTGGTGGCACCTGGTTCAGGTTCTTGACTGTTAAGCAGCGTAAAACTTCTTGATTCGGTGATTGGATACAGTGCCAGCACAGAATTTACACGAGTGATGTAGTTCTTCAAGGCAGCATATCTGTCCACAAACATGCTTTGTCTTGGGCGAATTTGTATGCCGTATCTTTGACTTGGTGGTAAGTTTGGATCTGGAACCAAATTGCCAAATGTATCTACTCCACAAAAACTGTCTTGCAGCTTTTGATAAAGAATATTGCTTAAAAATGCGCTGGGGCGACCTTGAGCAATCAATTCGTATTCGGCGTGTACGTTTGCAGTGGTTAGTTCTTTGTCAAATTCTACACTTATAATAGTATCAGCGGCATTGACATATTGCAGTCCATTGTAGATTGCAATGGTACTGGCATTGATAGGTGCCACGTAAGCAATGCCGCTGGCTCTGGGGTTTTCAATATATTGTGCCACGACGTTGGCGTTGAGAGTTTTACCTCGTTGAGTGTATGTCTCTATAACGTTCTTGACCCAGAAATAATATGTGGTGGTAAAGGTTCCTTCACGATTGAGCTGCGTCGAAACTACATAACTGCCTAAACTGCGCGGAGTTCCTGTTCCTACATAACTGGCAGGAGGTTGAGCGCTTTCTACCCATTGATATACGTCAACTACACTGCCCGGGAATACCTGTCCCCAACGACGAGATGCATACACAATGTTGTCTTGGTTGGGATCAATAAATCTCACTGTGCTGGTGTCCCACCACATCTCTCCCACATGGCTTGCATTCCATGTATTGCCTGTGTTGTTGACTGCACCTACATTGTAGAACGCAGGATCGGTTGCACCAATATAATCAAGGTTTTGTTGTGCAGCGCCCAGAATCTTGCCCTGCAACGGGTCAAAGAAATCAAAGAATTCTGTGCGGGCGGATGTAATTCGATCATACATGAATATGCTGTTCAAGGCATGTATGTCTACTACTGGCTGTTGTTGATGAATCACTGTCCATGCCGGGGTTTGTGTGGGATTTTGGAATACCCACGTTGATCCAGAGTTCAACAATACATTGCTGAAGTCATTGTAGGGCGCACCAGCAACCAAGACTCCAGAATGGTATGTTACGGCTGCGCCAAAATTGTCGTAAGGCTGAATTGCTGTATTGCTGATTTGTTGGCCAAACACAAACAAACCAGGATTAGCAGGGGTGTTAGATGAGCTTGGCAAGTAGTCAAAGGTGTAAACAGCACCGCTTTGTGTCACAGGACTGTAGAATGTTGTACTGTTGCCATCAAACGTGGTGCCGGGCTTTTGAGTTACGGTGTTATAGTCAAATGTATTAGGTAGATACAATGTACCACGCGGAGCACCTACTACAAGATTTGTTGCTGCATCGTTGATAGCCACTGCTGCACCAAACGCTGAGTAATCTGCTGGCAGCGGGCTTGATATGGTTTGAGTATAGATAAAAGATTCAAATCCAAGCTGAGCATAGACGTTGCCAACGCTGCCTGGTTCGACTTGCAGTTTGTTGCCCGCAGGAGCGGCATCAGTATTTCTTACAACAATAGTCAACAATCCTGTATCGCTGACAATTGCTTGTGCATTAGGAGCATGAAGATTAATGTTGCTGGCCAACGATTCTACACTGGTAACCAAAGTATCAGGATCAGTTACTGAGCAGTCGACATTGTTCACACGCAAAGTTGTATTTGCTGTAAAAGAAGGGCTGGTCACAGTGGCTGTAATTGATCCATACAATCTATCCTGAGCCACGCTGCGTTGAACTACACCGCCTTTGAATGCTGCCAAACTGCTTTGTGGCGCACCTACGTACATGCTACAATTGAGAGGGCACAAATCAACTGCTTGGCCAAAGTTTGAAAACTCAGCCACAATGTTCTGCGAAACAATTTGTTGTTGAACAAAATTGTTAGTAGATATTTCAACTACATCACCTACATAAAGAGTAACGTTGACGGTAATAGTGCTGCCACTGACTGAGAATGTATTGGTATCACTTGGTTCAGCAGCGTTGACATTCAACAAATATTGATTGTTTACCATAACTTCTACTGGTTCTACTGGTGTTCCCAATACTGTGAAAACATTGTTAGAAACATTGCTTTGAACAATAAATTTCTGAACGTTTCTGTTAAACACATAAACAGAGCCAGCTTCGGTTTCTCCGTTGACAGTAGCATTCTTGCAACCAATTATCACTTGTTGCCCGTCACTGCTGCAAACAACGCTGTGACCAAATCTGTCTGTGGCGTTCAATCCTGTTGTGGTCAATGCACTGGCGTATTTCCAATAAGTTTGTGCAACCACCGAAATAGCTGCGTCTGCTGCAGGAGCTGTGTAGAAAATTACTTTTCCAGCACTGTAATAATAATCAATGTTCAATCTTTGTAAGGTTCCGTCTACCCGCACAAAGAAAGCATATTCATCGTTGGCAGTGTACAACCATTGTGAAATATCAAAATCTGTTTCGGCACCGTCACCAGTGAATGACACGCTTGATAGTCGTTGTACACTAACAGAATCTCCTGCTTCGGGGACAGTACTCACAAATGTTATCAGCGTTAGATCTACACTTACAGTATAGTCAACAGAGTAAGTTAATAACTCGTTATTGAGATAAACATTAATTTGATTGGCATTGTCGATCTGTATGTTATCGCCGATATACAAGCTATCCAATGTCTCTGTTACAGAAACACTGAGAGATTGATTGGTCCAGTCAACTCTGCCATAAGAATACACAGTATTGATTCCCGGAGCTCCGACATAGATCCAACGTTCGTTTCTACTAATTGCCACGCTGTAACCAAATTCTACATCAGAAGTAGATAATTTTGTAACATCGGGCACAGTTAATAGTTGTCTTATTACATAAGGATTTGGATTAACAGGTGTGCCAGCAGTTGGATCACGCCAGATCACAGCACAATAACCGTTGTTATCTTGTCCTATCAATCCCAAGCTGCCGGGAGCGCCGCCGATGCCCCAGGTCTGATCTCCAAAATCCAAAGAACTGCCAAACTCACGAGTACCTTCGGCATTGAGTAACAGCGGGGTGTCAGCTTCACCAAATGGACTTAAAGGAGTATACTGATTTGTAATGCCTTTGAGGTACACATAGACTGCTCCAGTTATTGGAGATACTCTTGCAAATCCAGGTGTACCCACAAACAAAGCCGCCTGATCTTGTGCTTGTGCCAAGCTTGTACCATATAGTCCGTTGTTGTACAACTCATAACGTGGTGACAACTGTGTGCGAAGAGTAAATGGATTTTGTTTTTCTAATACTTCCCAAAGATCATTGCCATTGTTGTCAACCCAAACTTTTGCACCAGGAAGAATTTGTTTTACATAAGGCAAATTAATAACATCACTGGCTTGGGCTACACGCATGGTCTGTAGTTTGAATCCGATACCGGTGCCATCAGCGACTGTGCGACCGCTTTCAAATGTAAAAGCAATATTAACTGTAGACAAATCAGATATACTGAGAACTTTGTAAACACCATTGACTTCAGAATCAAAGAATCTTATGATCAATGTGTCACCTACTGCCAACCCGTGTTCACCAGAAAATATTACTCGACTGGTTCCATTAAGATTGTCACAAACGTGTTGTATGGTACCAGGAACAAACTGTGCACGATAGATATTCCAATCGTAGTCATTTACTTTGGCTACCCAGATGCTAGTACCTGTTTGTATAGTATCAAGGTTCGCGCTTAATGATGCAGGACTACTTAATTGAAATACTGTGATATCGGCGTCGTTCAAGTCTACATACCCGGCTGTTGGCAACCCTATATCTGTGACTGTAGTTGTTGTTGTTGGTAAAATATTTGTAGACGTAGGAACAAAACTGCTTTTCCAAAGGTCGTTCAACAATATAGCTTGATCAGCTTTACTTTGTTGTTGCGGTAACACCACCTGAATCAATGCAGGATCACTGGTTAAGTAAGCACTGTTTAGTCGTAAATCTACAAAACTACGATTGGCGTTGGCTCCATAAGTTGATCTTTGTAATGCCCAATTTTCGTAGATTGTGTATTCTGCTCGTTCTTTGTTAAGTTGTGCGTTGCTTAATAGATCCGCGGCCAGTATAGTTCCTTTGCTGCCAAGGAATTGTCTGTAAATGTTGAGTTGACTGACGTCGTCAAGGTTCAACGCTGACAAATATTGTCTTGGTCTAAAGCCAATCAATCCATAACTCAAAAGATCGTTATCACTTTCGAGATTAGCGGAGTTAATGTTGTAACTGTTGGCCAATTGATCAGCTTTGTTGGCCAGGTTAGGCAGTAACCCTTGTTCAATCAATGTGTAATCGCTTTGATTCCAATTATTGTAATCAAACTTGATACTGGGTTGTACAATGGTTGCTGCACTCCAATACGCTCCTTTGTATTTGACAATAGTGCCTTTGGCATAAGTTTTTAATCCTGTCCACTCCTCAATATTGTTTTGATTGAGAATAAAACCTTGTGCATCTACACTACCGTTCCACTCTGTTGTGGTAGCCGCAGTCAGATAAAGTCTATTTTGTCTTGCTCCGGTAATAGGATAATAGATCAAATCGCCAAACAAACTTAAATTGTCTAAAACAATCATACTTTCAAAACTGGTATAACGCAGGTCAGCATAACTCAAACTGGCTGTGGTCAAGGGTTGAATAGTAAGCTTGTTGTCTACTCGAACAATGTTTAAATCTCGTATGGGAAGTTCTCTCCGATTCTGATCCAAAAGAACATGCTCTGCTGTTTGTGCAGAAAGTGTGTCAACCACTGCCTGTTCTTTAATCACCGACAGTGTATCTGCGCCTGGATTGAGGTTTATCAATGTGTTTACCCCCCACCCTTGATTGGCCCAGTACAAAAATTCTGTGACCATTTGATCCCAGTCTAATAGATAACCATTGACTTGATTGTCGTAGATAAATCCTTCTTGCGCTAACAACGCTCCGTAACTCAGCAAAAAGTTGGCCACAGCTGATTCTGTAGTAAACACAAATCCATAAGGTATTTGTGTTATGTCTTGACGGTAATTTGCAGGAACTTGAACAGTGGTTGGACCCACTGTAAATGTTCTAAACTGCCCGGCCGGAATACTGGTCAGTGTTTTAAAGAAAGGTCGAGTGGTACTATATCCATACACTGCCCAACCGCCTTCTACTACTTGTATAACTACGCTGCTGTAGGTACTGCGATCAAATGGTTGATTTTTGTATAATAATAAGTTGTAACTTTCGTCAGGAATCAATAACGAAGTGTTAGTTGTACTCGGGCTGGACTTTTCTGTGTAAAGTTTTATATATTTTTTGTCACTAAAGCTGGCCATCCTGTAGCACAAGCGTACATCTAAGTTGGCCAGATCGTCTTGCAATTCCTGAGTAGAATCATTGCCTAACAGTTTGTTATAATCCACGATCCAGTCGATGTAACTGGCTTTGCTAACTCCATTTCCATAAACTTGAATGCCATTGGCGTCTAATCTATAGCGGTCATTGTAAAGATATTGGCCAAATTCTTCATTGTAGCGATACAAATCTCTGTCGGCAAACAGCGCAAAGAATTCAGCAGGACGAGTCAAAGCCAACACACGCATAGCAGCAAAAGGATAATCACTGCTGTTCCACCATGAGGCCTCTACAGGACTGCCGTCGCCTACAGCCCAACTCTTTTGGAATGAATTTTCAGGGTACGTTCCTACCACACTGTACAACGGAGCCAACAACGCTCCTTGTGAGTCAGTTGGTAATACTTTAGTCAATCCTGGTCGAGCATACTTTGGTATGATGTAGGGTGCAACTGGGTCGCGTACTAAACCAAGCTCAAGGTCGTCCCACAGCACTTGGTTGTCACTGGTGTAGGGCACCGGACCATAGGTAATTTCCCACCAAAGTGGTTTTTCTGTAAATCCTAACATTTCCCAAGGTGTTTCTTGTGGCTGTTGAGTATCGTAGAAATATCGATTAATACCTCGCCAGGCACCCAGCAATAATCTATTGTTTAATCTATTTTGACTTTGGCTGTAGTTAAAAGTAAACGGGTTGGCAGCATTATAATCCTGTGTGGTGTAATCTAATTTGTTCCAACCAACGTATGTCAAGAAACTTTCACTCAATAGGTTGTTGATTTCAGTGTTGGTATAGTCAGTGGTTCGGAATTCTCCAGGTAGTACATCTGTAACTGTCAGTGGAATAGGATTATTATCTAACTTGAGATTGTTGTAAATTCTTGTTTCAAATTCCAATAATATTTGATCACGAATATCACCGAACACTGGGGTTTGACTACCATCGTGTCCCAAGATGACCAAGGCCGTGCCACCTGATGTTTTGACTGTAACTATTCCAGGACGCCAAGCAGGATACAATCCCAATTTGGTAGGAGTGTTAGGCACAAAAGTTCCATAAGTTTCTGCGTATTCTTGAAGTGAAACTACATCGCCATTGGCAAGGCTGTCAAACAATTCTTGTGACAAGGTAACAACTGCTGCTGTGGTAGATACAAAATAATCCAAGCCGCGTGTCAACAGTCTATCATTCAGGTACACATTCATGCCTTGATAGTTGGCTGAACTATAATTGTATACCTGCACAGTGTTGAAACTATTTGTTGTGGTGACTGATACTGTGTAGTTGGTGGTAGTGAACACCTGAGTACCAGGTAACATATCACTCCAATAAAACGGATTGTCTTCGGTACGACCAATTATCACTTCGCCTATCACAGTGTCAAGTATTTGGCTATAAGTTTGATTATAGTCAATCATCTGTCTTGTCACTGCTTCAAGCATTTGATTTTTGTACTTTTGATACTCCCGACTGTTGTATTCCATGGCAGCAAAAATATTGTATTTTGTTGAGCGCAGGAAATACCCAGCTATGGTCAACGGACTGCTTTGTTGAAGAATAAATTGACCATAAGGTATGATATTGCCAAGATCTCTTGTGTTGTTTTGGCCATTGATAGGTCCAACCAAGCCAGTTAAATTCTGACAGATAGTTTCATAATGAGTACGAGCTGTGCCTAAACTAAATGTAGGACTGTTACCATTCAGTGGGTTTTGTGACAAGTTGCTGGGTACTTGATAAAACGCAGTGGCGCTGGTTTGATTGCTTAGTACTTCTATTTCAACGATGTCTCCAATGACATGTTGAGTTGAAAAAGTAATTGTGGTTGTAGCAGTGCCGGTGACCACAGAATACGTACTTGGGTTTTGGAATAGATCTCCTACAAATACTTTGATTGCAGGAACAGTGGTGTCAATGTCATTTAATGCAGCCACATCCAATAATATAGGCTGGCCATCGTAGACAAATTTAAACTGTTGTCTTATTAGGGTAGGTGTGACTGCATTTTGCCAACCTAACAGTCTGGTGTATTCTGTGCGATCAACATACTCTCTTGGGCACCCTGCGCTAATGTTTATAGTTTCGCCTACATTGTCTATAACACAGTTAAATGTATCTGTGTAGAGGTTGTTGTTAAATACAATATCTCCTACGTTGCTCAAGGACAAATATTGCAATTTAAATTTCAATACTGGATCAATGTTGCCAAATCCTTGAGCATAACTAAAGAGTTTGCTGCCTTCAAATGTAGAACTTGGGTATACTGTTCTATTTGAAAAACTATATCCGTTGGCATCATATACATCAAACAACGGTGGTTGTTGGATAGAAGTTTTTTGTTGTGCTTGAATCCAGGTGGTGCCATTGTAGTAAAAAGTTATTCCAGCTTGTGTGCCATCAAGACACACCACAGACTGATCTACCAACACCTGGCCATTGTCGGCCACAGTTAAATTAATAATTGGTTCAAGAAACAGTGCAGTTCCAGTCCCAGACCCTGATTCAAGAGCCGTAATTCTATCGCCAACGCTGTAAGTAACGCCAGTAGTGCCAGCTACTTCATTCCAATCCGTATTCCCTAACGTTAGAATTTCATAGGTCAAACGATAACGAAAATCTCCGGCTGCGGTCTCAGGACCTGTGTTAGGTGTGATAAAGTTTACTACATAAATTTTATTTCGTACATTTGAATCTTCGTCTGCGCCAAACACAATACGACTACCGTCAACCAAAGTATATCCACTGTTGGTTTCATAACCAGTAGAGCCTTCAACGTTGCTCAAAGCATCAGTTTCAAAGAAATCAACCGCGTCGACTGGAGCTTTGCCTTGGGTGCCCATATTAAACAAACGAATTCCTGAACGGAATTGAAGTATAGGGCGCTTGCCTCTATAATTGTTATCCAGCACTACAGGAGTACCATTGTATTCTCCTGTGGCATTGAGAACATCAACATGGAACCAACGATTACTCCGACTCCAGGCGTTGAGATCTTTGCTGGCACGATTGATAGTAATGTAATCAAGATCACTGGGTTCTATGTATACTGTTTGGGTGTTGGCATCAGTAGCGTAAGTTTCTGGCACCACAAAATCTTTTACTGGTAGCAGTTCGATTGCGCTGCCAACCCCGGCCACGTAGTATTCGTTCAATGAAGTTGCCACTGCGGTCATCGACCCAACAGCATTGGTTAACACCACTGGTGACCCATCAGGTATAGTAGATACAGTAAACTGGCTGTTGCTGAAAATCGATCTTACATAGTATTCTGTGTTGGTTTCTAAGCCCCCGAATACTGTGCCGGAGAACACAATAGTTTGTCCTTTGATCAATCCTTGTGTGCTTTCGCAAGTAATTAAATTGATGCCAGCTGTGGTATTAGAACATGTCAAAGACACAGAGCCAGAACCATAAGTAGCAGGCACAACTGTGCCTGTAAATTTTACTTTGAGGCCATTGGTAAACACGACACCATTGGGGCTGGTGTAGTTTTTCTGTCCCACAATATCAGCTATGACAATTTCGTTAGTATGACTTTGTTCAATAAGTTTGATACGACCAAATATTTCTGGGTCAGTACCATCTTGATAGTACAACACATCTTGGGCTGCACTTAATAATGGAATCTGCTCAAAATAGGTTTCGCTGTTTACAAACCACTGAGTGTTGCTGTATACAGCGCCGAACAAAATATCAAATTTATTCAGTGGAAGAATCGTCTGTATCTCAATCACTGACAGCGTAGTAGACGAGCCGGACCCAACATAGATAATTTGCCAAACTGATCGTGCAACGTTTTCGCTGTTGAATACCAAAGTTCGATTTTCTAAATCTGTAATGCCATCGATGCCGCCGTAAGTCTCAATGAAGTCTGCTAAGTTAGCACCGTTGATTTCGGAATATTCTAAATTGGTCAGTAAATCTACACCGCCGATGCTGGTCAAATCATAGTAAAATTGTTGTGCTGTTTTGGCAGGCACATCAAATGCCACTGTGCCAAGATCTTCACCATTGTTGGTCACTCCCAACACAGGTCGAGTACTGAGATTTGGCGATGCTGAATTACGACCTGTTACACCAGGTGCTGTCTGTATCCAAAACCCTGGTCCAGTTCCGGCAGCCGCATCTACAATATTAATTTGTCCTTGTAAGTTGGTGCTATTTTGTGCTGCATAGTACAATGTATCTGGTGCGTCTTGTGGTACCACAAACGTGACTACCCCGACCTGGCCTCCGTTGTTAGTTACACCATTGCTGTAAGCACTGCTAATTCCAGATACACGTTCAGTTTTAATCCAAAAAGGATATTCAGCTGTGTTAGTAAGAGTAAACACATAGGTGTTACCTCGAACCAATGTAAGTGTTGGATTAGATTGATAATCTATTTGCCAACTCACCGGACCACCAAGGTTGGTTGCAACTTGAACTCGATAGTTCACAGTTTCTTTGTCGTTGTTGCTGACTTGAAATGTGTAGTTACCGCCACGAACCAAATTCAGTGTAGGATTATTTCCTTGTACTCCACTAAACGTGTAAACACCATTGGCGCGAGTAACTACAAAGTTTTGACTCAATGGCAGCGCATCGGCGTAAATCGAGACTACATCAGGGCCATTTGGCACCCAAAAATATTGGTTGAAGTTGATAAATGCATCAAAGTCAACAAACGGGTCCCAGGTATAGTAGTCACTGGTGTACAATCGTTGTGGATTACTAACGTCTGCACCTTGGAACGCCAAGGCATCATTGATACCAGGATAGGTAATGGCGTCTTGAATCTCTGTAGTTTTGGATGGATTTAAACTAATAACTCCGGGTTCTAACTGATAATCATTTCTTTCAGTTGATGGTTCAATAACATACTTGTCATTAGGGTTGACACCTGGACCAACAGTGCGGCCAATATAACCCTGTGTCTTTTTAAACTTGGGCTCTTGTATCAACTGATCAAGAGTTGCAGCCAAAAATTGTTTGTTGGCGTCGGTTTGAAATATTTCAGGAAGAAACTCTACACTACGTACTCGTGCCATTAAATTACTCCGCTACCAGGTGCAGTACGCAGGTTGGTACTGGTCAATGCGTCGATTACAAGGATGTTGTCAACAGTGGCTGCGTTGGCAAATATTTCGTTGGGCTCTGCACGAATTTCATACATGTCTCCAAAATACTTTTGTGTATCCAAAGGAACCAATACAACCGAACTTATGATTGTGCCCAGTGTTCTATGCAAATAGGCACTGAGTTCAGAGAAATAAAATGTATCGCCAAAATTCCATTTGTCAATAGAGAAATAGTCATTCATTGCAGCCAACACAGAGCTCTTGATTTCACTGGTACTGGCTGTAGAATTGGCAGCACGAATAACTTTGATTGTGGCCTGCAACGAACTGGTTGCTTTGGGTCCAAACAAAGGCTTGAACACCACGGAATTAAGAACAACATTATCACTGATCATTTTATAATCTTGCAATTTCTGATACTCGGTGCTGAGTTCATTGATGGTAGGAACATTGGGCTCGGCTACTGTGCCAGTGGTGTCACGTAGCCAGTTTTGATATTGGGTATAGTAAGACAATGTTACTACATAGAGATCAATGATGTTGGATGTACCTGGATCAATTCTGTTAGTCAGTGGGCTGTTATGACGATATTGAAAGTACAAAGACTGGCGACCAGTATATGCAACCCAATCACCTTCAGTTTGTTGAACCAAACTCAGTGTGCCAGCAGCATCAATGGTCAACTGCCAGAATGTGCCTTGGTCATAAGCATAGAAATATTGACCTGGACTGTATTGAAACTTGGCCAATTCAATGTCATCATAAGTGGCCTGCATGCTGTTGACCACCCCAGGCTCTACCAGCAGATATCTCTGGAGATTGTCATAGTCTACCGTGCGCTGCAAAAACACTAACTTTAAATTGGAATTCACATCCGGGGCAACAATTTCGTTGAAGAAATCTGGATTGTCGGGA
>Ga0129333_10002028_pt1 | contig 18717 bp, 26 predicted proteins | sample CPB6_08_DNA_FD_94474 | JGI IMG/M metagenome (GOLD analysis project Ga0129333, IMG submission 94474) | Freshwater to marine salinity gradient microbial communities from Chesapeake Bay, USA - CPBay_Sum_0.6_0.8_DNA | ecosystem: Environmental > Aquatic > Marine > Coastal | place: USA: Chesapeake... | reverse complement strand
TGTGACGCTTGCGCTGACTTGGTTGAATAGACGAAGCGATGTGCCATCGAGCATTAACTGCGTTCTATCGCTAGTACCCGAATACGCATCAAAAATAGTTTGTGAGTCGGAAAGGTTGCTGCGTTTGATCCATCCTGCCCACGTCCACTTTTTTCTATTTCCAGCAGATGATACGGCTCTGGATAAATAAGCCGAATCCCCGCCGTTGAAGCGTAGTGATCTACTAATCTGATACCCAGTCGCTCCGCCGCCCGCTGCCGCAGATAACAGCAGCTGTTTACCAGAAGTAAGGCTCATGAGACAGTGCCAGAGCTAAAGTTAAGATTACTAATAACGTTAATGCGGCTGGGATTAACAACGTAATATCCAAACATATCTAAACCACTTGCTGCAGTCGTTAAGATTGGCGGAGTATTGCTAACAAAAGACCAAGCACCGGAATACGTCAATAAACGAGTTCCTGCGCTGTCTTGACGAACCACGATTGCGCCACACTGACCGCCACTGGCATTCGTCGGAGTCGCAAGAGTCGAAGTGGCAGCAGTTAAAACAACCTCAAAGTTATCCCTAGCGCCAAAATTTAAAGTAATAACGCCGGATCCTAAAATTGTACCGCTAGGAACTCCAAAAGTTTGCGACTGAGTAAAGGCGGGGCCACTGATTGGACCGCCGGTTTTATCATATTTATTTGCAGCAACCGCAAGAGCGGCGTTACCGGAAGCTAAAGCGATAGTTGCAGTTAAATCAGCCGCATTAGCTGCGTTTTGTGCAGTCGCCGCATTCGCAATACCTAAGTTCCCGCTCGCTAAAGCAATTTGAGCGGCAAGCAGCGCAGCATTACCCGAAGCAAGTGCTGCAGTGCCCGAGGACAGAGCACTGGCGCCAACTACCAGGGCAGCATTTCCGGATGCTAAAGCAGTAGCAGCATTAGTTAAAGCTGCATTACCAGAGGCAAGCGCATCGGTGCCCACGACGAGCGCGGCATTGCCCGAGGCTTGAGCTGTCGCGGCATTCGCAATGCCTAAATTACCTGACGCAAGGGCGCTGGCGCCAACAACAAGTGCAGCGTTACCGGAAGCTTGAGCAACAGCAGCGTTAGCAATCCCAAGATTTCCGCTAGCTAAAGCATTTGCAGCAGCGACTAATGCAGCGTTTCCGGAAGCTTGCGCAGTAGTATCAATACCTGGAACTAAATCACCAGGAGGAAGCTCAGAGGAAGCTCCGCTGATTAAAACAATTGGCTTACGCGTAACCATCGGAAACTCCCCCGTTATTTAAGTATAGCTTTAGTCATAAAGAACAACGGGAGGTTCAATTTCAATTTGAAGTTCTGTTGGACTTAAAGCTTGACCTAAATATACAAGCGCTGCGTAGCCGCTGGCCGCTGTAACTAAACCCGAAGCGGTAGCGTACTTTGTCAACTTCCCGTCGTACTTAGCTAAGTAATAATACTGACCAGGGGTAAGCTGTGTTTCGCCAATCAAGTTAGCTGAAGATACAACAGTAACACCATCGACGTTGATTCCCACGGTTGCTGACGATGCTGCATTAGCTGCTGCGACGCCAATAGCAGTATAGTTAGCAGCAACGGTACCACTTACCGCAGTCGCAGGTAATGCGTACGTACCACTTACATAAACAACATCGCCCTGAATAAGGGTGGCTCCAGCAGTTAAGTTTTGAATGGTTGCTGGCGTCGTTGCTACACCAGCGCCATTGACGAGCCAAACCTCGGTAGTACCCGGAGTAAAAGACTCGTATTTGCGATTAAATATGGCGCGGGTAGTCATAAAATTCAGTCCTCTTTATACAGTTTAATTAGTTGCCGCTAGACGAAATCTGGTCAGGAGATGGATCTGCCGTAACCGCGTCAACGAATACGACACCAGAAGGTTCCGGTGGTGCAGGCGGATTAAGTGGAGGCCAAACCGGATACCCGGATCCAGTTATATAAATAGCTAATTCATCAGTCGTTTGCGTAGCCCGGATATCGATAACCTTATTTTCGCAAGCTACACGGGTCTCCTGACGCCAAGTTTTAATGCCACTGGGCATTGGCGTACCGTTATCTGCTTCGCGTACTACCGTCCAATCTGTCGGGAATAAAAGCGTATTTGCTGTCTCACGAGTCTGAACAACCCAACCCGAGACTAACATTCCGTGATCCTTAGGGATCAAGGTACCACTTGCGGTGTATCCCCAATAAAAACGTTGATCGTAACTCGGCGGATCCGGAACTTCTGTGATGCCTTGGGCGGCGCGTTCCTCGGGAGAAGCTAAACGAAGCCAATTTGCCGGAAATAACGTTCCGTTAGCCTCGAACGGTACATCTAAAGGTAAAGGTTGCCCGTTGAGAACAAACACAACTAGAAGCCTATTTTCCTAGTTTAAGTATAAAACACTTTCAAACCTTGTAACTAAACAGTACAGAACAACTGTGTATTTACAAAACGACGATACGTTCTATAATCCGGAGAATCCTTGTATAATCGATGAAAGCACCAACAGTCCAGCAAGCTTGGCAGGAATTTTTTACGGAACGAAGCGTAACGCTGTGCCCAACTAGCGTAGTTACAGACTACAAACAAGTATCAAAGTGGGTAGCACGGTGTCCGGTAACTGATCTGACAGAGGGCAGACAAGTTATGGCTTGGGTTTTGAATGAAAAACCTGTAAAATCTGCAAGAAGAGTAGCGATGTATATAAAAGCTTTATACGCATGGGCAGCAAACGAAGAAATCGGATATTTAGATAAAAATCCGATTGGTAAGTATCGAATGCCCAAGCCGCCCCAGGCAGACGAGGAGATCATCGTCATCCCACGCAACGAGGTGGCGCTGTTGCTGGCCGCGTTTGAGGCACGGGAGCTGAAACAGAAGTGGTCGCTCTATGCCGAGTTCATGCTGCAGACCGCCATGCGGACCGGCGAGGTGCGGGCAATGCGCTGGGATGACATCAAAGACAGCCGCGTGCTAGTCCACTCAAATTTCACGCTGACCCACGGCCTCAAAAACAGCACCAAGACGAACAAGAAACGCAGCGTGCCGCTGAACGCCCGGTGTTTGGAGATCTTGGACGCCGCGCCCCAGCAAGGTGAATACGTCTTCCCCTACAACCGTTATGCGTTCCAGTCGTTCTTCTACGACCGCGCCAAGGAGCTGCACATGGCGGAGCTGACCACCCACCGTTACCGCCCATACGACCTGCGCCACACAGCGATCAGCCGGTGGATTGAGGGTGGAATCCCCGTGGCTCAGGCGGCTAAGTGGGCAGGCAACAGCTCAGAGGTGATCTGGAAGCACTACGTCAACGTAACCCAAGAATATGAAATGCCTATTTTGTAACATATATTGGTTTTTGAATTTCGACATCAATAGTCGTTGTTGTTAACGCCCGCCCGACGCTAGTTAAAAAAGCGCCAGATAAAGTTGTCGCATTTAACTCAGTTTGCCAATCAGAGTAAGTAACAATATTGCCCGATGTAGCAACAGACAAATATTGAAGATTACCTGGAGTTAGAGAATTTAAAGAAGTATAAATACAATCCGAAGCAACACGAACAAGATTGGAAGGTGTAGCCGTATCTAAGGAAACTCCGACTGCGGCGGCTTGCTGTTGATTAGTCGCAATCGCTTTGTATAAAAACCCGGAATTATTAACGTAAACTGCGTTACCAGCCGAGATGGCTTCACCTGCAATAAACGAAGTAATAGCCATCTCGACCAACCAGATACTTATAGTTTAGCGCCCTTGACCTCTATATCTTTTTTTGCCACGTCGCTCAGGCCGCGAATTAACACTGTGGCCAATAGAAGTCGTCTTAGGCTTGGACTCAATTTTGTTTGATACGCTTTTGGGTTTGGCCATGTTGATCTAGAAAGGCAGTCAGATATTACACCTGATTCCAGCTGGTGCCGTTCCAAACAAATAAGTGTTGATTAACCGTGTCGTACCATCCGGCTCCTTGGGCTGCCGGAGGAGCTGGGGCAGTTGCGCTATACGCGAACGAACGCGATGGGCCAGCTTCATACCAGCCGCTAGACATCGCGTCATACACAAACAGGTTGCCGACAAGCGTATTGAACCACAGGGAGCCGTCCCGAGCAGGAGCATCCGTACCGGTTCCAGAAGGCGCAACATCGCCTTTAAGGACAACGGCGTCCGTATTGGTTTGATACCAAGAAGGAGTTGAAACGCCGTTACCGCTTGCGTAAACAAATAACCGACCCTGATTTGTGTCAAACCACAGGCTGCCTGGATTGTAATTAGTTCCTGGAGAACCAGAGACAGTGACGGGTGAGCCTCCACCGGCTCCGCTAATGATTACGTTATTACCGCTGTAAGTAACAGTATTAGAACCTTGCCCAAAAATGTGACCAGAAACAGAGTTTTGAAATACGTTACCGTAATTAACATTAAATTGTGTTCCGTTAACTAAATACAGACCCGAACCTGCAGTGAAAATAGCCCCAGATGCAGATGTAACGGTCGCATTAATAACAGTGGCCGTGCCGCTAGCAGTAAAAAATATGCCAGAGCCAGCCTGAATATCTAAAGGTATACTCGTTTGTATACCACTTATGGTAGTATTTAAATCTTCCAGAGCGCGTACAACGCCCTCAAAATTCCAAGGATACCCTACAGCGCACCTAGAGTAACTTGTAGTGCCCACTCCAGATACCGTGTCTAAAAGTTGTTCGATGACCTCGACGATGCCACGGAAGTTGTGTTCGTGTAAGGCACGAAACGTACTCCCGTGAGTCGGGCAGGGAGCTAGTGTCATCTATTAAGTCTAAAGCTAGCCTCCTGTTTCGATTCTACAGCATTATAGAAATTAAGCGGTTCGTTTTTCTTTGTTGTACTGAGCAGACAGACGTTTAATCGAGCTGACAGAAATCCCCAGGATATTTGCAACTCTGGTGCAGGAATTTCCTGCGCTGAGCAAATTTATAGCTTCTGTTGTCTGCCAAGTTCTAGAGCGGCGTCGATCAGCAGCGGCTTTAATGTTTTTATATTCTTCAGTCGTCGAACCTCGTTTCAGTATTTGCCGAACCCGTTCGTAAGAAAGTTTTGTCTTAAGCCCAATCTCGCGAAGACTAAGACCGTCAAGATATAATTCGTAAATTTCGCAAAACCTTAGACGGCGCTGATCAACAGTTAAATTCTCCTGCATGTAAAAAATTGAACTATTTCAGGATACCGATGAGACTAACGATTTTTTGATCGGGTGTCAACCCGTTCATGAACAAACCCCTCTTCTGCTAGAAGCCATGCAGGGATTCCAAGTTCCTCTGCGCGTTGACGGCACTCTTGCCAGAATTGAGTCTCTGGGTTTTCGATGAACTCTGGGGATTTAACGGGCATTGAAGGCATGGGACCTTTAAAGCTACCTTAATGCTTATAAAGTAGCACACAAACTAAAGAAATTCTGGTATTACAGTTTTCCACGTCGTTTTGTTGCAAAATCGAAATCAAAAACTCTGGCTAAAAATCGAGTGCTTAACCAAATTTCCTTTTAAGTGGATTAGTTAGAGTATTTAAAATTAATTCTTATATAACTAAAAGCTTCACGCTAAATCGCGAATGGGCTGTATTTTTAAATAAGTAGCCTCAAAATAAATTTACAGATTCCTATGAAGCGGCAAATCCGGTTAAGAAGGATCCTCTAATTAAAAATTTCTTTTTAAATCAGAACCAGCCGTGCTATCCTTCTGTGATCACCATGACACTCTGTGCTCTTAGATGCGAGCCCTAGACCTCGTAACGGTCTTCGGCCTCCTCGAACCGACTCCCGTTGAGGCGCCAGACCCGTTAGTACAAAAAACCTATACACTCGACTCCTTTACCGTCAGCCTCCACGGTGCGGTCGCTTCCCTGCACTGCCGTTGCTGCCGCACTGAGCCGTATTTACTGGCTTCTGTCGACCTAGAGCGGATACACCCAGCCTCGGGTCTGTATGCCTGCTCCCTCTGTTTGGAAGAAATTCGGAGTGCCCGGACACCCTCTGATCGGATCGCAGTATGGTTCGCGCAGAACCGAGCTTCGATCGTCAAGGATCAACATCTTTATCTTCCCAAATCGTTCCAACGCTTAGTGGACACCGAGGAAGGCGTGATCATGAGACCTCGACGGTTCGTCTACGCGAAGTTTTTCGACCTCGCTTTAAAGCAGTGTGATAAGGTGCTGAACACATGCGGTGATCCGCATTGTGTAAACCCGTATCACATGATGCTGGCTTCTAGCCCAGCAACAAAAATGACACCCGACATGAGAAAGGATGTACACACATGGCTAACGAGAAACGTTGCTCCACGGGTTATCCAACAAATGCTCGAAATCAAATACAGCCATTCTTTCTCTCTGCGGACGATTACAAATCTAAAAAAATCATTGCTTGCATAAAAGTCCACACAGAGTTACTGCATCTGCTAAACTTTCGCCAGCCTTTATCAACAAAAGAGCTTCTTAGCGAAATCGGGTACTCGAAACAAAAACTTTTACGAGACCTAAAACAACTTCAGAGGCATGATCTAGTAAGAAAGATCTCCTTTGAATCACATGTTCTTTATGTGATAAACGGCAACTTCAACACCTTAATCAAGGACACTTTAGATTTATGACTTACCTTCAGGACCCCAAGCCCTGCCTTTGGTCTAAGCAATACATTATTGAGAACCTCCCGGTCTGGATTTACACGGACAACCCCGAACCGACCTCGATCGCAGAGTGCAAAGCTAAGATTTCGTCTACGGAATACACCATTAGGGATATCGAGCTCCAGATTGAAGTCCGGGAGCTCGAACTCCAGACCGGAAATAGTCGCCACACGTCAAATTTTGATTTTCAGAAGTGGCGTGCGCAAGCTTTGCGGGCAAAGCAAACGCATATGTACCTGCTAAACGCCTACAAATACTGGCTTTTACTGAACGAACGGCAAGAAAATTCCGAAAACACCGACCGAAAAGTCGAGAAAATCATCCGGCTGCTGATCGACGAACCTAAAGATTTTGTGACGCAGTTAGAAGCTTTGTTGTGAGCTGCATCCGCAACTTAAATCACAACAAAACTGATACTGTCTGTGCCGATTGCTTAAAAACAATCGATGATCCACCGTGCGAACCAGATTTAAATCAAATTTCTCCTGAATTAAGGGCTCTATTTACGCAACTCACAGCCCAGTACCGTGATCTAACCGAGTGCTGGAAATCACGATACGAATTTATCCGCATAAAAGGCAGAAAACTGCGGGTAGAAAACATGATCTACGCCTTTTATAAAGGTGACATCGGAAATTTTCGCCTGAAACGCATCTGCAATACCGTTGACTGCGTAAATCCAGCACACCACCGTTCCAGATTCGAGTCTCCTGACGTTTTTAAATCTGTAAGAACCGGATTTAACCGCAAGCACACAAAACTCTCAGATCTCTCCGATACACAATGGTTACAACAGCCTTAAACTTAAAGCACTGGCTCTTGTAAGAAAGGTCTGGGGCCAGTACCGTAGGGGCGCATATCGTTTTCACCTTTTCCGATATGCCGTAAGCGATCCGGAGTGCTTGGCGCCAAGTGCTCAGGCGGCCCCTACACCTTTTATCTACATGATCAACAAAGAACTTCTTGAAATTCTGCGAAACATAGACACCAGTCTGCAAGTTATCGCAAACTCGAACACGGGAAACGTAACCACAGCGTTTGTAAATAAAAAAGCTGTTGCGGCGCGGTTAGGCGTCTCACCAATAACCGTAGACAAACTGATTTATCAAGGCATTACCTCAAAAGGAACATCAGGTCTAGTTGAGGGTCGGCATTACTGCAAACTCGATCCTTCGGAAAGCAATACCAGTAATTTTTTGTTCGACAGCGCTAAAGTTCTACAAGATGCTTGGACCTCGTTTACAGGTTATTGACATGTCACTACACGAAGGAAGTCAAAAACTCGCCAGCAAAATTTTCAGCAAGAGTGAGTTACAAAACAAGATCGCGGTAAGCACCGTAAAACTGATTATCGGCGATATCGTCACGCTGTATAACGAGTTTCGCAAAGCGGAAGGCGCAGGTGCTCTGTTCTTTAATCCTCTGGCGCCCGAGAACAGCACCTATATGCCCATCAGCGACATTAGAAACGATATTATTTTAGCTGAAGAGATTATGGATAATGAGTTAAAAGGGTTTCTAGAAAAATTGTTGAACATAGTAGACAAAAAGCAAGAGGATAACGAAGCCATTGTTGTGATGATTAATAATCACACGATGAGCATTCACCTCGTGGACTTAAACTCAGTCGAAGATCAAATCAACGAACTCGTCGATGCCTTTAGCCGCGACTGATTTTGTTTCCCCACCCGACGTGGTTGGGGTAACAACATCTTTTTTTGGTGGATCAATTGATCTAGATCCCGCTTCTAGCGAAGACGCAAATACTTTAATAAGCGCCAATAGGTTTTTTACCTTCGAACATAACGGTTTAGCTCAAGACTGGAAAGCTAAAAACGTTTACCTATATCCACCGCGTGATGTTTTGTACTCGGCGGAGCAACCTAAAGAAGTTTTGCTGTTTAAACGGCGGAAAAGATTTCAGAAGTCGGCACAACGGGTTTGGTTAGAAGAATGCCTGCGCCGTTATAGGAAAGCCGAGTTTGACGAAGCAATCATATTTTTAACTTCGTCTCAAGTAGCGCTATTAGTTACCCAAAGCCTGAATATCGACTTACCTATGTGTATCCTTAAAAAACACCCAACTCTACATATTGATTCGCCTGGATTACCCAAACTAGAAAACACTAGATGTATTGGGTTTATCTTATACTTACCATCTCCTTTAAATACGGAGGAGAGGGTTATGGAATTCGCTAATCTGTATAGTCAACTTGGCCGTATATACTGTTGAGGGATTCAACAGAGCCGTACGTATTATCAGGACCGTAATTATCTCGGTTAGCGAAACCGAGCCCCACGGGGGTATTTTTCATTTTCCGAAAAGTGCGTTCGCGGCGTAAACGCTGCTGACGCTCATCAAAACTTTCGCCCCAGACTTTACCCGCTAAACGGATTACGTCTCGACTCCGATAACGGTAATCATGCTTAGCGAAGGGCGCCTCACCGTGGAAACGAACCCTTCGCTCATGCTGTGATTCCCGAATGGAATCAGACATTATACGTATAAAGTTGCTTAAAAGAATCTACGTCACTAGTGACCGTAGGAGGCTTCTTAGCTAACTCCATGTAGGTCGGATCGTAGAGTTTATTAAAAGCAGGACGATTAGCGATAGCTTCGAACCCAGCAGCGGGAGCGGCCAAAGCTTCATACAGACGTGACGAAGCACGAGTGGAAGCTTGATCCATCGCCCGTCCGTACTCGCCTGCGCTACCACGCAGAACATCTGCTAACAGATTGAACGAGCTAGTAGGGCTTTGGAGATCAAGAATGCTGGGCTTAAACGTCTGTTGTTTGGTTTCGTACTCAGTTTTTAAGGCAGGGATTTCCGCGCCAAATTTGGCTTCGTACGCTTTCAGAGCTTCCGGACCGCTGCGGCCAAACAGAGAACTTAACTCAGCCTGGGAAGCCTCACGCTTACCTTCGTAAGTCTCCGCCCGCTTTTGAATATCTTTAGCTAATTCTTTTTGGCGATCTAATGCCTGATTAATGGCATTTTGCGCCATACCTGCATAGTCAGGTTGTTGCGGTCTAGCGCCCATCTTTAAAAAACAGGTTTTCCTTTAGCCAGTCTATCTCGAATTTGATAGCCAATCTTCAATACGTCTGAACTCGTGGTGTTTTTGCCCGGATCATAAAAATCGGCAGAAACATGAGCTCCAGTTGTAGAGCCTGAACGACCCTGAGTCCCAATAAAGGTCCCAGGCTCAATAACCGCACCGGGCTTTAAGCCGGGGTTTAATTTGTCAAAGTGCGCAAGACGAACATCGAAAGACTTTCCTGTTGCCGGATCTACACCACGAACATCAACGTAGTTTCCGTATCCGCGCCGACCCGGACCTTTTTCTAAGTTAGTTTCCCAGGGATCGTTAACGACCTTTAAAACCTGAGCTTTAAACGGCACCTTAAACTCGGCTCCTCGACCTCCGGGAATTACGAAGTCGAAGCCGGGTTCGCCGGAAGTATCAACAGCAGAAGTAATCTGCACACCAGGAATTGCAGTTCCCGGACCGCCCGTAACGGCACTCGTCTGAGTTGGCGTAGCTCCGATTGACTGATTCATCTGCTGCTCAAGCGCTTCGACCCGAGCGTTATACATTTTCTCGTTTTGTTTAGCCGCAATGATTTGCTGCAGAGTATTTATAGGATCAGCGGTTGAGGATGGCGTCTCACCAGCAGCAACTAAAGCTTTATTCCGATACTCATTAGCTAACTCCTCAGCGCCTTCCATATCGAGAGCGTTAGCCAGCTCTAAATACTGCGAAGCTTTATCCGTGGAAGCAGGGGTTCCTAAAGACTGCTCAGCAAATTGGCCGACAATATTTTTAAGCGCGCCTTTGAAGTCAAAGCGAGGCAACGAAACGGGGCTCGCTGCAGTTGTAGGTGCGGCAGTGGCATCCGCTACGGGAGCAGGAGTTGTGCCGAAGACTCTCTGGATGTCCTCTAACTTTTTGACAGGCTGACCGTAATAACTTTTACCTGACAGCGTTGGGAAAGATGCCCACGCGGGAGATAAAGCAGCAGAGACCCTAGGACTTAAACCTTCTTCTTTAAGTGCGGCTAAGCCGCCAATCTTCATAAGTTTGTCGCGCGCTAGAGCAAGCGCAGCCAAATCTTGCTCTTTAGGGGTAAAAGTCTGAAGTCCTAAGCGAGACGCATAGCTCTGCCAAGTACCAGGCATAAACTGGTACGCTCCGGCAGCAGCGCTTTTGTATCCACCGCTCGAAATTACTGTATCCGGGTGCTTGCTTAAATCCGAAAATGTTCCGCCACCAAACATCGTTTGGTAACCTTTGGATCCCGAAGTTCCCTCAGCGAAACGAATAGCTTGAAGTAACTTCTGACCTTCGGGTGTACTCCGAAAATTCTCCAGTAGTTCGCGCTCAGTCATTAGCTGTATTACTGGATTTAGTCACCCGTAAATCCAGTTTAAATCATCTTTTGAAGAGCAGTATTACTCTTCAGCCTCAAGATCATCATCGAATAAACTCATATTGGTATCCATCGCGATACCGACTTCACTCATAACCGTTTTATACGCGCGCTCTCGACAGATCAACTTAAACACGGTTGCCCAGAAGAACTGGTCACGGTCTTTGTCCTTCAGAGAGTGTGCCTTTGTGCGAATCCGCGTAAGAACAAACTCATCCTCAAGAGTGAGTCCACAATTGAGATTTTGAGACTCATTGGACTTACGTGAAGCCATCTTCGTGAGCCGACTAATTAAAGTCTAGCTCTACTCAGAAAAAACCTCAAAAAGCTATAGCACAGAATGTCTTAATTGTTCTGCGTCACCACGCACGACACGACCAATAGCCTGGCGTGAGTTTGCTCTTTTTCTCATCACAACTGTGGCGAGACCGGAATGCAGCTCTGCGATCTGGGTCGTCGCTCCGATTCTCCATGTTCGGATCGCCAAATCGAACTAAGCGCACTTTACCGTCTTCTTTTGCCGCTACAGAGTACTCCTTACCGCTCTGAACGTCACGCTTAGGTTGGTTGTATCCCTTGAATACTTCCCCGGCGATACGTACCGTCATGTGTCCATGAGTCGCAGTTTAATAATAGCAAACCGAAATATTAAAAACACCTTTAGTCGCTCCAGGAAGATCGCGCACACAAGAAACAGAGCTAATATAAATCCGTTACTTTTTCTCCGCATATACAATGTCGGACGGTAAAGCACTTCTTACCATCGCTGAAACCGCTGAACTTCTTAACTGCAGTTCTGGCTTTGTGCGTAAGCGCATCGCTCTTTCGGAAGCCAACCAGCCCGGCGGCTGGCCCAAGACTGTCTACGTGAATCTTCAACCCAACGGCGCTAAGTCTCTGTACCGCGTCAACAAAAGTGCTCTCGAAGAGTATCTCCAAAGCTCCTCTACCGCTAAAGTAGAAAAAGAAACGACAGCTGCTATGCCTGTCGCTTGCGAGTTCTGAGATGACTTTTTCCAGCTCTTTCGAAACCCCGCAGTCAATTGTGCCTGCTGAAGGCATGATGATTGTCGAAGAGCAGGAAATGAAGCCTGTGGCCACGGCTGACGAGTTAATCAGTCAGCTTGTGGCCCTGACTTCTTACGTTAATCAGCTTTACCTTCAATCTCACCTAATTCACCTGAACGTCGAAGGACCGCTCTTTCTTTCGATTCATCCGTTCTTAGGCGAGCAATACGAAGCCCATATCGCGCAGGTAGATGCCTTAGGCGAGTTTGTCCGCTCCATGGACTACCTCATGCCGATGTGCGCAAAAGGACTTCAAAGTGCGTGTAAATCATTCAAACACGTTAAGTCCTACGACGCTCGCGAAATGCTGACCGTCTACGCCAAAAACCTCGAAGCAGCTGGTTTTATGGCAAAGGACGTGGGCATGACCGCCAAAGAAGTGCAGGCTCCCGATATCGAAAATTATCTTGCCGAGCTTGTCGGCATGATGTTTAAAGCCGCGTGGTTCTTAAAGGCCACGCTGCGCGATTAAACCGCGAGCCAAGAATTCGAAACTTTTATATACAATCCGGCAGGGTAAATGCCGGAACTTTGAATTTGGTAAAACAGTGCGCCAGACCCGTAAGTAGTGGGCGCAGGCAAACCACTTAATCCGATATCGGAACTTTTAACTGTGCCGGACGCGATAATCGCTCCGGAAGCTATAAGAGCACCGGACGCCAGGATACAGCCAGACGCTTGGACTGCGCCTGACGCAAGAACTGCACTGCCTGCTGTCGTTGCTGCCGTGGCAAAGGAAGCGCTATCAGCAAACGCCGCCCCAATCTTTTGCCAAGCTGAGCCGGTCCAGACTTTTAAATAATATTCACTAGTAGAGCTATCTGACCACAACTCACCAACAGAGTTTCCTGCCAACCCCACGGGGGAAGAGTTAGGTGCGGTTGTCCCGTAATGGGATGGTCCGATCTTGCGAATCGCACCGGCAGAATCCTCGAAATACAAACCCGGATCGGCTGCACCAACGGCAATCGCAAGTTCGCCGTTCTGAACCACCGTGCCACTCGGTCTGTCGGATGACTGACCTGAACGCTTTAACAGCAGAACAACAGGAGTTGAAGTCATATCAGTATGTGCCTCCGTTAATCAACGAGGGGAATCCTGCGGGAGGAATCAAAGTACCGTTAGCATACTGCCCGCCAACGAAAGTGTTAACAGGTTGACTGACCAAAACACCGTTGGCGTAAGTTCCCCCGTCATACACCGCTAAGGCATCGAAATTAATAGGCGCGAAGGGATCGAACTCTGCGATCGTATACATCTCAAAGTTTTGTGCTTGCATCGAGGACAACGAGTTTATGTCCCCGAAGTTCAGCGTCTTACTCATCATGTTGTACATATCTGGGTACATCATGTGAGTAGGCATATCGTTTTTAGCTGGGCTGTACCTCTGCCACCACACGAGATTTTTTTCTCGGCGGAAGAAGTTAGTCTGTTTCGCTAGATCGATCTCAAACTTCTCCCGATAGTATTCGTTCATCGGTTCGTCGTTTGGCTGAGCAAGCCACATTGAGGTCGTGGTTGTCTGCCCAAATCGAAGCTGCAGATCCCACATAGCCGCGTAAATATGCTTACACCAGCGCGGCTGGTAATAAAAAAGATTGGGATCTGAATAAACCGCTTCGGTGTATTCCGGAATGTTATAAATCTCGTTTAGGTAAATAAAGCCAAATGTACGAGCCGAACCAGGATCGTCATTTGACGGAACACGGCGAACAGTAGCGTTGGGACCAGCGTCATAAAAACCTGGGTCAATGTTCTGAACTCGGGTGAACGGATAACGACGCCGCAGCGAAGCTTGATAAAGATTGAAGCCCTCGCGTGCCAGAAAATCAGGGCACGTGCACTGAGAGCGCATTTCGGTCGAGAGATATTCGCCCACGCTGGGCGGACCTGTTGCAGGAACTGCCATAGTCGTTGCGTCGACTACAGCCCAACTATTAGCATCTGTGTGCGATAAAAATAACGTGTTGTAAATAGGTAAGTAACCAGGCGCTGTCGGTACGCCGTTAATCCCTACGGCTGTGACCGTGTAGTTGTTGTATCCGTACTGTTTTTCCGTACCGTCAGCGTTAAAACGATTCGAAAGAACCTCACCTTTAAAGAACGAAATAGGAGCACCGAACGAAGAACTTAAGCGCACCGCATAAGTATTAGCGTCGTAGTCGGTAACAGACGTAATGCTGTAGCCGAAATTCAGGAAGTTAAAAGAGTCTCGCGGACGTATGCCCACCATCCACATGCGCATGTCAGCACGCGTGGTTGGGTACATAAAAGCGATACCCGGAAGGAAAGTGCCGACCCCAGGAGTACCTGAAACGAAATATTTAAAGCTGTATGTAAGACCGTCATACGCTTGCTGCGAGTACATCGCGAGTTCGTACCCACGGCGCCATCTAACCCAGAGTGACGCGTAGTCGTAATCACTCAGTAAGCTAAAATCCTTCGTCCCTGTCGCAGGGCGAAATCTACGCTTAAACGGAAGTGGTCTTAATAACTCACCTTGATTGTCAGATCCTCGAATTGTTCGAGGCTGCTCAATCGGTCGACTAGCTTTAAAGTCCTTAAACCCGAAGTTGTCAGAACCCTTTTTTCTGGCCACGCATTAATAGAAGCCGCCTTGGCACCAAATTGTGATGCCAGAGGAACTAAGGCCGCCCGAAACCGACGTGGGTCCGTTGCCGATATAACCAGCGCAGAGAATGTAACCCTTCTCCAGATACAGACCCTCGCCCTTACCAATCTGAATAGGGGCGATTAAGTTTGTATCCCCAGTCTTAGGAACGGGTGCGTTAACAGCGAAAAGCTGAACGGGGAGAGGATAACCAAAAGTGCTTCCGCTCAGACCAACTTCGAAACGACCCACCATAAGAGCCGCCGACGTAGAAGGTGCGGCTTGGTTAGGCGCGTAAACATAAAGCCCAATATCGGCAGTACGAATACCGCTTTTGTCAGGATAATCTTCGTTACTAACAATGGTGATGTCCTCAACTAAAGCGGCATCTTCGGAAGGAAGATCGCCCACGCGGACTAACTGAATCAGATCAGTTAGGTTCGGATTGGTGGGATCGCAAGTCGCCGTGCTGTTGGTAACCCGAGCGCCGCGCAGAAAGGGGCGGTCAATCAGACAGGGCTGCTTGTTGGTGCTTGTAGAACTGATACCTCTAAACACCCTTTCTCTGTTAAGATCAGGGTGCCTCCGAACTCTTTTAGCAGTCTAGCAATGAACAAGATAAAACTAACGTGTCAATTTTGTAACCATGAATTTTTTAGAGCACTCGCAGAACACAACAGAAATCTAAAAAAGAATCAAACAGAAAACTATATTATAAGGTGCTTTAAATGCAAAGGAGCTAAACACGGGCTATACCGATCGCCGGAATATAGATCTTGGGACGCGATGAAGAGTCGGTGCGGTAATCCGTCACATACAGCGTATCTTCGATACGGGGGCAGAGGAATCTCATATGACCCACGGTGGAGCGATTTTAAAAATTTTATAGATGACATGGGTCTAAAACCAGACCCAAAAATGGAACTAGATCGAATAGATAATGATAAAAATTACTGCAAAGAAAACTGTAGATGGGCTACACGCAAGGAACAAACAAGAAACCGTGGCGGCAAAAGAGCAACACGTTTATATACGTATGAAGGAAAAACTATGTGCATAAAAGATTGGGCTGACTACGTAGGAATCAGCCCTCAAAGTATGCAAAAACGCTTAAATAAAGGGTGGCCACTAGAGCGAGCTTTTAAAAAAAATAAGTAAATATTAATAAGAGTAATTTTATATATTTAGTATCAGAAGTTGAGATATTGAGTGTAGTCAGTTAATACGCCGAGCTCAGGAGAAGCCTTAGCGCCTCCCGAGCCGTACGAGTCAGGGCCGAGGAGTTTGCTTAAAAGCGTGTTCAGGAAGTTCTCCTGTTTTTGAGTCTGCAAGTACTCCTGCAAACGTGAGCCTGCCATGCGGGTGGGCTGCCCTTGGACCCCACGGACGAGATCGGAGATGCCGCCAAATAAATCCTGGGCAGCGGCACCTGCAGCCAACCAATCAAACCCAGGTTTGGTGGGGCTGGTCCCCATAGCAACAGAGCTACCGTCCCACTTAAGCTGGGAAGGATTGTCAACCCAGGAGGGCAGACCCATCGAAGCGGCAGAGGGGGCGGGCATTACTCTTCCGGTGCTTACCTAAGTTTACTAGAAAAAGCGCAATCAAATAAGATTGCGGCCTTGGAGGGCATAAATTAAGGCGGGATTCAATGTACGAATCTCGTCACTTAACTGAGGCTCGGTGAAGTTCTTCAGATCCGAAGCGCCCTGAGTACCAACAACAGCAGCTTCTGCAGTAGCAGACGTGTTGCCGATCATATTATTAGCGTTATTAGATCCTGCAGGAGCGGTAATAACTTTCTGAGTCTCCTGGGGAACTTGCTGACTAGGAAGCAGATTAGACCCTGTAGCTTTACGAAGCAGCTCATAAGCTAATTCAGGGTTAGCTCCGGCCCAAGCAACTAACTGAGGGCTGTCTAAAACGCCGCGCTTAGTCAGCTCAGAAATAACCTCAGCTTTGTGAGCAGGGAAACCTGCGTAAGCCTCGCGCTGTTTGTAGTAATCGCGCAGCTCACGTTGAGGTTTGGCGTACTGCTGCTTAGCGGCAGTCAGAGCCTCATCTTCGCCACGGGTGGTGATTACGGTCTGACCGTCAGCACCGCGATAAACGGGCTTAGGCATAGGAGCGCCAGCGCCCATGTTTGCAGCAATTTCACGAGCTGCGTTAATTCGGCGATTTTGCGCGGAAACCGGATCGTTGATCGGGCCACCGGCATCAACGCTCTCCGACGTGGGACCCATCGGAGTTTGAACAGGAGCTTCCGGTTCACCAGCAGGAGCGGTCATGCGCCCCGCAGCAAAGGCAGCAGCCAGACCAGCAGGAGCACCCACAGCCAGCCCAAGCTTGGCAAGATCTAACTGACGCACACCGCCCATGGCGTTCGCTACTTCGCGAACATCGACATCGACGACCTCATCAACCGCACCGGCACTACGTTTTGCGCCGCCTAAAAACTCGGCGAGTAAACCGCCGGGAGAACGAGTCAGCGCGCCGCCTTGCTCAGCAGCGGTAATGGCACCAGGAGTAACAGGAGGACGCATAGCGCCACCAGGGCCCCGAACCAGAGCAGAAGCTCCGGGAAGATTCGACTCTAAATTGCGCAGGAAATCGGTGCCTCCGGAGGCAACCAGATCATCCACGCTGACGGGTTTGCCGTAATAAGCGCTTGCCCGGCGAGCCAGATCATTGATGGCTCGGTAGGTGCCGGGATCCTGAGCATACAGCTGCTCTGCAGTCCGGCTAATCGGACCTTGCACCGGAGTCGTTTTGAAGGCAGGCGCCGGAGCGGGCGGAGCCTCAAACATATTCAGTTGACCCGCAGGCGGACGGGCAGGAAGGCGAACTGCCTCAGCAGCAGAAGGAGGAAGAGGCTGACGAACCCGATACGCTTCTTCGACAGGCGTGGTGCGAATAAAGGGCTTATTGCCGCCCGTAAATCTTTGAGCTGCGCCAGTGCGAGTCAGAAGCTCACCCTGAACAGCTTTCATAGCGGGAGCACTCGTCAGAGCTTCAGCGCCCTCCTTTAGGGCAGTCTGACCCGGTTTCAGTATCCCGCTTTTAAGAAGACCCGCACCAAAAATTTTAAGAATTTGCTGAAATCTCGGATCTAACGGGTTCACGAACGTAAAAGCAGTCCTTAATTAACTATAGCTTTTATCGCCAATTTGCGTAGAAGTACAAGCGGTCAGCACGCGAAGTATCAGGAGGTCCGGGAATAGCTTGGATAAACTCACCGCCGCTCCGCTCGAACCGATAGCGAGCTGCCACGGGGTCGCGATAGTTCGGCACATAGAGCATATGAGCCAAACGATCACACTCGTATAAATAGTTCTCTCGCCAGATCCGAGCAGTTTCCCGCTTGTCCTGAATGTTGATCGAACGACTCACGTCACCGAGGATCGTTTCTTGACGGCTAGTCGCCCGCCCGGTTGCCAATTCGGTTAAACGCTCAGCTTCTTCGCAGCGTTCGATCTGCTGAACAATTTTGTCGTAGTAGTACTCGCTAGGGATCGAATTACACGCCTCCATCAAGCGTGCGTAGTCCCCGGCAGGAACCGTGGCAATGTTATAACCGAGGTGATACGCAACGCGACTAAAGTTAAAATCATCAAGACGGTAACCAAAAACCTGCGCGGGGTTACGCGTTAGCTGATTAATCGCAGCGTAAATTACTTCACGCTTAGTGGCGTCGGTGGTGTCAGGCTGAAAGACAACCCCTTGCCCAGCAAGATAACTCTGTATCTGCTGAAGCTCTTGAGTAGTTAATTGCGACACTACTTTAGTCTGCTACATATTTGTATTCTAATTCTTAATCACCTACGGATTTAACGGGTACTCGATAAAACCCGCATCAACTATTCGACGTAAACCACATCCCCTTCCAGCACAGAGTCCCAATCAACACGGGTGATGGAACGCAGCTGATCGAGCTTGGTGAAACGTTCGCC
>Ga0129333_10002024_pt1 | contig 18743 bp, 19 predicted proteins | sample CPB6_08_DNA_FD_94474 | JGI IMG/M metagenome (GOLD analysis project Ga0129333, IMG submission 94474) | Freshwater to marine salinity gradient microbial communities from Chesapeake Bay, USA - CPBay_Sum_0.6_0.8_DNA | ecosystem: Environmental > Aquatic > Marine > Coastal | place: USA: Chesapeake... | reverse complement strand
TACGCCGGCACCAGTTTCTATAAATACTTGATGGCCACGATTTACAAATTCCCGAACACCTGCGGGGGTAATTGCTACCCGAAACTCATTGTTCTTAATTTCCTTGGGAACGCCAATGTTCACACTGAAATGCTACCGGAGAAGAGAGCCGCACAGACCTTGGGGTGAAGTTCAGCACGGAGCTCCGCAAAGATTGTAGGAGGCTTGCCGCTGCGGAAGAGCTGCTCGAGAAGGGCGATAAGCGAATAGTTTGGTTGATCCTCCTTCGCCTTACTCAAAGCAACATTTGCAAGTGCGCCATCGCCTCTTTCGTATGCAGCTACTGCCAGCAAGGTCGCCGGAGCAGCGATAAACCCAGCAGGCGCCTTAGTTAATAACCAACGCCATGCATCAAAGTAGAGATCGCTCTCTTGATCCATAGTGCCTAGAGCAAAGTCACGCACTTGAAGATCTCGCAGTCTTACTAAAACAGTTGCAATCAATCTCTTATCGCGACAGATTCGATCAACCTGAAAATCATGGAGAAAATCCAAGATGGCATTTGCGCCATCGCGTTGTTGGCTTATTGGATCATTTTCATAATCAATCGCCGGAATTCTCGTCATCATTTCAACTACGACTTCATCTATTCGTGGGTTTAGAGAGCGGGTCATTTCAGCGAGATCGCGGAAAGGAAGCGGCTTTCCGCGCGATATCTCTTCAGCGGTAATCCTTGAATCATTTAATTCGGGAAGTGGTGAACCTTCGATGGGACAGCAACTTTCATCGACACAGATGAGGGAGCGCCACCTATCCCCCACGATTATTATCGATTCTTTAAGCGGAACATTTAGCTCCATAAGGGCTTCACTTATTGGCCTAATTACTAATTCGGCATCCTCGCATGATTCGGGGATGTAAAAGACAAGGAGCGCGCCATCGCTACCCTCGAATTTTCTAGCAAGCGCGCTCGCTTCGCCCTCGGTGATCGACTCTGGAAAGTCGACTCGGATTGCCATAGTTATCGATTCGTCCTGCAATTCCATCATGACGATTGCATCGCTTGGTTGGTATCCGATTAAGAATGGGACTGCTGCTAAAAGATCAATTGGTGAGGTCACTGTTGTCATAGGCGAAGCATCAATGTTTGCGAAGCTTCATGGGAGCCTTACAGGCGATTGTGTGGAAAAGGTGATTGCGATGTGGAAATCTATTTTGTGAAGATCGTATCTGCGGTATAGATATTTAGATTGCGACTAAAACTTTGTTTAATCGTGCCGTTGATGGGACCAGAGAGTGTGCCCGCCCGCCAAGTACCGCTCCAACTTACTTTGAGTTCTACCTCGAACTCTCCGGGTTCTAGATAACGATGTTTGATCAACATCGCTGGATATGGAGCTCCAGGTATTGAGGTAGTTAATCCCTCTCCATCTCCGAACTGCCATTCGTAACTTGCCTTTAGTGAAATCAAAATAGGAACTTCAAGGACAACTATTACTGTTTGAAAAGAAGATGGAACAGTAGTGAGGAAATTGACCGGCTCTCGAAGCAGCGCCGCACTAGTTGGCTGTGTGATTATGACTCCGCTAGGTAACATCTTCTTCACTTGATCCGCTAATTCAACGGCGCTGATGCGCTTTACTTTGGGTTTTCGTGGACGCGGTTTATAGCTTCGTTTCACCTTTGGTTTTGTTACCGCTTTCGCTTTTAACTCTGTACTTGGAAGCCAAGGAATCCAAGTCTCTTTGGTCGAGGCACTCACTCGCGGAGTCGGCCTAGGCGAAGCAGATGCAGTTATGGTCGATCCAGGCTCACCCTTCTTCACTGTGATAACGACATGATTCTCATCATCTGCGGTGACGCTGATGCACTTCTCGCTATCGCACTCTTGCCCAAATGTTGGCGAAGTGTTTATAAGCGCCACGAGAAGGGTGGCCATGATTAGGCGGTACACCTGCGCAAATTAGAGGCTCAATAGATAATTGAACCGAGGAGTTTGAAAGCTGTGGAAAACTAGCGGATATGGCGGTGCGAGATGGAGATGGCTGGATTCAATGTCGCTGTGGCTCTAAACATTGGGGATTAAATGGAGCAGCGGGACTTCTTCTATTTCGAAGTGGCAAGGTATTACTGCAACATCGTGCTCCTTGGGTACACAATGGTGATACTTGGGGAATCCCAGGTGGTGCGCGAGATTCACATGAGAGCCCTTTGGAGGCAGCACTTAGAGAGAGTCACGAAGAGATTGGCATCGATTCGAAGTTTGTAAGTGCAAAGTTTTCACATCTTGATGACCATGGAGATTGGAGCTACGAGACAATCGTGGCCTGCCTGGAAGTCGAGGCTTTTGCTTTTGAGAATAACCACGAAACTATTGATCTGAAATGGTTTGCTATTAGTCAGGTTGAAGATATGAATTTGCATCCAAGTTTTGCACGTAGTTGGCCTTTGATTAGCGCCCGTCTTGTAGATATTGCTGGTTAAGTCTCTTTAACGAATCCCGAACGACTGCGCTCTCACTCGTTCGCCAGAGTGGTGGCATTGAATTCAAAAGAACTGATCCGTATCTTTTATTTACGATTCGCGAATCAAGGATTGCAACGACACCACGATCCTCAACGGAGCGGATTAATCTTCCGGTTCCCTGAGCAAGAAGGAGCGCTGCTCTTGGAAGAGAAACTTGCATGAATCCGGAGCCGCCGGTTTGATCAGCTAACGCCGAGCGAGCCGACATAACTGGGTCATCAGGGCGAGGAAATGGGATGCGATCTATCGCGACGAGTGTGCATGCTGGTCCCGGCACATCTACCCCTTGCCAAAGGCTCATCGTTCCAAGAAGGATTGAGGTTGGATCAGATGCAAATCTCTCGACAAGAGAGCCAACGCTATCCCCGCGTTTTTGAGTAATTATCTTGATGGGAAGTTCTGCCAAAACTCGTCTTAAATGATCATCTGCCATCTCAACGCCTCTCCATGATGAAAAGAGCGCCAAAGTGCGACCACCCGCAGCATCAATCAACTCGCCTAGTTCAACGAGCGCTTCAAGGCTCGGGCCATCGCGACCTGGTTCTGGCAGGTGTCGCGGTAGATAGAGCATCCCTTGCGAAGCAAAATCAAAAGGTGAGCCGACATCAATCATTTTTACATTGCTCGGATCGATTCCACTTTCACTTTCCTCTTCATCTTCGCCTGCCTCTTCACTCGAGGGAGAGCTAATCCCAAGATTTTTCGCAATTGGATCAAAACTTTTGCCAACCGATAGCGTCGCACTTGTTGCAATTACGGGCGATTTCTTAAACAAGTTCTCGCGCAGAACTGATGAGACATCGAGAGGTGTCAGATAGAGAGTCGAAAAATTTGGTTCAAACCAGAGCACCGAGCCCGCGCCCATACGAAGGAGCTTCTGGGCCGTGGTTTTAACTTCGTTTACAGCACCCTTCACACGCGCCCGCTCAGCTATCGAATCAGGATAAATGATTTCACTATCTGCATTTATTGAAGCTATGACTGCCTCCGCTGCCTCTTTCACTTTTCGAATCGGAGCGACAAGAGGGTCGGGAAGCTCTTCGAGTCTTCGTTGCTCCTCACTTCTAGTTCGGTAATCCTCACTGTAATCGTTAAGTGCATCTGAAAATTCATTTGCAGCTTTTTCAAAAGCGTTAGCGAGCTTTCCGGGCATATGTTTCTTTGCCATCACCGCGGCCCGCGAGATTCGCCCGGCCGTCAACTCCTCGGTTACAGCCTGGGTGGTGCGATCTGTGAACTCATGCGCTTCATCAAGAACTATGGCATCTCGCTCGGGAAGGATTGGATGCGAATCAACAATCTCAATGGCAAGCAAGGTGTGATTTGTTACTACGATATCTGCAGTCTGGGCTTTTGCTTTTGCCTTTACGGCAAAGCACTCCCTTCCGAAGCGACATTCATCTGCACCCACGCATTCACGCCCCGACGTCGAGTTTGCTAACCAGACACGGCGATCCACATCGGGTGCATCATCGCGATCTCCTGTTGCTGATGGCTTCTCGGCCCATTCACGAAGGCGCTTGGCATCTTTTTCAAGAGTTGAGATATCAAGTAGGACCTCAGCATCGGCATTTGTTTCACCTGCATTCATCTTTTCAAGGCATAAATAGTTTCCGACACCCTTATAAACCGCGAAGGTGATCTCTCGCCCCAGCTCTCTCTCTAGCGCCTCTTTCACTCTAGGCAGATCCCGCTCAACAAGTTGGCGTTGTAGCGCCAAAGTTGCTGTCGCAACTAGTACTCGCTTTCCATGAACTAGTGATGGGATTAAGTAGGCAAGGGACTTTCCAGTTCCGGTTCCGGCTTGAACGAGAAGGTGATGGCGATCAGAGAGGGCATTTGCAACCGCTTCGGCCATTGCGATCTGGCCCTCACGCGGGGAGCCATCTATCGCGGTTACAGCAGCGGTTAGGGCCGAGCGGACCTTTTCTAGGCTCAATTCCCCTTCACCTCTCCCAAATAGGTAACTGCTGGGTATAACCTTTCGCTATGTGCGCAGGATGTATGGCAGTAGCAATGGCTTCAATGATGGGACCGGCACCAACTGTTGAGGTTCCAACATTTATCGCAGCTCCTACTCAAATCGTTGAGAGCGAAGTCGTAGTTACGGTTCCAACTTTGGCTACTGAAGAGATTGTTCGTGACTCTTCAGGCCCTTTTGACCTATACGCAGTCTAGAGAACTTAATCTCTAGCGTTGCTCTTAGCTGCAACCGGAAGTTGAACCGCAACCTTCACAGACATAGCAAGCTCCTGATGCGCGCATTTTTACTCCGCATGTAACACAGAGTGGTGCATCAGACTTTATGCCAGCAATCTTCTCTAACAATTCAGTCGATGAACCGATTGTTGTTGGAGCGGCTTCGATTTTAACTTCTACTGGCTTTGCCTGTGCAGGCTTTGCCTTGGCTTCGATAACAGGTTCGATAGTTGGTGTAGCAACTTCTTGTGCCGTTGCATATTCGCCACTCTCGACAGCGTTTGCCCGCTCAGCTGCAGTGAATATTCCATAAGCAGCGCGGATATCACCAGGTAGATAATCAAGGGCTAGACGACGGAAGATGTAATCCATCATGGATTGAGCCATGCGAATATCTGGATCATCAGTCATGCCGGCTGGCTCAAAGCGAGAGTTAGTGAATTTCTGGACGTAAGTTTCTAGCGGTACTCCGTACTGAAGTCCGATCGAGACTGCGATTGAAAATGCATCCATTACTCCAGCAAGAGTTGAACCCTGCTTACCTAGCTTTAAGAAGATTTCGCCAAGTTGGCCATCTTCATAAGTTCCAGCAGTCATGTAACCCTCAGCACCACCGACAGCGAAGGATGTGGTCCTTGATGGGCGTGATTTGGGAAGGCGCTTACGAATAGCAGGGGCTGGCGCAGCAGCTTCTGCGCTCTCTTCCTTCTTTGTCGCTTTCGCATCAGAGAGTGGCTGGCCGACCTTGCAATTATCGCGATAGATAGCGATTGCTTTTAGACCAAGCTTCCAACCCTCGTAATAAACCTCTTCTACCTCTTCGACTGTTGCATTCTCAGGAAGATTAACGGTCTTCGAGATTGCGCCAGAGAGGAATGGTTGGCAGGCCGCCATCATTCGAACATGGCCCATTGGAGCGATAGAGCGAGCTCCGAGTGCGCAATCAAATACGTCATAGTGTTCTGGCTTTAAACCAGGGGCGTCGATGACATGTCCATTTGCGGTGATGTATTCGACGATCGCTTCAATCGTCTCTTCGGTATATCCCAACTTACGGAGGGCTTGTGGGACGGTCTGATTGACGATCTGCATTGAGCCACCGCCGACCAACTTCTTGAACTTCACGAGCGAGAAGTCAGGCTCGATACCAGTTGTATCGCAATCCATCATCAAGCCGATAGTTCCGGTTGGGGCAAGAACTGAGGCTTGGGCATTACGCCAGCCATTCTTATCGCCGATTGCAAGGCAAGAATCCCATTGCTTATTGGCCTCACTCCAGACATCTCTATCAAGAGTAGAGACCGCCTTTGATGAGAGCGATGCTGCCTGGTGCTTCTTCATTACTCGGGTATGAGCTGAAGCATTTCTTGCGTAGCCATCGTATGGTCCGACGATTCCAGCAATTTCTGCAGAGCGACGATATGAAGTTCCAGTCATAAGTGAGGTGATTGCACCAGCTAGTGCGCGGCCACCTTCTGAGTCGTAGGCAAGTCCTGATGCCATCAAGAGCGCGCCGAGGTTTGCATATCCAATTCCAAGTTGGCGATAGGCACGAGTTGTGACGCCAATTGCTTCAGTTGGGAAATCCGCAAAGCAGATTGAGATATCCATTGCGGTGATGATGATTTCTACTGATTTAACAAAGTTCTTAGTATCAAATGAACCATCGCTCTTTAGGAACTTCATTAGATTTAAAGATGCGAGGTTGCAAGATGAGTTATCGAGTGACATGTACTCAGAGCATGGGTTCGATGCATTGATGCGACCGGTCTCTGGGTTGGTGTGCCAATCATTGATTGTGGTGTCATATTGAATTCCTGGGTCAGCGCATGCCCAAGCGGCCTCGGCCATTTTGCGGAAGAGCGACTTTGCATCTATCTCTTCAATTACCTCACCGGTAGAGCGAGCGCGTAGACCAAACTTCGAACCGTTTTCATAGGCGCGCATAAATTCATCATTTACACGAACTGAGTTATTTGCATTTTGATATTGAACGGAGATGACATCTTTTCCACCGAGATCCATATCGAAACCAGCATCACGAAGGACTCTGATCTTCTCTTCTTCGCGAACCTTAGTTTCGATGAACTCTTCGACATCTGGATGATCAACATCTAGAACCACCATCTTCGCGGCCCGGCGAGTAGCTCCACCGGACTTTATGGTGCCCGCAGAGGCATCAGCGCCACGCATAAATGAGACTGGGCCAGATGCGGTTCCACCTGAGCGAAGTAGCTCTTTGGAGGAGCGAATTCTGGAGAGATTAAGACCAGCGCCTGAGCCACCTTTGAAAATCATGCCCTCTTCGCGATACCAGTTAAGGATCGAATCCATCGTGTCATCAACGGAGAGAATGAAGCATGCTGAGACCTGTTGAGGGGCAGTTGTTCCAACGTTGAACCAGACTGGAGAATTGAAGGAGAAGACCTGGTGAAGGAGCATGTAAGTCAATTCATGTTCAAAAACTTCTGCATCCTCTGGGGTCGCAAAATATCCATGCTCTTTTCCAGCTTTTGTATAGGTAAGAACAACGCGATCAATAACTTGCTTTAGAGACCATTCGCGATTCTCGTGACCAACGGCGCCACGGAAATATTTTGTGGTGACGATTGTGGAGGCATTTACTGACCAGAAATCTGGGAACTCGACGCCTTTTTGTTCAAAGACAGTTTCACCGGTCTTCCAATTTGTTTGCACCACGTCGCGACGTTCCCATGTGACTTGATCGTATGGGTGCGCTCCCTTGGTGCTGAAGACTCGCTCTACTGATAGGCCTTTTCCAAGCTTGTTTTTTGCGCCTGGGCGATTGATGACCGTGTCCGACATTCTCTGTTTCTCCACTCTTCTCTTAATTCATTCGGAATCTTTAGTTTTGTTTTTACTGCTTTTTCACTTTTTAATGCGGTAGATATTCAGTTTTCTCAACTACTTATCGGACACATCATTTAAGTTGCGGGGAAGAAACTTGGTTTTTCGACTCCGAGATTTTCTCGGAAGGGATAGCGCGGAGAAGTGCGATCTCACCTTCGAAATCTTCAAGGGAGGAAAAGTTACGGTATACCGAGGCATATCGCAGGTAAGCCACCTCATCTAATTCGCGAAGCGGTGAGAGAATCGCCATACCTACCTCTTGAGCCTCGATCTCAGCCTGGCCTGTTGCACGCAATGACTCCTCAACGCGCTGAGCGAGGAGGGCTAGATCGTCATCTGAGACAGGACGGTTCTGGCAGGCCTTGCGTACGCCATTGATGACCTTCTCGCGGCTAAAGGGTTCAGTTGCCCCGCTACGTTTGATGATTGATAGGACTGCCGTTTCCTGGGTGGAGAAGCGAGAGCCACAGGTTGTGCATTCACGACGACGGCGAATCGCTGTTCCCTCATCGGCAGGGCGGGAGTCAATTACTCGAGACTCCTCGTTGCGACAGAAGGGACAGTTCACGGCGTGTCATTCCTCTCAATGCTGGGAAAAATCAGAACTTGGGTGTATTGGCGATTCGGCTTTGAACCACTACTTATGGAAGTCTAGCGCCTTTTCACCCCAATATCTAGGGGTAAGAGTAAAGCAAGGGTTGAGAGTTGGCAATTACCTGAGCGCCGCTAGGGGCGTGTCGGGATATAAATCTTCTGCCCTGCTACAAGCTCTGGGGAGTTGAGGCGATTTACCTCTATCAACTCATCGACCATTTCTCGCTTATCTCCTGAACCGCTCAAATTTGAAGCAATAGACCAGAGAGTCTCACCGGGCTTAACGGTTATCTTCACATAGGGAGTCGTGGAGATTGAATCTTTCGATCCGGCGGTAGCCCCAGAAAAGAGCGAAAAACAAGCAAGAAGAAGGATGGAGAGTGATGCGACAACCGCAAGCCTCGCAACAGCGCGACCACGGGGGGTGAGTCGAACTTGCGGGTTACTCCTTAAGGGGGACGGATGGATGGCGATCGTCGTCATCATTCTCTCCAGCTACTACTAGCAATTTCGCTAGCCTTGCTATCTTCTAGAACGACCGTTGAGAGTGGGGATACTCTTCGAACGTCTGTTCTAAAGCAAAAGGTACACCCCGCCACTGACATCGGCAAGCTTTTTTAGAACATTTGTTTGAAATTCTCGTAAATTTGTTCTAAACTCCTACCTATGACCCCACGCATCTCCGAACTCCCTGATGGCCCTGTAGATGAGAATGGCCTGACCTCCCGCCAGCTCAAGATCCTAGAAGCGATCAAGAGCGCGATGGAAGAGAAGGGCTACCCACCATCAATGCGTGAGATCGGCGATGCCGCAGGCCTTGCCTCCCCCTCAAGCGTTAAGTACCAATTAGAGGCGCTCGAGGCGAAAGGTTGGATACGACGCGACCCTTCTCGTGGTCGCGCCCTCGAAGTTCTAACCCCAGGCGATGAGAGATTTGAAGACATCAAGCCAGAGCGGACACAGAACATCCCGCTCGTTGGCCGTATCGCTGCCGGCGGTCCAATTCTTGCCGAACAGAATGTTGAAGAGTTATTTCCACTTCCCGCCTCACTCGTCGGAGAGGGCGAGTTATTCATGTTGAAGGTAGTAGGAGATTCGATGGTTGATGCCGCTATCTGCGATGGTGACTACGTCGTAATCCGCGCTCAAAAGGATTGCAATAAGGGCGAGATTGTTGCTGCGATGATCGATGGCGAAGCGACAGTTAAAACCTTCTCAAAGAAAGATGGTCATATCTGGCTATTGCCTGCAAATGATAATTACGCTCCGATAAATGGCGATAATTGTGAAATCCTTGGCAAGGTAACTGCAGTACTTCGTTCAGTCCGTTAGGCCTTTACATACTTCTCGAGTAAGTGCGCGAGGGCGCCATCAACTCTTGCATGTAAAGCTGTGCCCTCCTCAAGATGCTCTTCACGAAGAATCTCGCCCTCCTCATGTATCCGGCTTACGAGATCTCCCCTGTTATAGGGAATCAAGGTTCGTATCTCAATTTTCGGCCGGGGCAGAGAGGCTTCGATCGCAGCTATTAAAGCCTCTATTCCAGCTCCAGTATGAACTGAGACTGGGTAGGCATCTGGTTCCTCGCGCATTACAAGTCGCATCATTTCCGGGTCTGCGATATCCGCCTTATTTAGAGCGATAATCTCAGGGATTTTCTCTCCCCCAATATCTCGAATAACTTCGCGAACCGCTTTGATCTGGCCAAGTGGATCTTGATGCGAACCATCCACAACATGAACTATGAGATCAGCCCCCGAAACCTCTTCTAGCGTTGATTTAAAAGCATCAATTAGCTCATGTGGCAGGTGCTTAACAAATCCGACAGTGTCGCTTAATGTGTAGACGCGACCATCTCTTGTCTCAGATTTTCGCACCGTTGGATCCAATGTGGCGAAAAGAGCGTTCTGTACCAATACTCCGGCATTAGTGAGGCGATTAAGAAGTGAAGACTTACCAGCATTTGTGTATCCAGCAATTGCAACCGATGGAATTGAGTTGCGCTTTCGCTCTTGGCGTTTGGTATCGCGAGCCACCTTCATCTCATTGATTTCACGTCGTAATTTCGCCATCTTGTCGCGAATACGGCGACGGTCGACTTCAATTTTGGTCTCACCCGGACCGCGGCCACCTATTCCACCCGCTTGGCGCGAGAGCGAATCACCCCAGCCGCGAAGCCGAGGCAACATATAACTCACCTGGGCTAGTTCTACTTGGGCTTTACCTTCTTTGCTCTTTGCATGCTGGGCGAAGATGTCAAGGATTAGGGCGGTGCGATCAACGACTTTAACTTTTACTTTATCTTCAAGATTTCGCAATTGACCGGGGCTCAATTCGCCATCACAGATCACAGTATCTGCGCCAGTTGATTTAACAACTCCTTTTAATTCACTCACCTTTCCAGAGCCAATGAAAGTCGAAGGGTCCGGTTTATCTCTTCGTTGGATTAGCGCATCTAGAACTTCTGAACCCGCAGTCTCTGCAAGAGCAGCGAGTTCCGCCATCGAATTCTCGGCATCCTTGATTGTCCCCTCGGTCCAAACTCCAACTAGGACAACTCGCTCTAGGCGAAGCTTTCGATACTCAGCCTCTGAGATATCGGTTAGTTCAGTGGAGAGACCTGCTACACGGCGTAGGGCCTGGCGATCGCTCAAGTCGCGCTGGGTGGAATCAAATGAATCAGGAATGAAGATATCGCTATCAAATTCTGCAGCAATCTCAGCACTCTCTTGTAAGAGTTGCTCAAACTCTTCCTCGCTACCTTTAGCCAAGAAAAGCCCCTATTTCCAGATCTTTGACCAATACTGCAGGACCGGTGAGAATCGCATTGGAGTGCGGGTCAATCTCAACTACGAGGCGACCGCCTGGTGGATGAATAACCCATTTGGCAGGAAGGCTCTTCCTCTTTGTGATCGTTGCCGCCAAGGCAACCGCACAGGTTCCCGTCCCGCAAGATTTCGTCTCGCCAACTCCTCTTTCATGTACGCGCATTGCTAACTCGCCGTTTTCAAGGAATTTAACAAATTCAACGTTGACCCCATCAGGGTAGGAATCAATTGGAGCAACAGCCGGTGAACTCTTTAAATCCCCGACCTCACTCAAATCATCGACAAAGACGACTGCGTGTGGATTGCCAACGTTGATGTTTAAGCCGCTCCAACTCTTTCCATTCGCGCTAGCTACAACATCGCCCTCAACGCGGGCCACTTGTCCCATGTTCACGGTGATGTCACCGATCTCCGGGGCGCTTACAAATTTCATTCCATCGCGGGTTTGAATAGGAAAAATCCCAGCCGGTTGGTGGCCCCGATCAACCAAGTAACGAGCCATGACGCGAATCCCATTTCCGCACATCTCAGCTATCGACCCGTCGGCATTTCTATAGTCCATGAACCACTTACCGTCTCGCTTTAGAATCCGTATCACACCATCGGCGCCGATCCCGCTCTCTCTGTTGCAAATTCTTTTACATGACGACTCGCTTATTTCAAGTGCGCCCTCTGGGTCATAGAGCAATACAAAGTCATTCTCGGTGCCATGGCCATATGTGGCAAGAAGTGAACTCATCGTGATTAGCCAATCGTAGATGAGAGGATCAAATCTAGGCGCTCTGCAGTATCGCCCTTTAACCACTTGATCCGCTCATCGCGTGAAAACCAGGTCTCTTGCCGGCGCGCATAAGCGCGTGTGGCGCGCTTGGTCTCTTCCTTGGCCTCGTCCTCACTTACAGAGCCCTCAAGAAATGTGATTATCTGGCTATAGCCAAGGGCTGCTCGCGCGGTCTTCGCCTTTGTAATTCCTTTTTCTATAAGGGTGCGAACTTCTTCGACAAAGCCACTCTCCCACATAGCATCAACTCGTCTATCGATACGCTCTTTCAGATCTTCGCGCTGCATCACAAGGCCAAATTGCTTCGCGCTCGGATAGTAGGGAGCGCCAGCTTTCGGAAGGTTTGCCGTGAAGGGGGCGCCGGTAATTTCTATAACTTCTAGAGCACGCACTACCCGCCTCACATTCTCTTTCGGAATTGCAGCCGCTGCTGCTGGATCCAATTTCGCGAGTCGAGCATGCATCTCATTCATTCCAACTTGTTGCGCTTCAATACTCAAGCGGGCACGAATAACCGGATCAGTCTCTGGAAAATTCAATTCGTCAAGAATTGCTTTTATATAAAGTCCGGTCCCACCGACAACGACAACATTCTTACCTTGCTTCAAGAGGCTATCAATCTTCTCGCGGGCCCACCCTTGGTACTCGGCAACTGAGGCATCCTGAGTTACCTCAAGAACATCAATTAGATGGTGAGCGATTCCTTGTCGCTGGGCTAAAGAAAGTTTTGCTGTTCCAATATCCATGCCGCGATAGAGCTGCATCGAATCGGCATTTATTATCTCAGCCTCTAATTGCTTCGCTAATTCGATTGATAAATCGCTCTTTCCTGTGGCGGTCGCTCCAACTATGAAAGTCAAACTCATTTAGCGAGCGAGCTCTTCAATTGTGGAACGCCAAGAAATACCCCGTTACTCTCGGCCTCGAACTTTCGCAGTTCGAAGGCATCTCCACCGCGCGACTTACGGATATCTAACTTCTCTCCAAAAATGAAGTGGGGCTTAGCACTCTTAATCTTCACTCTTGCTACATCACCAGGACGAGCTCCATCTGAATCAGCGAGTTCAAAGTGCACAAGTCTGAAATCTCTGCTCTTTCCTTGGGCGCGGCCGGCTTCAATATCTGTAATTAGTACTTCAGCCTCGCGACCAATCACATCCTCATTTACCGATAGTGAGACCTCATTTAATCTCTTATGTAATTGGTCATAACGCTCGGCAACGACTTGCTCATCGACCTGATCGGGCATCTCTGCCGCTGGTGTCCCGGGGCGCTTTGAGTATTTAAATGAGTAAGCAGCTAAGAATCGAAGTTCGCTACAGATATCCATAGTTGCTTGAAAATCTGATTCGCTCTCACCAGGAAAGCCCACAATCACATCGGTTGTTATTGTCGAGTGGGGCATGGCCTTCCTTACCTTTTCGATAATCGAGCGATATCTATCGACGCGATAGGAGCGGCGCATCGCTTGCAAGATTCGATCAGAGCCGGATTGAAGAGGCATATGAAGATGGGGCATAACATTCCTAGTTTCAGCCATAGCTTCAATAACATCATCGGTGAAATCTCGAGGGTGCGGTGACATAAATCGAACTCGTTCCAGACCATCGACTTTGCCGCATTCGCGAAGTAAATTGGCAAATGCTTCCCGGTCACCAAAATCAACTCCGTAGGCATTTACATTCTGGCCCAGCAGAGTCACTTCGGTTACCCCTTCATCGACAAGGGCACGAATCTCACTCATGATCTCACCGCTGGGTCGATCTTTTTCGCGACCACGTAGTTGGGGAACAATGCAGAAAGTGCAGGTGTTATTACATCCCACTGAGATCGATACCCATGCTGAAAATGCAGAATGTCTGCGCGCCGGAAGCGTAGAGGGAAAGTGCTCAAGCGCTTCTTTAATCTCTACTTGAGAGCGCCGTTCTACTCGAGCGCGTTCTAGTAGCGCTGGCAGTGATCCAACATTGTGAGTTCCAAATACGACATCGACATATGGCGCACGTTTGATGATGGTGCCCTTATCTTTCTGGGCAAGACATCCGCCGATTGCGATCTGTAGCTCTGGGTTAGCTTTCTTAGTAGGAGCCAAGAAACTTAAGTGACCGTAAAGCTTGTTATCTGCATTCTCTCGGACTGCACAGGTGTTAAAGACAATCAAATCTGGATCTTGCCCGGCTGGGGCTGGAACATAACCAGCGGCATCAAGTGAACCTGCGATTCGCTCAGAATCATGGACATTCATCTGGCAGCCCAGAGTCTGGATTACGTAGGTACGGTTCACTAGCGAATCGTACCTATCGCATTATCTTGCTGAGATTCCTAACTCAAGCATGACTCGACTGATGACATTGCCCGAAAAGCCCCGCCGCGAGAGCGCGCCATGAAGTCTTCGGTAAGCAACGGGGGGCTCTAACTTCGAGTAGGAGCGTGCTTTTCGTTCGGCGAACTTCAGCGCATTCTCATACTCAGTATCGTCAGATATGTCGCTAGTTATCCATTCGATGATCTCATCGCTAATGCCCTTCGAGCGTAGCTCTGCGATGATGATTCGGCGAGAGACTTTCTTTGTGCGTTGACGAGATTCGCTCCAATAGCGAGCGAATTCATAATCGTTTACAAAGCCTTGCTCCTGAAGGCGAAAAAGAATCGCATTCGCGACCTCTTCGGCGATGCCTCGCTTCTTGAGAAGAGTGAAAAGCTCTCCCCTACTTTTCGCACGACGACCAAGCGCAGTTAGCGCAATCGTCGTTCCTACTTGGTAGGGGTCGCTCGCTACTTCTTCTTCAAGGAGTTCGTTAGAACTCAATGTTAAAACTCAACATCAGCAGCAGCTTCATCGATTGCTGCAACAAGGGCAGGATCGATATCGGCAGTTGCATAATGTGTGCGGATTTTTGCCTCAATCTCATTTGCAAGATCTGGGTTATCGATAAGGAATTGACGTGAGTTCTCTTTTCCTTGTCCGAGTTGGTCGCCCTCATAGGTGAACCAAGCGCCGGATTTCTTTACGATTCCAAGATCAACTCCGAGATCTAGAAGGCTTCCTTCGCGAGAGATGCCGACACCATAGAGGATGTCGAACTCTGCTTGCTTGAATGGGGGCGCCATCTTGTTCTTCACGACCTTGACGCGAGTTCTATTTCCAACCGCTTCCTGGCCATCCTTCAAAGTCTCAATTCGGCGGATATCCATACGGACAGAGGCGTAGAACTTAAGCGCCTTTCCACCAGTAGTTGTTTCAGGTGAGCCGAAGAAGACTCCGATTTTGTCACGGAGCTGGTTGATGAAAATTGCAGTTGTCTTTGATTGGCTGAGTGCGCCAGTGATTTTGCGTAGCGCCTGTGACATCAGACGAGCCTGTAGACCCATATGTGAATCGCCCATTTCGCCTTCGATTTCAGCGCGCGGGACTAGGGCAGCTACAGAGTCGACGACGATTAAATCGAGCGCTCCAGAGCGAACCAACATGTCAGCAATCTCTAGCGCCTGCTCGCCGGTATCTGGTTGTGAGACTAAGAGCGCATCAATATCAACACCGAGCTTCTTTGCGTATTCAGCATCAAAGGCATGCTCAGCATCGATAAATGCAGCGATACCTCCGGCGCGTTGCGCATTAGCAATTGCATGAAGAGTCAGTGTTGTTTTACCTGATGATTCAGGTCCAAAGATTTCAATAATTCTTCCGCGTGGTAGGCCGCCAATTCCAAGGGCGACATCGAGAGCAATTGATCCAGTCGGGATGACCTCGATCGGTTGTGCGGTTCTCTCGCTCATCTTCATTACAGAGCCCTTACCAAACTGACGCTCGATCTGGGCAAGCGCGGTATCTAGGGCCTTCTGCTTTTCAGGGGCTGGTTGATTCTTATTCTCTTCGGTTGGATCTTTAGCGGGTTTAGCCACTTGACTTGCCTTTCTCTTTATCGTTAGTTGGTCCAGAAGGTACGGACTACCACCGACGGCCCGAGGATTCTCGGGCGGAAGTGTGGAACCGCTCTGGTTGGGCCTAACAGCTCAGCGCTGTTATTGACCCTAAGTCTACCGAACATTTGTTCTAATGACTTCTGGACACGCGAGGGCCAACCTTGTGCCGTGGCCACGACCCCCTTCACTTCACCGAGGCCAGCCGAATACGCCCCCATCCCAACGCCCCTGAAGCGCAGAGACCTCAAAGACCGTCAGATTCCCCCTGGCCCACGCTCACCTCTACTAACTCTGCAATTCCAGAAGGACACCCCGGGATTTCTACGAAGCGCTAGAGATCAATTTGGCGATCTCACATCTTTCTTTCTTGGAGGACAACTCTTTTATGGTGCCTTCGCTCCGGAGATGGTCCATGAAGTTACGGTGAGCAAACAACATAGTTTCATCAAAGGTGTTGGCTTTGAACGGATGCGCAAAGTGCTTGGAACTGGACTTCTTACAAATGAAGAGCCGATTCACCTTCGCCATCGTCGCCTGATGCAATCGCCATTTCACATAAGCAAAATTTCATCTTATGCCGAAACCATGCTTCTCCTTACCGAGAAGCACATCTCAAATTGGCAGAACACCGACGAGATAGAGCTCGGTCCAGAGATGATGTCACTCACCTTTGACATTGTGGCCGAGATTCTCTTCGGCGCTGATATCAGTGAGGATACGCAGCGAGTTCAAAAATCAATGCATATTGCTATTGATCGCATCGAGCGCACCATGCTCCCCGGGCTTGACCGGATGGATGCTTGGCCCATTCCCTACTTCCGTAAGTTCCAATCTGCGGCAGATGATCTAAATGATGTCGCTTCAAAGATTATTCGAAATCGCCTTGCACAAGGAATTAAGCGAGATGATTTACTTGGAATTCTCTTAGAAGCCCAAACCCCCGAAGGTGAGCGGCTTAGTGAGAGCGAAGTTTCTGATGAGACTTTGACACTAATTTTGAGTGGGCATGAAACCACCGCAAATGTCCTAACTTGGGTCTTCTCTTACTTAAGTGAAAATCCTCAGTATTGGAGCGAGTTAGCAGCAGAAGCCGATGAAGTTCTATCCCACCGTGGCAAGGAAGATTTTGCACTCCAATTGTTGAGAGCACCTCTATCCTCTGCGATCTTCAATGAAGTACTAAGGCTCTGCCCGCCAGTCTGGGTTGCGCCACGACGAGCGCTCGAAGATGTCGAATTAGCAGGTCGCTTTGTTCCAAAGGGCGCTCATGTTTTAGTGAGCCAATTCGTGACTCATCGAGACTCGCGCTATTTCCAGGACCCAGATGACTTCAAACCAGAGCGCTGGCAAGGTGAATTTGAGAAATCGCTGCCCAGAGGAGCTTTCTTCCCCTTCGGCGCCGGAACACGAAAGTGCCTCGGAGATCAGTTTGCGCTTCTAGAAGGTCGAATAATTATCCTGGAGATAGCCCGACGATTCCGTCTTCAACTAAAATCCGGATTCCCAAAAGCTCAACCACGCGCCACTTACCGTCCAAAGGGAAGCGTCGCGATGAGAGTTAGCGCAGCTCGCTCTTAATTTCTGGATTGTGGCGAAGGACTGCGCGCCAAATGTCAGCTGGCTCCATCCCCATCGCAAGAGCTTGATCGATTGTCTGCCCGCCGAGTTCGGCTAACACAATATCTTTGCAATACGAGGGTGCCCAATCGCTTCCAAAATGTTCATTTAACCTGCGGCGTAATTCAGTAATCCGCATGGGAATTGGGGATACTAGTTAGAGAATTGAGGCGATTCGATTAGCTTGTTCGCGCGAGTGTTCTTCAGAAAGTGGCGCAGTAACTTGTCCCATGAGCCATCGAAGTACAAGGCCAACGCCTACAACATCTGTTGCAAATATCTTTGAAAGTTGTGCATAGATTTCGACCCAAACTTTGTGATCGCGCGCTGTCAATGCAGCCGCCATCAAATCTCCGTCGCGTTCGATTGCAGTCCTAAGTCCTTCATGGGCCGAAATCTCTCGTGAAATCATAAAGAGTGCTTCAGATCGTGATGGAGCGACAAGTGCAAGAGTTGCAATTCGTTCGATCTCAGTTTCGACCAATGCCACAAACACTTCATGCTTATCGCGAAAATGGTTGTAAAGGGAGGCGCGAGAAACTTCGGCACGATCTGCGATGTCGATCATGTTTGTAGCGCTGATTCCACTCTCGCCGAGTAAGGCTCTTGCCGCATTCATTATTGCGCCGCGAGTACGACGGTGAACCGTTGATTGGTGTTGGTAATTAGATCGTGCGCTGGATTCGACCACAGCGGAACCCTACGCGGCGTTCGTGTCGACGACCGTAAGTACCGGGGTTTCGTGAAGCTTTATTTGAGTCGCTACTTCAACGAGTACTGATGAGAGATTTAGGTTCAAAGCTAGACAGATTGAATTTAGTAATTCAGATGAGGCCTCTTTCTGGCCTCGCTCTACCTCAGATAGATAACCAAGAGAGACGCGCGCTTCTTTTGCCACATCGCGCAGGGTCCGTCCTTGAGAGGTACGGGCACCGCGAAGTGCGCTACCGATATGGGTGCGCATCAACTCCATTGCTCTCCTCCTTATTAATCCGAGGCTCTAAGGATACGCGCGAGAACAGTAAGCGCGCCTTCTACCGCGCCGGTACGAATGTCGCCGCGCTGGCCATTTAAAGATAACTTGATGTTTTCCCGCTTTAAGGCGCCGATAATCGATATCCAAACCTCGCCCGCAGCTACGCCTTGGGATTCTCCGGGTCCGGCCACCCCCGTCGTAGAGATCGCCCAATCACTTCCAAATCGTCGTTTCGCGCCCTCGGCCATCGCCATTGCTGTCTCTTGAGAATACGGCCCAAAGGTATCAATCGTCTCCTTTGGAACATCGAGATCGTGCAACTTGCTCTCGATGGAATATGCAATCACTCCGCCTAAGAATGCATGTGATGCGCCTTCAAAATCTGTGAGAACTTTTGCAAGTGAACCACCAGTCAAGGATTCTGCGATGGCAATTGTTTCTCCACGTT
>Ga0129333_10002021_pt1 | contig 18753 bp, 27 predicted proteins | sample CPB6_08_DNA_FD_94474 | JGI IMG/M metagenome (GOLD analysis project Ga0129333, IMG submission 94474) | Freshwater to marine salinity gradient microbial communities from Chesapeake Bay, USA - CPBay_Sum_0.6_0.8_DNA | ecosystem: Environmental > Aquatic > Marine > Coastal | place: USA: Chesapeake... | reverse complement strand
AGAATATGTTGCTCCTAATGCTGGCTCTCAATTTGTACCACTTAGACCTGGTAACACTTTATCATTCCAAGCTGAAGAGCTGGCAAGCGATGAACTTCTTAATGATATTGGTTCCGCTAAGTCATTTACTGGAAAGACAACCTCTGAAGGTTCTCATTCTGCATATCTTAGACATTCCGGGGTTGAGGGACAAGAGCCGCAGCTTGGCGTAATGTATGAATCAGTAATGGGTGACAAGACGGTAAACGCATCCGAATATACCTCGCAAGCCGGTTCAAATAGCTCAACTGTTAATGTTTTAAACGGAGCTAACTTTTATCAAGGGCAAGCTTTGATGCTTAAAAATGGATCTGGTTACCAAATCAGAAACATTAAGAGCATCGCAGGAAATGCTTTAACTTTAAACTTTAAATCATCTGCAAGCACCTCAGGTTTATCGCTCGGTAAAGCAATCACTTATCTTCCAGTGGCTCAAGGTCATCCAACCTTTTCGGCTACTAAGTATCTTGGCAACGGTCATGCAATTGAAGCAACGGCTGGGAATACAGTAACTGAGCTTTCATTAACCGCTGACGCCAATGGCTTTGGGGAGGTTGAATTTTCCTATCAAGGAACAAAATACTTCTTCAATCCAATTGAGATTACGGCATCATCTAAGTTCATTGACTGGACTGATGATTCTGGTTCTTACTCGGCAGAAATTGCCGTTAAAGTTTACAAGACGCCCATCGAGCTTGCTGATGCTATTGCCTCAGCTATGTCGGCTGCGTCAACTGAGGTATTTCAGGCAAGCTATGATAAAGGTGTTGGTAGCTTTACAATTGAAACAAATACCAGCTCATTGTTCAGTATCCTTTGGAGTTCAGGCCCTAACGCTGGAACTACCTTTGGGCCAAAGATTGGATTTAGCGTAGCTGCTGACGATACTGGTGCAACTACTTACTCCGGCTCAGAAATCAGCCTTAATTCTGCTATCTCTCCGGCTTATGACTCGGCTGATGCCATCATTATTAAAGGTGCCGAGTTATTTATAGGAACCGCTGACGATAATCAATGTATTTGCGCACAATCAGTTTCAATGACAGTTAGCAAAGAAGTTGAAGATGTTGACTGTATCTGCGAAGAAGAAGGCGTGAAGGAAAAGATTGCAGTAAGCAGAGCTGTTGAGATGACTGTTACGGCTGTTTTAAATAAGCATGAAGCAACATTATTGGATGCCTTGCTTAAGAACAGTGGGATTTCTGCCATGTTAAATGCAGGGCCAAAGTCTGGTGGCAACTGGGTTCCTGGTAAGTGCTTTAATGCTTATTTGCAGAACTGTACCGTTAGCAGCTACACAACTACCGGCGACAGCTTTATTCAGGCAGAGATTACTTTAAAAGGCTTTGTGACATCATCTCAAAAAGACCTTTTTATTAACTTTATCTAAGGAAATTTGATTGAACGGAATCAAGACTTCTAAGGGGTTCTTAAAATATAGGAACCCCACTATTATTGAAACAATAGCGCTAGTCAAACTATTAAGGGATCACTTTACAAACGAGGATACCGTCGGAGCAAGGCTGGCAATAATGGAAAACATTAGGGATCTTCTTGATTACTCCGAGCTAAATGACATTAAAAACTTTGATGAGCTTAACAAATACGGAGATGAATTTACTTCCGCATTGTATCAAATTAGTGATGAGATTTTAAATAAGGTAGTTGGTGCTTTTGCAAAAAAGAACTAGTCCAAGATGCCTTATCTGCTTATAGAAATAATTTAACCAAGAACGAGCTAATATCTCTTGTTGGTGATGAAAGAAAGGCTAGTGGTATCTTGGAGGTTGCTGATGTTATTTCAGACTATGCAAGCTTTAGGACAATAGTCGACCTTGGTTTTCAAGTTCATCATTCAGAATTTGATTTTGACAAGGTTATGATGTTCTCATGGATTAGAGAGGCTATCGAAAATGGCAGAAAAAATTGAATTTAACATCAAGGTTTCCAACGACGAATTAGGTAAGGCTCTTGATGAAAATACAGAAAAAGCAAAGAAAACAACAAAAGCAATTGAACAGCTAAGGGATTCTTTTTTTGATGCCGGAAAAGAAATATCTGCCATTAGGGCTTCATTTCTTGGCAACCTCGGGGCCAGTGTGGTTACCAGTGCTTTTGGGGCGTTATCATCTGCGATCGGACTTACGGTATCCCAAGCGAGAGAGTTTTCAAGATCAATCGCCGAAGTCAATTCAATTCTTCCAAGAAATACCAAGCTAACCAGTGATCAAACTGATGCCCTGATTGAGTTGTCATCTGCATATGGCAAGACACCACAATCAGAAGCAAAAGCTTTTTACGAGATCATATCTGGCGGCGTACAAAACACATCAACAGCTTTTAAAATTTTAAAACAATCAAATGAAGCTGCTATTGCCGGGTTGACGGATGTTAATGTCGCAGCAAAGGTCTTAACGTCAACATTTAACGCATTTGAAAAGCAGGGAACATCCGTTAGTAAAATTACCGATGCACTATTTCAGGCTGTTGCTGATGGCCAGACCACTTTCAACGAGTTATCCGGCTCACTTGGTAGGGTTACGCCTATTGCCGCATCGCTTGGTGTTAATATAAATGAAGTCGCCGGATCTATTGCTTTCTTGACTAAATCTGGTGTTCAGACAGATCAGGCGATAACGGGACTTAGATCTACTTTGGCGGCAATTATAAAGCCATCAAAGGAGGCAGCTGACGAGGCGAATAGAATAGGAATAGCCTTTAATGCGGCTGCAATTCAAAAAGCTGGTGGATTTGTTCAATTTTTAAATAATGTTAAAACGGCAACAAATGGAAGCTCAACATCTATTGCCAGGTTATTTGGCGATGTTAATGCGATAAACACCGTAATATCTATAACGAAAGGAAACTTTGACGACTTCTCGAAAACAATAGATAGCAACACTAGAAGCATAGGCGCCACTGCGAGAGCGGCAAAGGAGTTAAAGGATTCTTTTGATTTTAAAGCAGGACAGGCAGAGCAATCTATTAAGAATCTTGCCACTTCTTTTTCTGTATTTTTATTGCCAGCCCTAAAAACAACACTTGAGGGGTTCAGGGCTTTAACTGGAATAGGAAGGCAAACAGTTGAGGTTGACGAGAATAGAAGAAAATTAAAACTGCTTGGAGACGAATACAATCAGTTAAAAGACAAGCTGCAATCATTTCAAAAAGGAATTGGCGATGAATCGCTTGGTTCTGGTCTTTTTATTAAATCACAAGAAGAGATTCAAAAAAGACTTAAGGAAATAATCCAGGAAAGAATAAAAATTAGACAAGAGCAAATAAAGCAAGATAAAAAACAGGCTGAAGAGCCGATTAAAAAACCTGTCGTTGATCCTGAAGCAGAGGCTGAGGCTCAAAAACTTAGAAGGGAAACATTTAGACAACTAGCTCTTGCTAGGGCCGAATTTGATTCAATGGAAGCAGAAAGAGTATTTAACGCAAGGCTACTATTAGGAGAAGCCAATAAAGCAGATCTTGAATTATTACTGCAAAATGAACAAGCAAAACTAGATGCAAAATATGCAAAAGAAGTTGAGTTAACCAAGCTCATAACAGATGAAGAGGCGAAGAGAAATGCAGCAGCTGCAATTAATGTTAAGAAAGAGCTTGAGTTAACAAAATTTAAAAACGCAGAATTATCAAAATTAAAAAAAGCCGAAGCAGAGGAAACGAACAGGGTTTTATCAATAAGAAATAATTATATTCAAGCGGCTGCAAACATCGGGGCTGCATTGTTTAAATCAGGTTCCAAAGAATCCTTTTTAGTTCAAAAGGCAGCTGCTCTGGCAGGGGTTGCAATTGATGATGCAAAAGCCAGGTCATCAGCCACGGCGATTGCCGCCACCATACCGCCTCCATTTGGAGAAGCTTATTTAGCCAAGCAATATGCGTTAATTACATCATCGACAGCATTGGCTCTTTCTGGAATAGCTGCGGCTTCAATCAAGGGATTCGCCGACGGAGGTATTGTAGGCCAAGGCTCAATGGCTACATCAGGCCCTGATAATACAATCATTAAAGCAAGAAACGGTGAAGCAGTATTAACTGCCGATGACCAAAAGGAATTACTTACAGCAATTCGCTCAGGTTCTTTAGTTGGCGGTGATATAGTTGTTCAAGTTGATGGACGGGAGATAGCCAGAGCGGTAAGATCACAATTACAACAAGGGTTCCGTCTAGCATGAGCTGTTTGAAATTCTTTTCCGGAAATCTTATAGACCAGGCGACGCTTTATCCAAGCTCAGAAAATGCTAATTTTCCTGCAAGTAATTTACTAGATCCAAGACGCTCCAAAGTATATAGGTCAACAGATTCAGCCTCATCAATCATATTGGACTTCCAAGAGACCTCAGAGATTGATTCAATCTTTTTAGTTGATGAACCTAGAAACGGATTTGGTATCTCAACACTGGATTTCGAACTAAATGCAACTGCTAATTTTACGTCTCCAGCTTATAGTAATTCTGTTACGTTCTCACCCGTATATGGTGCCGGTTATAAGATTTTTACTCAGCAAGATTATCGATTTTGTAAGCTGAACTTAACTTCATCGCTTGGATATTGTGAATTGTCTAAATTATTTATCGGTAAGCATATAGACCTTGGAAGAGGCCCTAACTTCAATTGGACTTATCAAGATAAAGATTTGTCAATCATAAAAGAAAACAGATACGGACAGCGCTTTGTTGACGTAATACAGCGCCAAAAAGCCTTATCTATTCAGCTCAACCTATTAGACAAAAATCAACTCGATTTAATTTTTGACTTATATGATTCAAAAAGCACGATTAAACCCTTCTTTGTGGTGATTGGTGATGATAATATGGTTTCAGATCATAGGCGTTTTGCTGGCATGGTTTATCTTAACGCTATGCCAACAATAATAAACACATCATTTGGCAGATACAGTATTTCGATGCAGATGGAAGAGGCTACATGACAACGCTTCTAATTGAAACTCTCTATGACCAATTAGAACAGGAATTTACTTTAAGTAATGAAGAAAGATATTCAATTGGCTGCATATCGCCTTATTTGTATATGCACAACGCACCAGCCGGGACGTTTACTTTGTCAATTATTAGCGGTGCCACAACTGTATTTTCACAGTCTTTTACATCAAATGACATTAAGACAGCCACTTACTTAACCGATGATTATGCGCATGTTTTCTTTCCTATCGTTCCCGTTAATCCTTTACAGCTAGATGCTGGAACGTACAAAATAAGATTGAGTGCAAGTGGTTATACGGCAACAGGCAGCTTCATGGGCTGGATAAGACAGCATGAATATTTAAACAACATAATCACTTACACGCCTGAGGCTGATGATCATAATCCTTTGGCTTTCAGGATTAAAGTCTATAAACGAGGAACTTCATGACTAGGATTGTATCATTTGCAGATGGATTCACTTCTAATTCAGAGCCAACCATTTCTGGTGCAGCCCTTGAAACCTATACCCTGTCAAATGGAGTTGGGTTGACTAATATCACAGGGCTTCAGTTCAACTCATTATTTTACAAATCAATCTTTATTGATTTTGAAATTGAAAGAATTGGGACTTCCACCTACAGACAGACCGGCTCATTGATTATTTCAAATAATGGAACCTGGGTGATGAACTTTGGTAATTATCAGGGAGATTCAATACTTCAAGATCCAATTGTTGACGATTTCGGAATTACTCTTTCAATTGATTCAGCCTCTGGCCAGCTTAAATATGTTAGCGGAAATCAAGCCGGACATGTATTATCAAAATTAAAAGTTTACGTTACAAGGATTACGGCATGAGAAGCTTCTTAATACTTTCATTTATTTTATTTTTCTTTTCCACAGCAAGCGCACAGCAAACAATTGATAAGCTAAATGTAAATGAATTAAAACTTCCAAAAGAATCAGTGAGCAAAGCGCTTTATCTTGACGCATTTGGAAAAGTCAAAGCCTCTGCCGATATTACTGACACTGAGCTAGGTTATCTAAATGGACTATCTGACACTCTGGTAAATCTTCTGTCAGGTAAAGCCAATTCTACTGATACTGTTAACCTCACTGGAAACCAAAGCATATCAGGCATTAAAACATTTACAGGTAAATTGGTTGCTTCATCAACTATCAATGGTTCAGTTCCTTGCCCTGTTATGACTCAGATTCAAAGAGATGCAACCACTCCAGCAAATGGAGAATGTGTTTTTAACTCAACTACACTAAGGCTAAATGTTTATGATGGTTCTATCTGGAAAGATGTTGGCGGTGCTGGCGGCATATCTCTTTGGGTTACTGCTAATCCATATGCGGTAAATGATATTGTAATTGAGTCAGACAAGATTTATCGATGTACGACAATCCATACATCAGGAACATTTGCAACTGATTTAGGCTCAGGATATTGGGTTGAGGTTTCAGCCTCTCCATCAACTCCATACTCACTTGCTAACGGTGGAACAAATAAAGCCTTGGCCGCTGTTAATGGTGGCATTGTTTGGGTTGATGCTGATTCATTTGAGATTTTATCGGCCGGAGTTTCTGGACAAGTATTGCAATCAAACGGAGCCTCTGCTCCATCTTGGGTAAATAAATCAATCTCTGCAAAGTCTGAAAACAATGCCTCAGTTGTTGCCGAAGAGCTTCAGGTTCCAAATAATCAGTTAACATTAACGGATACAAATAAGCATTTAGTTGAAACTGGAAACAACAACATCTTAGTAAATCCAGGCTTTGAAAATTCTACATTTTCGACTGGATGGGTTAATTCTGCCGGTACATTTACAGATGAATCATCTGTTTTAGTTCATGGAAAAAAATCAGCTAAACTGGTTTTATCTGCTCAGACTATGTCGCTCACACAAAGCTCAACACTTTACCAAGCACAATTTGCTGACAGCGTTCCCGGAATAGCCAGCGTTTTTGTAAAATCAAATGTCGCATTAAAAGTATGCTCAATTCAAGCCGGTGTTGTTTCTAGTACAAATTGCCAGAATGTACCATCGACAAATACATGGGGAAATTACATTGTAAAATTTAACATGGGTGGAACATCTAACGGAATCTCAATCGCATCAACTGGCTCTGTGTCTGGAACTGTTTACATTGACAATGCATTTGTCGGTGTTGCCCAGCCATCAACAGAGGCTTGCGCTTCAACCTTGTCTTGCACTGATGTTTTTAGTGCGAAGGTATCTGGTGCAGGTGTTGTATCAGCTGAAAATGTTGATTGGATCAATGGAAACTGTATAACCTCATCTGGCCAAAAAAGCTGCACATTTAATTCATCAATTTTTACAGTCGCACCAAATTGTGTTGTTACTCCATCATCAAGCAATGGACAGGAAGTAAGAATTGATTCCATAACAGCATCAGTAATTTCTTTAACCACTTACCTCAACAGTTCGCAGGTTGCTGATTCGGTTAATATTGTTTGTCAAAAGCAAGGTGTTGACTACATAGGAAAGACTATAAACGCAGTTGCCAGCGATCAAAATGTTGCAACCCCCGGAGCAACAAAAGCCGTTCAATACAGTGCAAAAATAAGCTCAGCAGGAATAGTTTCTGATGAACTTGGAGATTTCATAAATGGAAACTGCTCCGGCTCATCTCCTTATACATGCAACTTTAATGCAAATACTTTTTCTTCTGTCAATTGCGTTTGCTCAGTAAGCGGAACAACAGCAACATCTTGTCGAGTTGAATCTTCTAGCTCTTCTTCTTCTGTAATAAGAACTATATCAGGCGCTCCAGCAACGTTGAGCGATTCATTTTCATTAATCTGTCACGGGGTTAAGCCATGAAAAAATTATTAATAAAACGAGAAGTTATTATCCAAGAATATCAGGCTCCAATTCCTGGCGTCGAAGCACGACCAGAGAAGTGGGTTAAAGGCGAAGAGGTATTATTTGAAGCACCATCCGACCTAACTGATTACACTTATTATCCTGCTATTGAAGGAGTTGAAGCCATTGCCGGGGTTCCTGGGGCAAAAGAATGGCAAGTCATTGACCAAACACAAGGACAAGAATCAGAGTTAAACATTTGGCTTTCTGGAAACCTGCATAAATACCAGAAAGGCGACGTTGCTGAATGGCATGATTTGGAATCAAACTATGACTATAAGCTTGCCGAGTGTTTAGAGAAGAGACGCCAGGAATATCCTCAGCTAGGACATTTTCTCAATGCTTTCTTTGATGGAGGTGCAAATGCCATTGAAGATTTAAAACAGGCAAGACTTGCTATTAAGGCTAAGTATCCAAAGCCTGAGCAAGGCGAGAATCCTGCGCCAGTAGTTATTGAGTTATTCCCTGATTTACCATCGGTGTAATCAATGAACAACGACCAAGAATGGCGACATCATTTATTTGATGAGATAAAAGAACTCAGAAAAGAAGTTGGTGAGATTAAATCGGAAATGATGACTCTCAAAATCAAAGTTTCTGCATTTAGCGCTTTTGTTGGTTCAATTGTTTCCTACATATTTCATAAGGTGTTATGACTTTTGAGCAAGCGGCTTTATTGCCGGTTAGTGAGAAGATTACCCTGGTGACAATGCTTGCCGAGAAGCGAGCAAAGCTATTTGAATTACACGCTCCAAATGTTTACAAAAAACCAGTTGATTACTTTGTCGAACTTGTTAAGTACCAAGGCGTCGAGATGGAAGAGGCTCCATCACTCGCATTGATTGATCAAGACCAATATTATTACTCTCACGATGAAAAGCTTATTTACATAAGGCTTCTAGGTAACGCAAATCCAGAGACCGAGGACGTAAGTATTGTCTATAGGTTTCATTTTTCAAATGCTCCAATAATTCTCCCGAGTGATTTAGCAAGCGGCAATCAAGTCGAATGGCTTCCTTATGTTGACTCAATTGGCAATCTTGGCCAGGCTTTAGACGATGAGAATAAAGGCATAGTTCTTGAATCATCTAGCTCAGTGTCTTTGATTAACCAGGGATATTTTGACGACATATTTGATACGATGCTTTGGGAAAATAAATCAGTATCATTTTATTACTGGTTTCCAATCACTCCAATAAGTGAAGCGAGAAAGATATTCGACGGGATTATTGATTCTAAAAGCTATTCGCCGGATAAAGTATCATTTAATGTTAAAGACTTTATTTTTAAGCTTAGGAATACGCTCGACCAAGATTTATTTTCGGAACTAGACGGCTCTGTTTTGGAATCATTCATAGGAAAGCCTAAGCGCAGAGTTTATGGCCGAGTCAATAAGCTTAGATGCGTTCCATTGGATGCCGTTAAAGATGGCTTTCAAATAACTGGAACAATAAGCGCAACAACTGCCAGCAAGCAAGTGACTGGTACTGGAACCTTGTTCCTGGATGAGTTAAGCGCAGATGATGAAATTACAATTATTCAAAACAATGAAGAGGTAAGATTTACCATTGATTACATTCAATCCGACACGGTTTTATTTGTAACTGATGAGCCAAATATTGACTTCACTAACTTTACCGCAACCGTATTGCCTACCATTCCATGGAGAAAGAAAAATCGAGAGTGGCATATTGCAGGTCATAAACTTAGAAAGACTAGCGTAGAAATACTAAATGTCATTGATGGGCGAAGGTTTGAAGTCGATGACGTTTCCGAGTTGTTTCCTGATGATGTCGTTGTTTTAAATAACGTAACCACTCAGATAACTAGAATTTCTGGCAATCAGGTAATACTAGAACAATTCATATTTCCTTTGCCGATAGCGGGTGACTTTATTGAAAGAGAGCCGGTACAGGCTGCTTATTTTAAAAATAAAAAGCTTTTGCTTAATAGAGATTTCACGGTTTCAAATATATCAGAAGCCATCCTTGAACTTGACGAGCTTGCTGAATTTAATATTGCCAGAGAGCGACTATCATCAAACGCATTTTCATTTGCTCCAGTTCAGTTAACCTTTACGAATGGGCAAAAAATAGTATCAACAGCCGCAGAAATTGACCTTAAGACCATTATCAAGCCAAGAGACTGGATTAGGTCAACGGTTCAGTTAAGCGACGTTTGGTTTGAAGTTGTGAAGGTCGAGGAGCGAGCAATCATCCTTAGGCAGAATTATACGCAAGCAACAAATACAAATGTGGCAAGAATTAAGAACGTAGAAATAATTAACGATGACTCTCTTATCACGGTCGATTGCTATGGTATGGATCGAAACGATAAATGGATTAAAACCGCATCAGACGCAGTTAAGGACATGATGGTGTTTGATGCTGCGTTTACTCCGGCTCAATTAAATCTTGATACCTTTACTCAGGCCAATGATGATTGCAGTTATATCTTATCCCTGGCGTTGCCTGAGGATGCTGGTGGCGAAGAGGTATTAATAAGAGATGCCGTAACAAAGATAAATGATTCTGTTTTTGGCTCACTGTATGGAGATGCAACGCAAAATATTTGCTACTCAATTCTTAATACTAGGCGACCTGCATCAATCCAGCCGTTAAAGGATGATGATATTCTCGGTTGGTCCTCTGAATCATCAAATGAAATTGTGAATCAGATCGTGGCAAGATATGGACATTTTATTGATACCGTTAAGGAAGAGCCAGCCGCTAACTACATCACTTATTCAAATGAATTTGTTGACAAGTACAGCAAGATAAAAAGAACAAAAGAAATTGATGTTTGGCTTTATAATGAGTCAGAAGCCGAGACTATAGCGCAAAGAATAGCTTTTTATAACTCTCTTTCACAGCTTAAGGTTGTAATCAAAGGAAAGGCATTATTCTTTAACTATAGCGTAAATGACAGGATTTATATTTCCCTGGATAGGCTCTACAAAAGATACGGCTCAGGCTCAAGGCTTAAAATAGGTATTGTCTCATCTAAAAAGGTCGGGTTATACGACTCCGAGATTGTGCTCAATGATATTGGAAACATATTTAACAGGGTTCCAGTTATTGCTCCAAATTCAACTCAATCTTTTGACTTGGCGAGTGAAGATGATAAAGTTAAGTATGGCTTCATCCTGGACGATGATTTACTAATTCCTGGCAGCTCAGAAGATGACTTGGGTTGCTGCTTGATAGGATAATTATGGCATTTACACCAATTAATTTAAACACGATAAAAGTCGGAGATCCAATCACTAGAGATAGAATGGTTGAGGTTAAAGACAACTTTGACGACCACGAATCCAGAATAAATCAGCTTGAAACCAGCGGCGGTCAAATTATTTTATTCAATGACCTGGTTAGCTTTGTTGGCTTTAATATAAACTCCCCGTATGTTTTTTATTACAAAGCAACCCAGAATTTTTCAGTTTCTGATTTTAAAATTCAAATTATATCCAAGCAGGGCATAGTTGCAGGTAACTTAACTTTTGAATTAGAAAAATCTAATGACACCAATAATGCAAATTTCACATCAATCTTAACAACCGCCACTTCATTTAATTTCTCTTCTGACTCTGATTATTCAGTCAAATCAGGCTCTATTAATTCAGGAGTGAATAATATAACGACAGGTCAAGTTATAAGATGTAGGGTAACAAATTGCCCGACAAATGCCTTTGGTTACAATTGGTCGGATTTTGTAGTTTTATCAGTGGGAGCTAGTTAAATGCAAACAATTGGAAGCTTTGGAAGATTATTAAGAATAGGCTCATTTACATCAGTCGGTGCCTTTAGCTGGACAAGAAATCCCGATGTGGGATTCGTCATTGTCGAGGTGGTTGGCGGCGGTGGTGGAAATGGAGCAGGTGGAACATCTTCTTTTGGCGCTCACTGTTCGGCGTCTGGCGGTTCTGGCGCTGGTGGTTCATCCCTTGGTGCATCCGGAGGCTCAGGCTCTGGCGGTGACTATAATTGCAATGGTGGTGATGGCGCCTCTGGAACTGATAGCTCCATTGATTGCCCTGGCGGTAATGGTGGCAATAGCTTCTTTGGTGGTTCAGGAAGGGGGGGCGGAGGCGGCTCAACAGCTGGCTCGTTTTCTTCTGGAAAATCAGGAACCGGCGGCGGTGGTGGTGGACGTGGAAACAGTGGCGGAGCTGCTTCATATGGTGGCGGTGGAGCTGGTGGATATGCGAGAAAGCTTATAATGTTAACATCGTTAGGTTCTACTGAAACAGTGACTGTTGGGGCTGGTGGTTCGTCATCTGGCAACAATGGAGCCGGTGGCTCTGGGTGTGTTATTGTTTATGAGTTTAGCAAATGATTACGCTTCAAGAATATTTAATGGGACGTGATAAAGAATTTCCGCTTGATATTATGCAGGCCAGAAATGCGGCTGATTTACTTGCTAGGGTAAATTATCTATTTGGAAGGCTCAACCTATCTGGAAAAGTATCTTCGGGTTATAGGCCAGCGGCAATTAATAAGACAATCGGTGGAGCCAAATTATCAACACACACCGTTTGCGCAGGAATTGACATTGAGGACGCTCACGGGAAGATTGGAATATTATTATCAAGACGACCTGAATTACTGGCCGAGTGCGGATTATGGATGGAGCATCCAAATTATACAGTAAAAAATAAAGAAGATGGCTCAAAAGTTTTCTGGGTTCATCTCGATATTAAAGAAAGAAAAAACAGAATTTTTATTCCCTACTAGGAGAAATTTATGGAAGAGTTTTTATCAAAGTGTTTAGAGTTTTTAGCAAGTGCCGAAGGCTCAGCTGCAACCATCGCAGTTGTTCTTGATTTTGCTTTAAGAATGATGCCGTCAAAGAAACCTCTTGGCGTTGTTCATATGGTTGCCAAGATGATTGGCATGGTTGGCAAGGTACTTGTAAAGGTATCTGAAATCAGCGACAAAGTGCTTCCTCAAAAAGTTAAGGAAGAATAAATGGAAATCGGCTTGGTGCTTTCTATTTTAAAAGAAGGTTTAAAATTATCAAATCGGATTATTGATAGAAAGTACCTAGACCGAGTTATTGACCTGGAGAAAGAATACTATGAAGAGCTTGCAAAGCCTGACGATGACCGCTCTGATCTTGCTCTCGATTCAATCCTGCTCGAACTTAAAACAATCGCCAGAATCTTCGCTAAGTATCCCGAGAAAAAATGATGGGCCGGAGCTGGTTCATGCTGCGGATAAAGTTAGTGTTGTTGTTCCTAATATTCCTTTTAATGCTTATGATGCTTTTTATCCGCTATCTCGTGATGGATCGGGCGTTGAATACAAATGGAGAGAGTGCGAAAAAAGAGTGATTTTTTGCGTTAAATGGAAGCAGAAAAAAGTGGTTTTTAGATTTGACGATAAAGAAATCATGCGATGGTTTATATCAAACGACTTTGGTTTTAAGAAAAGAGAAAAGCCGTGACAACTCACATGAACAAAACTAAACAGATTGAATATTGGATTGAACAATATTTACAGGCAAAAGCTTCTGGTGATAAAAATAAAGCTAAAATGTTCGAGGCAATTATTATAAAGTTAGGAGGTAAAGTACCAAGGATTTAAATGCTAATCATATCAATAGACGCTCACGCACTTCCACTTAATCGACTTTACCCATCAAATCGCCAAGGCATAAGATTTCTATCAAAGGAAGGCTCCAATTATAAGCAGCTGGTTAAAACCGCCACCACAATGGCTTATCTTGAACAAGGCTTTACTTTCAATCCAGAGACTCAATACATATCAACCGAGTTTTTCTTTTATACTCCAAAGCTTCTAACTAAACAGGGCAAGATTTCAAAGTCAAAGCCTGATTCATCTAATTGCGTTAAAGCTCTGGAGGATGGTATTTTTCAAACCCTGGGAATCGATGATTGTTACAATCTGGATATAACAGTGCAGCAACATTATTCAAAAGAGCCTAAGATAATTGCGATATTAAGGGCACATAATTTATCTTCAAAGTTTGACACAACACTTCACTGATGAAATGATTTTATTGGGTTCCTCCGTACCCGCTCACTTTGGGTTAGGGCCAGCGTCATGGATGACGCCCCTTAACCTTCAAATCCACTTATCACAATTTTCGCTTAAATAATACGGAACGGAATAAAGGCACTTTTCGGCAGTTTTGAAATTATTTCCATGACCAAATCCACAATAATGGGCGTACTCATGGAGAAATAAGCCAGTAACGGTTTTGAAATTAAAATTACTAATTACTTTTGTGCTGATATAGATAGCCTTGCCATCGAAATGACCGATTGCCCTGGTAAATGGGTTCTTGTATTTGTAAACGTAAATATTTACCGGCTCCCTTGCTTTTAAAAGCTCGTCTACGACATTAAGAGAATTGTATCTCCAGTCTTTCTTGAGCCTAAGCTCATTAATCATCATTGAGTTAGAAGAGAGTAGGGACTCGGCGGTTAGCCAAGCCCTCTCGACTTGAGGATCTATGATGCAATTTCTAAAACGCATCACATTCCGATTGGAGTATGGTAAGCAATGATGACGCTTCCCACAATGACTAATATGGTATAAAGCCCAAAAATAATTTTATCAATCATAACTTTATCATCCTAAAGCATTGTCTAATCTTCTGACTTGCCTGGTACTTGTCAAATTCTACTGAATCAACTCCCTCTTGAAAACCTTTGTATTTGCCAGCTACAAAGCCAAAATAAACACAAACAACAAACGGGAAAGCTGCGCTCAGTATCTTCATAGATAAACCTCAAAATCCAGGTCAACAATATGAACTTCTCCTCCTTGTCGGTAAATTGCTTTACCATCCGACATTCCAACCTTGAGACATGTATAGAATCGATCATTTTCTAGGGTATAAAATAATTCTTTAGAGCTTTGAAATATTTCCCTAATTGGTTTTTTTGAAAAATTTCTATCAAAAGTCTGAGCGAAAAGCCTAATTGCTTTCGTGGAAAATTCTGGATTCTGCTCGGCTAAAATAGCTATTAAGATAAGTGGCCCAGTAAGAGATGATTTCATTACATCGACGGTCTTTAAAATTTCGCTCTCTGGTGTTTCTGATAATTGATTTAAAATCTCAGTCGTCGTGAAATATTTATCCCAGCTCATTTGTTACCTCTTTGTTGTCGCCAAGAAAACTAAACTCCTGGACGATGTATTGTGTTCTTTCTCGATTCTCTTTGTCCTTGTATTGGTCAATCTGGCAATCGAGGTAAATCAGCTTTCCATCCTTTAAGTGGTTGAGCATAACGTCAGCAGCTCCGGCATAGGCTACAATTGGAAGAAACATGACTTTATCTTTTCCAGTCTTGCCAATCCATACCCTGAGATTAAAAGCACACATTGATTTACCAGTTTTAGTCTCAATTTTTTTTACGTTATACGCTGCGCCCAGTAAGACGGCTTTAGCCACGGCTTGCATTATTTAAATTCCTTTGCCGCTTCAATTAATTTTGAAGCTTCGTTTTTAGATATTTTTGGGTCAAATTCAACATTCAATCTTTTTAACAGCGCCTTTTGAGCATCGGACGCAGGGCTATTCACTGGCGCACTTGCTGGAGATTTTTGGCTATTGTTAACTGGGTTAGATACTGAATTACCATCATCATCGTGTTCAGTATTTATTCCGAGCATAGCCTGAATTTGATAGCGCTTATAGTAAGTAATCAAAGCGCCATATTTCTGCGGATCAGAATGTGGCGGTAAAATCATTTCCGATTCTAGGCTTTCGCCCGATTCGTGAATCAAAACTGTTTTTAAAATTGTAAACCCATCCTGCACTTTCATGGGTTGCATTACGGCCAGCCCGTTAGCGGACAAAATAGGCATTACCGCTGCCAGAATGGAGCTTAGATCAGCGTAGGAACTTTTAAAAAAAGGATTCTCTGCGTTCTTTTCAACTGGCTTTAATTGGCTTTGGAACTTAACTAAAGCCTGGGAAATTGACTTCATTTTGTACCTCTCTTGTTTAATACTTCATTGGCAAGCTTGAGAATGTCTACCTTCTGATTTTGATTTTGGCAACATTTTTCTGCGCTTATTTGTCGGCCATCATCGTCGGTAATGATTTCAATTTCTTTACCGCACTTCGGGCATGTAATTATTTCAGCGTGAAAAAAATCCATTTGCTACCTCGTCTCGTTTAATATCTTAATACAATGATCAATCCATTTTTGGAGCGAGCCAAATACCTTGATTATCAATTCTTTCTGACTTGGTTCTAGGCGAATTGAGGTCGTCTCCCTGACCTCTTTGCCTTTACGTTTGGCCGGCATATTACAGATCCCTTCCAATAAACCCAGTCATAAGTGTAAAATATACTTGTTTTGCATTTTGGTAATTCCTGAAAGCGTGCCCATATTTTTTACCTTCAATATGAATTTCATATTTTCCATTAATCAAAACTAAAGCTATGTATTTTTTATTTCTATATCCATCAATGTAAACTTTCATTTTATACCTCCGTTGTTTGTATGAATCAATTATATCACGAAAACGTAATACGAATAAAATAAATCAACAAAGTCAACAATTTCTACATGTTACGCATCATTAACTAGTACTACCAATGAACTAAAGCTTATTTTCTTTGGCATATGCCCTAAGATTTCTCAGGAAGTATTCTTTATCCTTTCTCAGCTCGGCTTCGTTTGAAAGCCTACCCTGGTCTATTACTTTTTGCGGCTGCTTGTCAAAGTAGCATCGAAGCCAATCATTCAAGACGCATTGTTCAAGTAACTCTTTCGAGCACTCTGCCTCTGGCAATACCAACTTTTTATAAGCGGCGCATAGCTTGTCTAGGATATCTTGATCGGCTATTTTAAAGAATTTGGCTTTTAAATGCGGATAGCATCGCCTTGATAAATCAGTGAGCTCATCAACCTTAACTTCATCCTGAGGCAAATTTGGGCGCAATAGGGCCAGTAATTCATTCAAGGTTGGATGCTTATCCATTTTGAAGGGGATTTGGCGGCATACCTGGGCAACTTGATAAGCCTTGAAGCCAAGCTCAAAAAGGTCTTTTGCCCAAAGCTTTGTGACTGATTGACCTGGCGCACGTTCAAATCTCATGGCCATATCTTTCAGGATATTCTCAATCTCAATCTCTTGAACTTCAGGCGCCCTCTCACTCAAGCGCTGATTTGAAACGGCGTCACTCCACGAATCAACAAATCCCTTGTACGGTTTAACATTCATTGATACCTCTTTTATTTATAGGCAGAAATATTAAATCAAAATCTTTACAATTAAAAGCTAATGTGTAAAAAGAAACTACCGCCCTAATGGATTTTCATTTCACATTTGATTGAGCAGGAAGAGGCGGTTACATACTGCCATGAAACCTTGAAATGAACTATACACCTCGGCTCCGAAAAGCAGAACCAGGATAATAGGCAAGGATTTGATTACCGAAAGTAAGTCATCTCCCTAGCTTTTCTATTCCCTCTCACCAAAAAGCAGTTATTTTAAGAAGAAAGATCTTCTTATTGAATACATATAAACATAAAAGATTTGCCTTATTGCTTCAATCCTGAAACGATTTGATTGTGAACAAAGTTACCTTCCACGATCTCGTTTGCAGGCTTAAAGAGCTGGCCAGAGAGCTTGAAAGGACACCTACCCTTGTCGAGTTCGTTGCCAAGGGTAATTCTAAGCGTCAAATCAACAAGTATAAATACTCAGAGATTTGCAGAGCTGCCGGATTAGAAGTAAATAAATCACCTTATACAACTGCGCCAGTTCAAGTTCAATTTACTCCACCGAAAGTTTTAGTCTTTGACATTGAGATAAGCCCTATTATTGCCAAGGTCTGGGGGTTGTTTGATCAGAATATTGCTTTGAATCAAATCGAGCAAGACTGGTTTGTTTTGTCATACGCTGCAAAGTGGCTTGGTGATGACACTGTTCATTACATGGATCAAAGATATGCCAACCCCTTAAGTGATGACAGGATGCTGCTAGAGGGGATTCATCACTTACTTAGTCAAGCCGACTGGGTTATAGGCCATAACATAGCAAAGTTTGATCTAAAGAAGCTTAACGCTCGATTCATTTGCCACGGACTTCCACCTTTACCGCCCTTTAATGTCATTGATACGTTAAAGATTGCCAAAAAACATTTCAGCATCACGTCAAATAAACTCGAGTATCTTGCAAAATATCTTAAATGCGAATTTCAAAAGTCAAGTCATAGCAATTTTAGCGGCATGGAATTGTGGAATGAAATGCTCAAGAGAAATAATGATGCTTTTATTGAGTGCGAGTCTTACAATAAAATGGACGTGCTGGTTACCGAGCAGGTTTATTATAAATTAGTGCCCTGGGAACCATCAGTAAATTTCCAGGCTCATTTTGGAAAGCTAGTTTGTTCATGTGGGAATACCAGCTTTTTTAAAAATGGTTTGAAATACACAAAGCAAGGACAGTTTCAAATTTTTATATGTAAGGATTGCGGAAAATGTCACATCTCAAAGCAAAATCTGATCGAAAAAGACATAAGAAGCGAGTTCGTCAAATAGAAATAATGGGCAGAAAGATTGATGTAATTGAGGGCGAGGGACTCTCCTATAATGGGGAGCCATGCCTGGGACTCTGCAATTACGATGAGAAAAAAATTTACATTGAAAGGAATCAGCCGCCCCATACAAAATCCGAAACACTTATCCATGAAGCTGCTCACTACTTTTTAGAATTGACGGGTATTGCTCAAAAGCTTTCCTATTCAGAAAATGAAGTTTACTGCCAGCTTATTACTGCTTTTTATACCGATTTGAAAAAAAGCAAGTTATGACGGCGCAGGTTATCTTTCTCAATAAGTGGCTTGATTGCCCTGAAGAAGTAAGGCAAAGGCACCGCTTGATGCAGGAGTATATT